>WLWD01000615.1_pt1 | contig 78868 bp, 38 predicted proteins | sample 6712731 | NCBI WGS metagenome assembly WLWD01 (sample SAMN12718690, study PRJNA576275) | sponge metagenome | isolation source: marine sponge | host: Mycale hentscheli | place: New Zealand: South Island, Marlborough, Capsize Point | collected 2014-11-01 | reverse complement strand
AAAACACTGAAATCTTTCTTAATAATATTAACTCTTACAATGTCAGCTTTGGATAATTTTAATGATACTGAAATTAATTAAAGTAAATAAAATATAATTGCTGTCAGTTTGCTGACTTTGCCATTTGGAGTTAAGTGTAAATAGTAAATAATCTCCTCAAGTTTTCCTGCTACACTAGCCAGGCAGTACTAGGTGTTATCAATTGCTGACCTATATTTACTCGAGCATTGTGAATGTATTAATTCACCAGATAAACAATTTAAACAATAATTTGCTTGAAACCTGTGACCGTTAGGTCCTGCCAGATTATGCTAGCAGTTTTTTCTGGAATAATAGCTAGACACGAAATTGCATAGTGGAATAATTCTAGAATAATAACAGCATTTATAAGAATATTAAAAGAAAATTAGTCCATAATAAATATAAAAGAGAATTTTTTTCTTTTACAACAAAAGACCATAGTTAGACATTAGCAGCTGGGTTAGTGTTGGCCACTCTGTCATTGTACTTCCTGGGAATTAGCTTGAAATACTTGGAGGGAAGTCAGCTCAAGCTGCTCAGAGTAAGTCATCTGGAGAATCATGCTAAATGGTTTCTGTTCTTAAGCAACTCAACTATATCATATGGATCACAATAAACAAAAAATTACCAATTACGAATTTGAAGAGAAAAGCATATAATTCCCTAATTCACTTTTTATTCCAAATGTGTCTGATTAGGTCGCTCATAATTGAACTTTTTTCAGCTGCAGGAGAGCATGTTTTTTCTATTCACAGAATAGCGAGCGTAGCGAGCGAGACACTTACAGGGGTAACTCAATCGAGATTTCGCTATATTTTGGCGAGCGAGCGAAGCGAGCGAGACAGTATTAGGGGTGGATAATGCAAAATCGGGTATATGTTATTGGCGAGCGAGCGTAGCGAGCGAGACAGTATTAGGGGTGGATAATGCAAAATCGGGTATATGTTATATGTATATATGTATGTGGGATGGTACGTATGCCCTTTAAACGCGCGCGCGGAACTCTTTTCTCCAAAAAAAACACGGCTTTTTAGGCTTGACCCCAGTTTATTCTGAAACTACAGGATTAAGCAAGCCTTACTTTATACTTAAGCTCCAAAGTGTGAGAAAATTCCTGCGAAAATGCTTGCTTTTCAAGAAACAAAAAGTTGATTCGACCGGTTACTATGGCATTGAAGACCCTTTTCCAGACTTCATTTCAAAACTTCGCCGTTTTATGGGGGGATACGGAGTGCCGGTTGTTGGTTGTCAAGAGCCGTTGGTAGTCAGAATGCCGTAGTATTAATGCTAAGGAAGCTACTACTTCTCGAGGGAAGCTGAGATAAGTAGCAATTCCATATTTGTTAGCTAAATATGCAAAATTAACTCTGGCCTTTCTTTTTTGTAGCTAAGAGCTTGTCAACAGTGACTGGTAAATTCAAATAGTCAGATTGGCTCAAATTTGGTACTACAAAAGTTACCACTGCTCAAGAAAATGAGGTAAGAAAGTAATTTTGTATTTGTGTGCTAAAATTGATTGTCTCTTGTTTTTGTAGGTGAGAGCTTGTTGTCAAGAATTCAAGGTAATTCAGGTGGTCAAAGTAACTTCAATTTGATACTACAGAAGTTATCAATACTCAAGAATGATGTAAGTAGTAATTCCATTTGTTGGCTAAAATTACAAATAATAACACTGGTTTATTTTTTATCGTAGCTGAGAGCTTGTTCAAGAGTTACTGGTGATTGAGATTATCAGAATGGTTGATGTTTGATACTACAAAAGTTACCATTAATAAGGTAAGAGAGTGATTTTGTATTTATTTGCTGAAATCAAATGTCATAACTGCTATTATAGTGTTTGCATGAAGTAAGCTAAAACATAGTAACATTTTATGTTACCTAACTATCAGGCTCGCTCGCCATTTGTGCTCAAGCACACCACTAGTATATATATATGTATGTATGGATGGATGGTACGTATGCTCTTTAAAAGCGCGCGCGGGGGACTTTTTTCACCTAAAAACACGGCTATTTAGGCTTGACTCCAGTTTATTCTGAAACTACAGCATTAAGCAAACCTTACTTTATACTTAAGCTCCAAAGTATGAGAAAATTCCTGCTTAAACGCTTGTTTTCAAGACACAAAAAGTTGATTCGACCGGTTACTATGGCATTGAAGACCCTTTTCCAGACTTAATTGCAAAACTTCGCCGTTTTATGGGGGGATACGGAGTGCCGGTTGTTGGTTGTCAAGAGCCGTTGGTAGTCAGAATGCCGTAGTATTAATGCTAAAGAAGCTACTACTTCTCGAGGGAAGCTGAGATAAGTACGCAATTCCATATTTGTTAGCTAAATATGCAAAATTAACTCTGGCCTTTCTTTTTTGTAGCTAAGAGCTAGTCAACAGTGACTGGTAAATTCAAATAGTCAGATTGGCTCAAATTTGGTACTACAAAAGTTACCACTGCTCAAGAAAATGAGGTAAGAAAGTAAGTTTGTATTTGTGTGCTAAAATTGATTGTCTTTTGTTTTTGTAGGTGAGAGCTTGTTGTCAAGAATTCAAGGTAATTCAGATGGTCAAAGTAACTTCAATTTGATACTACAGAAGTTATCAATACTCAAGAATGATGTAAGTAGTAATTCCATATTTGTTGGCTAAAATTACAAATAATAACACTGGGTTTTTTTTTTATCGTAGCTGAGAGCTTGTTTAAGAGTTACTGATGATTGAGATTATCAGAATGGTTGATGTTTGATACTACAAAAGTTACCATTAATCAGGTAAGAGAGTGATTTTGTATTGTTTGCTGAAATCAAATGACATAACTGCTATTATAGTGTTTGCATGAAGTAAGCTAAAACATAGTAACATTTTATGTTACCTAACTATCAGGCTCGCTCGCCATTTGTGCTCAAGCACACCACCAGTTGGCGAGCGAGCGTAGCGAGCGAGACAGTATTAGGGGTGGATAATGCAAAATCGGGTATATGTTATAGGTATATATGTATGTGGGATGGTACGTATGCCCCTTAAACGCACGCGCGGGGAACGTTTTTCTCCAAAAAACACGGCTTTTTAGGCTTGACCCCAGTTTATTCTGAAACTACAGGATTAAGTAAGCCTTACTTTATACTTAAGCTCCAAAGTGTGAGAAAATTCCTGCGAAAATGCTTGCTTTTCAAGAAACAAAGTTGATTCGACCGGTTACTATGGCAGTGAAAACCCTTTTCCAGACTTAATTTCAAAACTTTGCCGTTTTATGGGGGGGATACGGAGTGCCGGTTGTTGGTTGTCAAGAGCTGTTGGTAGTCAGAATGCCGCAGTATTAATGCTAAGGAAGCTAGCTACTATACTTCTCGAGGGAAGCTGAGGTAAGTGGTAATTCCATATTTGTTAGCTAAATATGCAAAATAACTCTGGCCTTTCTTTTTTGTAGCTAAGAGCTTGTCAACAGTGACTGGTAAATTCAAGTAGTCAGATTGGCTCAAATTTGGTACTACAAAAGTTACCACTGCTCAAGGAAATGAGGTAAGAAAATAATTTTGTATTTGTGTGCTAAAATCTATTGTTTTTGTTTTTGTAGGTGAGAACTTGTTGTCAAGGATTCAAGGTAATTCAGATGGTCAAAGTAACTTCAATCAGAAGTTATCAATACTCAAGAATGATGTAAGTAGTAATTCCATATTTGTTGGCTAAAATTACAAATAGCTAATAACACCGGTTTATTTTGTTATCGTAGCTGAGGAACAAGAGTTACTGGTGATTGAGATTATCAGAATGGTTGATGTTTGATACTACAGAAGTTACCATTAATCAGGTAAGAGAGTGATTTTGTATTTGTTTGCTGGAATAAAAGGTCATAACTGCTATTATAGTGTTTGCATGAACTAAGCTAAAGCATAGTAACAATACTTAGTTTTATGTTACCTAACATCAGGCTCGCTCGCCATTTGTGCTCAAGCACACCACTAGTTATTTATTTATCTGTTTATGGCTGAAAACTTCATCAGCTAAAACTGAAAAAATTTAGCTACCTTTACTTTTTCAACTATACCAGCACGAAGCATATCATAGCCAGTGATGTTAATAATATCATTTTGAGTCGTAGGAGAGAGATAAGCAGCATTCCTTAACTTGGGGCTATATAGATGATTGTACCATATCTCATCTGTCTCAGCATAGCTTTTTAGCAATGCTAAAAAATTTCCTGGATTTTTTGGTGAGCTAATCTTTTCAACATCACCATGGAAAGGTATACCCTGCTTAGCTAAGTAAATGACACCACAAACAATTTGTTGAAGAATATGTGTATTCTCAGTCATCTGGCTTTGAACTATTGAATTTGTAGCAACATCAATTCTTTGCTTGGGATTTAGTACTGTACTTCTCAATGTGTCAGCTGCTAGTACAGAATCCAAATGGTATTTCAGTTGTGAATGGTTAGATAAAGTGTCATTGAGCTTTTCCTAGTTATTGAAAGGTATATTCACAAGAAAAGCCTTTATCTTCTCTTTTATCAGTTGTAAGCAGAATAGAACAAGGGCCACACATTATTGCATCTAATTTTGGGCTGTACAGTACCCAAGGATATCGCTCTATCTAACTCGTATTAAAGCGACGATTTTTACCATGAAGCAATGTAGTTGGCAATGTTGAGGGGGGTAAAACATGATTATAAAGGTAGGAGTATTTTTCATCACTAGAAAGATTTTTTACAACTTGAAGAGAATCTTTTGTAGAAAAAGTTGACAAGAAAATGTTCCCAAAATCATAACACGGGTTAGATATTATAGTACCTTCCATTGATGAATTTGGATTGCTAGTTGAGGAATTAACATGTAATCCAATAGTGACCACTAACAGTGCAGAGGAACACTGTCTCTCTGATATGCCCTTACAGACTGAGGGTTCAAATGCAGGTATGTTTTATATTCAACCTAGAGCAGCCGTATATTCTCTCTCTTCTGAACCTTCATTCTCGGGTAGAACAGTTTGTATATCAGTAGGTTTGGTTTCTAGAATCAAAAGCACACCACTATATTGCCAGCTATATTTTCCTATAATATATTTTACCAATGTTGGTGGCTGGTTTCTTGAAAAAAAAATCGAATGTCCTTTGAGTTCCTCTTTCTCTTCATCTTGACCTTACAAGAAGTTTAAGCTGACAGCAGTTTTAGCTGCTTTTAGTTTTCGGTGTAAGCTGCCCAAGTGATATTGTGGTAAGTGTGACAATTAACACTTATCAAACATATGTGTCAATTGACTTACTATACTGAAAGGATGATGTTTATAGAATTAATGCATTCAGATTGCATGAAATAGCCAACTAATGTATAAAAATATGCATTAATAATATTGACTAAGATGCATCATATTTCAAAAGGGGGGCTCACGTGAGCCCCCGTGAGCCCCCCCTGCCTACGGGCCTGTGCAGACTCTACCTCATCTCCTCTTCTACCTTAATAGCTTACATGGTTAATTCTGTAAACTTTTGTTTGGAATGCTCCATAAATGATTTTGATATAGCTAGCATGTTTACATTGTGACTTTGTTTCACACTTGAACTGGTCTTGGATAACCAATGTTTAGTCCTTCTCTGTCTCTGATGTTTTTTCTTGCCAGGCATGAAGTGCCCCTGTGGATATCCTTTGCAGTCCAGTGATCAAGATGAACTTTTAAAAATATGTGTTTATCTTCTTCCTCTGCTTACTGGTGTTTTGGCCTTAAATATCATAAAAGTACAAAGGTCATTCCCAATAATGGGATGCGGGGGCTTGTATGAATAAGCTCTTGAGCCACTAAATAATAACAATAACATTAAAACATGCAAACCCATACCATGTGTATTATGAGTGTATTGTGTATAGATATATGTTAGTATGTGTGCAAGTATATGTTTTGTGCCATTGCTCTATAGCATTTTCGTTGATTTTGTCCAATTCTTGCAGTTTTAGTCTTGGCTACAATACAATCATGAAATCTTACTATTTTATATGAAATCTCACGCTACACATAACTGAACTAATTATGTTTTGAGAATTTAGTTTTAAAAATGAAATATTGTCTGACAGAATTTTGTGCCATTGTTTCTATAGCATCTGCTCTGAATGTTGGTCTCGTCCAATTCTTGCAGTGTTTGCAGTCCTTCAAGAACCGATGGCAGATAGAAGATGTCTTCAAGTCCAGGTAGCAGTAAGCCATAGAGTGACTATTCTGTTTGCATTTGGAGCAATAGAGTTGCGCCATTTCTTTAGTAGCAAAGAAACGTAAACTGTAAGGACTGACTTTATCCTTATCAAACTTTCTCTCACAAGGAATGTCTTGTGAAGAGATGCCATTAGCTATCATGACATCCAAGATGATTGACTTGATGCCTTCTTTGGACAGCTCAATGGAAGCTTGCTTCTTTGTGATAAGAGATTTTTGCGAGGGTTTTTCTTTTTCTGGCCTAGAGGCATTCGACACTTTTAATGACTGTGTTTGGTCTTCATGACCAGTAGATATTTTAGAAGCAATGCCTTTCTTCATGCAAAGTACCCCTTCAATGTCTGCCAATTGGTGAACTCCAGCAACTATCTTGGTTGTAGCACAACCAACGCCAGACAGACTATCTTCTATGTGTACTTGGGGTGGTAGAATGCTAGGGGCAAAGGGCACAATGTTGTCTTCAAAGAGTTCTTTTAAACCCACTTTCCTTCTACACTCGGGTAGTTTTGTCATTGTGTTAGAAACTGTAAATATAGTAGGAGTGGCTTGAGACATAGTGGCACGCGCTTGTTCACAACTCAATCTTTTGTCACACACAGACTTACATTCATAATGGTTCCCATGAATTTGCAAATCTTTAGGTTCCTGTCCTTTTGTTTGGGTTCTCACTGCATACTTCACACTCTTCTCTTCAGTAGGTACCGAACTAGTTGGACATGCTTTATCATGCCGACTCCGTCTCGTCTCATCTTCTACTGTAACAACTTCAATGGTTGAGGCTTTGGATATTTGTTTGGAATGCTGTATTGGTTTAGATTTTGAATTGGCATGTTTACTCTCTGATATAGTTGATGTCGACTTCCACTGATCACACTGAAACTGGTCTTGGTGTGATGCGGTACCTTGCAGTGTAGCGTGGAACGGAGCAGTTTCAGAAAGGGACATTTCAGTTTTAAAATAGGGTTCTAATCTGGACATGTCTATAAGTGATTGCTGTTTGGTCTGATAATTGGGAGGAGTGGCTATTGATTTCGAATTATTCATTCGTGATACTGCTGCAAAGCCGAGAGCTAGTTCTTGAGTAACATTCCCTACTTCTATCGCAGTACATGATGTATTAGATTTCAGTACTGGTCTGAAAGATGGAGACTGGAGCTCACTCGTAGCAACTATTGATGGCATCATGGTGGGTGTAGGCTGTGATCTTGCAATACTAAGCTCAGGTAGTGCCAACTCTGGTACAGGGTAAACAGGTTCATATATTGAGGGCTTCTCCCCTGGTAAAAACTGACTGGATTCTAAAGTCATATGCTTATGTTCAGAATGGTACCGTTTAGACTGCATATTAAAATGCACAGCTGAATCATCAAAGCTTACATTTGTTGCTTGTGAAACTGAAAGTCCAGGCTTTGTTGTGTGTGGTGCACTGATTGGAACTTCAGGAGACAGTGAATTACATGACGATGAAGATGCTGGTATAAGTAATGGCCTCTTCACTTTCGAGTTGGCAGGTGCATCCAGCTTCCTGTTTGAATAACCCTCTCTCCCATTGGAAGTAGAACTGACAATGCCTAGTGGATTTGATTGAGATTTTGAAGCTTTGTTAGATCCTTTCCGCTTAGACACCAGCGATGAGGAACTGATTGTAGGAGACACATGTAAAGGAATTGGTACATGTGTTCCATGCTTTGAGACAACTTCATACCCATGCATTGAATGGGTAGGTCCCAAAGAAGGCATCGTTGTTGACACAAATGGCATGCATTGTCCAGTCTTGGAATGAATAAGATCGAAAACAGTGACTGTTCCTTTGCATACAGATTGAAATGTTGAACCTTTCTTCTTTTGAGGCTGACCACTTCCTAGTGACAGTACACTTTTATTCCTGGTGGAGGATTTTACTTGTGATACATTACTACAAGTAGCAGGGATAGGATTGACTGGACGTTTCTTTCTTCTTGTGGATTTAGTTTTCTTTGTGTGATTCATTTCAACAACTTTATTAGCTGGAGTCGGATAGGCTATAGTGGCACCTTCAGGAGAGCACTGCTTCATTTTTTTCTTCTTCTTTTTTGTAATTGGTTGACAGAGAGGATTAATAAATGTTCCTCCAGTCTTTGGTCTCCCAGCAAGATCCTCTTCCAAGTTTTTACTTATTCTAAATTCTTGTTGGGATACTAATACAGTCTTTTGAAATGAAATGCTTTCTTTGCTCATGTAATTGTACTGAAAAGTAACTCTCCTGTGTCCATGGAACTCTATAAATTTTTTAGTGTCCAACCAATACTTGGTCCTTCTCTTTCTGTGCAGCCCTTTCACTTTTCTTTTTGTAGAAATGAAGCATTTTTTGCCTCCTCTCTGAAAGCAGAAGTCATGATAGCAGCAGTGTTGGTTGTTTCTGCTCAAAAATCTGCTGTTATAAAACTTGCACCTTTTCCTACAACTCCTGTGGTTGGCTCTACTCTTGTAAGCTTCTGTATCATCAAAATCATCCACAGCTTCTTCAATCTGTTCTACCCTACTGGACACTCTTTGAATGCTCCTGGAGTCATTATTTGCAGTCCAATGATCAAGACTAACTTTTAAAATCATTGCTTTATCTTCTCAATCTAATCTTCTCTCTGCTTACTGGTGTTTTGGTCTTGAATAACATAAAAGTACAAAGGTCATTCCCAATGAATACTATTAGTAGCAGAATCAGGAGAAGTCAAGTTTAATTGATGCGTCTACAGTAACATCAAAACATGCAAACCCATAATAGTTGTGTGTGTGTGTGTTGTATGTATGTGTGGTGTATGTGTGGTGTATGTGTGTGTGTATGTGTGGTGTATGCGTGTGTGTGTGTGTGTGTGTGTATTTGTGGTGTATGTGTGGTGCATATGTGTATGTGTGGCATATGTGTCTATGTGTATATGTGTGTAGTGTGTGTGTTGTATGTAAAGATACACACTAGCAAGGTGTGACCACACAATGCTGGACAACTTGAAAGAAGCCAAGTAATTTGTTCTTTACTTAAAATTACATGAGGATTGAGTAGCCACACAGCAGTTTGCCACACATTGTTCATTTGAACTCCAGAGGTCTAAGAGTGTGTTTCTCTAGTTGTTGATACAGAGTGTTCGGGAGTTGCTTTCGTTTCTTGTGCATATTTTTTTTAACTTGGACTTCATTTTGTTTTAGAAGGGATTTTTTGGGGGTTTGGTTTCACAAAAAAAATGACACGGTATTTGTGTTAAAATTGTTCGTGCACTACACAAAAGTGATTTTGTGGCATTTCCCCAAGGATGTGCAATAAATAGAAACATCATCACGGAACCAATCAGTGTCTTGCATTATCCTAGTATGTACTTATATTAAGCTCTTCTAGATAAGCACTTCCTGTAACAGCAAAAACTAGTGACTTAATGTGTCTTGATGGTTTTTCATAGGAAACAAAAAAAAATGCCATTAGCTACTTTCTTTGCAAGTGATATTCTGTAAATATGAAAAATGGTTAAATAATTATATCAATTTCAAAATTAACACAACAGTTGATTCAACTAAAAAAATTTAATTTCTCTCTTTAAAAATGAGATACTTCTTGATGGAACTAGCAGCCATGTCTTGAACTTCAGCTTCTGTAAACATTGGAATCAGTTCTTTCTTACACTGCTTACAGTCCTTTTTAAAGCGATGGCAGATAGTTTGTGTCTTCAAGTCAATATAACAGAGAGCTGTGGAGCGAAATGAGACGAAACAATCTGGACAGTTGAAGTTAATAGTACATTGGGCGCTGAAGAAACGAAGGCTATATGGATTTACAACTGAAATATCGAACTTCCTTTCACAAGGAATATCTCTTTGAGGATTCAAGTCATGAGAACTCATCATTTCACTGATAGTTTTCCGAATTTTTTTCTTAGACAACTTTTCATCTAATGTTTTATTTATAGTGGCTTTGCCTTCTTTAATGATTTCAACTTCATCTGCTGCAGCTTCCTCGTGAATGCTATCTTCCTTGTGGATTCTATCTTCATCGTTGACACTATCTTCCTCGTGGACGCTATCTTTCTCATGGATGCTCGTAGTTTGTGACCTTCAGTCTGGTTCGGGAGTGAATTTTAAAGGATTTTTCTCGTCTTCATTCTTTGCATGTGAAGATGCAGATTTTGATTTTGCAAGACTTGGCCAGCAATCTGATGACTCTATTCTTAAGGCTGAATACTTTTTTATGTAACTGTAGAACCTTCCCATCGGAGAATTAATTTGACCCTTCATATATCTTGCATCTTGCTCAGATATTGCAAATGATCCTACATAAGTGGGCTTGTAGATTTCTAAGGATTCCAGATTTTTTAATATCCTGAATTTTCGTTGTGATATCAACAATCTAGGAGCATTCATAGTCTTTTGCTGTATAGCATTTCTTCCCCTATACATAAAACTATAAGTAAAACTTGTATCATAATTAACACTTTGCCCAAGAGGTTTTGAGCTCTGCTCTTGGTTGCTCTTTCTGTTACACCTCAGGATACATTTTCCTCCTTTGACGTAGCATTCACGGTGAGAGCAGCAATGATGGTCATTGAGACTGATGCTATCGTTGCCATTAAAGGTACAGCCTTTCCTGCACTTCTTGTGGTTCGCTCTATTTTTGTAGAACTCCACTGTATTCCAGTAGGGAAAATTTGTCACCATTTTCTTACATACTAACTTATTGGACTAGGTGACTTCCACTACCCTAATACTAATAATAATGGCAGCTACTTAAAGTTCGCTAAATGTCTAACATGGTTTCAAATAAGTTTTGAAATTCTGTATGCAGCGAAATGCTGTTGCTATGGGAATGAATATAGAATTAAACATGAATATTATAATTATAACTATTCATGACCAGAGTCAGAGAAGCTGCTATACTTTAGATGAAATGATTTATACCGTGGCCATTTGGTAAGAAAAGGAATTGTAGCTTGAGAACATCAAATTTAAATGGGTGAAGATTTCTCACTATAAATAATTCAAATACCACTCATGAAAATTACCTATGAATTTAATTAACTACTGATATTCTTCAAGGTCACACCTCTGCATGGATGACCTTACCTTGTGTGGAACTCTGTGGAGTGCTGCTTCTTGCTTGCCTCTTACACCAAACTGGGAAATATTTGAACATTCACACTGAACATTTTGCATTGTGTAATTCTACTGCTATCTTCAACTGGTTCATGTGCTGTCAACTTAGTTGAAGATGCAGGTGCCTAACATAGTCATTGAGATAACAAAAATAGTACTAGCTGGGTAACATAGTCATTGAGATAACAAAGTTAGTACTAGCTGGGTAACATAGTCATTGAGATAACAAAGTTAGTACTTGGGTAACATAGTCATTGAGATAACAAAGTTAGTACTTGGGTAACATAGTCATTGAGATAACAAAGTTAGTACAATCTGGGTAACATAGTCATTGAGATAACAAAGTTAGTACTTGGGTAACATAGTCATTGAGATAACAAAGTTAGTACTTGGGTAACATAGTCATTGAGATAACAAAGTTAGTAATAGTCATAAAGACAACAAAGTTAGTACTAGCTGGGTAACATAGTCATTGAGACAACAAAGTTAGTACTAGCTGGGTAACATAGTCATTGAGATAACAAAGTTAGTACTAGCTGGGTAACATAGTCATTGAGATATCAAAGTTAGTACTAGCTGGGTAACATAGTCATTGAGATCACAAACTTAGTACTAGCAGGGTAACATAGTCATTGAGATAACAAAGTTAGTACTAGCAGGGCTTTGGAAAAATGTTTCAACTAAGATGAGAGGTCTCTATGTTCTGGAACTCTCTGAATTTGTTCACTGGACCCAAATGGTTAGCTCTCTCCCTTGAATACTGACCAAGAATCCTTCCTATTGATTCATAAATGTGGTATTAATTTACCATTTACCAATTTCACACTCCATTCTAATTACTCGGTTATCTGTGAGAGGTGTATAGCAATTAGAACAGCATGTCCTATTTGTGGGAACCTTTATATATAAAAGTAACGCATTTTCAATTTTTATTTTTTATTTTATCAATATTATACCCTTCAACATTTAACACAACATCAAACATGGTTAGATTAAAAAATATCTACAAATTTTCATGCTTTCCGTTCTAAAATTAAGTACTTCTTGATGGAAGTATCAGCCATGTCTTGCACTTCAGCTTCTGTGAACTTTGGAATCAGTTCTTTCTTACATTTCTTACATTCCTTCGTAAAGCAATGGCAGATAGTTTGTGTCTTTAAGTCAATATAGCAGTGAGCTCTCGAGCGAAATGTGGAGAAACAATCTGAGCAGTTGAAGTTAGTAGTACATTGAGCACTGAAGAAGCGATGGCTATATGGATTTACAACTGAAACATCAAACTTCCTTTCACGAGGAATGTCTCTTTGGGGATTCAAGTCATGAGAATCCATAACAGTGCTTATGATTTTTCGAATTTTATTTTTAGCCGAATTGTCATCAAATTTCTCATTCCTATTAGACTCTGCAGTATCTGTCTGGGTTTTATTAAGGTCTGCATTATCCTGATCAGGAAGGCTAGATGATTTCTTTTTTCAAGGCTTTCTTTTCTTCCTTGTAGTTTGTTTTGTGCTGGAACCCAAAACAGCTGAAGTTTTACTTGCAACTGTAGCTTCATTATCATTAATTTCAAATTCACCTGAAGAGACTTCGTTTTGGACGCTATATTTCTCGTCTTCCCATGTGTCGAGCTGCTGTACTGCATCTTCAATCATGTATATACATTCTATATAATCAAATCTTGGAACCATTGAAACCTGACATGTGGGACAAGGTACTCTTTCCCAGTGGCAAATCTTCTTGGCTTTAAGATCAAAGTAGCACTCTGTGTTATTGGATTCCCAATAATGCATGTTGGGGCACCGATACCTGCATCTTCCTTCAGTCTTGAAGTAACGCCCAGATTCTTCGTAACATGACAAATGGAACGAATGCTTGTAAGCTATTTCAGGTATTGTAAATTTCTTGAATAGTTTTCTAATACACAATCCTATTGGTGTTGTGAAGTGATCTAATCCTTCAGGAGGCTCCTGAAGGGATCGCAAATTTGGAGCTGATTTGGGAATAACTTTTGTTCTTGAGTCAGGTTTGGGAGATAACTTTGGAAGATTGTTCTCAGCTTCATGCTTGTCGTGTGAAGATGCAGGTTTCGATTTTGAAGGACTTGGCCAGCGATTTAATGACCGTAGGCTTAAACCTGTATAAGTGGGCGTGAAGATTTCTAAGAATCTCTTTTTCCTTATCCTGAATTTTCGTCGGGATAATATCAAGAATCTAGAGTCACTCATAATCTTCAATCGAGCAGCATGTCCTCCATTATATGTACAGCTTCTTTCACTTGGTCCATGAAATTTTACGCTCTGTTCTTTGCTCTTCATATTTCTCATCGTGCACTTTGATATAGCATTCATCGTGAGAGCAACAGTGATGGTTATTTAAACTGATGCTATCTTTACCATAAAATTTGCAGTCTTTCCTGCACTTCTTGCGGTTAGCTCGACTCTTGTAGAACTCAACTGTATTCCAGTAGGGAAATTCTTTCGCCATTTTCTTAGTTAATGGACCAGATGACTTCCACTACCTTCTATAACAATAATACTAGCAATAACTATTAAAGAAAATGGCAGCTACTTCGAAGTTCACTAAATGCCTAAATATTCAATGGCTTTCAAATAAGGTTTGAAATTCTGTAGATGCAGCTTAATGCCGTTGCTATGGGAATGAATATAGAATTAAGCATGAATATGATATAACTATTCATGACCAGAGTCAGAGAAGTTGGTGTATTCCAGATGAAATGGTCTATACCATTGCTTTCTGGTGAGAAAAGTACTGCTACTTCACAAACATACTTGAAATTGAAACTTGTTGAAGATTTCTATCTAAATAGCTGCTGCTGGCCACATAGGAAATGACCTTTAAATTTACTCAACTACAGACTGTGTCTCTTATTTAAGAGAATGCTTCATAATTGGGAAGAAAAAACTATGCTGTTACTACTTCACAATTCTGAGACTAGCTACGCATTGCAATTTCATTTTTTTTCTTAGTCTTACGTCAATGATTACTTTATAGGCAGCAACCGCTATAATGATTGTAGCTAATGATTCAAGTAAAAAGCAAAGATAGACCGTAACAGTAAAGTAAATCTCCAAGCCCGGCTAGATAAATTAGATTCTTTGTATTTCAAATTAACGGGCTTGGCGGGAAAGGCTCAGCCGCGCACGCAATTAGAAATCGTGAAGTAGTCGCGAGACTCCTACTGGAGGACTGGACTGGTCTCCCTAGCCAAGGACTGGACGGCGCCGGTGGCTTAAACAAATTGCTAGATAGCAAAATCATTATTGACATGAATTAGCTACCGTTACATTACAGCTTTATCGTCTTTTTTTTCTTTTTCAGCTCCAAGTTAAGCTTGAGATTCTATTCCACACCTACAACAACTATGGAAACAGACTGGGCAGGACACAAAAAATGTGATCTCTTCAAAGGCAGCTGTGATGTGATGTACTATATCTGTGCCAGATCCTATCTGTACCAGATCCTATCTGTACAGCAACTCTCTCCCTCACCGTCATTTTCTTCTGTGATGTCTATTATGTGGACATTTTTAGTATTGAACTTGACCATAAATTAGGACTAGCTGAATGAATCCTGGTGTAAGTACTAGTAACAGGTACAGAAACACTTAAGTCTCTTGTTAGTCTATTGGCTAGTTCTGTAGTTACATTGCTTTATCTATTGCAGCTATTTGTTCACAACTTTGCCAAGGTAGTTGCTCAGCACCAAATCTTTGCGACCAGTAAGTTTATTAGCTTTGCCGCCTTTTATTTTTTACTGCATTGATAGAAACTTGTTTTTAATTTAGGTGCACGCCAGGGTACACAGGAGAATTCTGTGATGAGTGTATTCCTGTTGATGGATGTGGTAAGAGTATGCATGTATTCTGGCTAAACATTCTGGTTTTCATTAATGTGAATTAAACGATCTGCAGTAGCAAGTTAATCTGTCTGTCAATGAAATTTGTTGTGTATCTCTAAAATATTGTGAGTTCTTCCAGGTTAATTCATATAAGGTTATCTTTTTCTTTCTTTTATTGTATCCAGCTGCTGATCATGGCTACTGTCACCTCCCAGGTCAGTGTATCTGTCTCCCTGGCTATGCAGGCACCCTGTGCCAAATTGACATGGATGTGTGCACACACCAGAACCCTTGCAGTAATGGTACCATATGCTCCAATGCTGGTCCTGACAGGTACAGCTGCACGTGTGCCCCTGGATTCACAGGCACTGATTGTGGCACAAAAGTGGATTACTGCTTGTCTTTTCCTTGTTTGAATGGAGCAACTTGCACTGTATGTTAATAAAGATGACAATCACTCCTTATAATAGCTAGTCTGTTTTGTTTTCCTTGCCTTAGGTTTAATTGTATGCTTCTCCTTAGCTAATTTACAGTTTATCCTTGTGCTATATTGATTTGTTGATGGTTAGTCTTTTTTTAGCCTGAGATTCTGATACAATAACTGCTTCTAGTGTGCGAGGGAAAAATTACTTTTAGTTCGTAGAATACCTAGATGACTCGCTAAAATTTCAAACTTTAGATAAGAGTAGGTCATGACTGTTAAGGAAGGTCAGGATTACAGTTCTCCATGATCACTTTAGGGTTGATTGATGAAAGTTCTTATGATGCACATAGCATAAATAAATGGTTATTGTGATTTTGTACAATATTAGCTATAGACCCAGCCGGTTGAGTAATAGCTGTATTACTAGTTGGTTCTTCCTAGACTAGCTATAGACCCAGCCGGTTGAGTAATAGCTGTATTACTAGTTGGTTCTTCCTGGACTAGCTATAGACCCAGCCGGTTGAGTAATAGCTGTATTACTAGTTGGTTCTTCCTGGACTAGCTATAGACCCAGCCAGTTGAGTAATAGCTGTATTACTAGTTGGTTCTTCCTGGACTAGCTATAGACCCAGCCAGATGAGTAATAGCTGTATTACTAGTTGGTTCTTCCTGGACTAGCTATAGACCCAGCCGGTTGAGTAATAGCTGTATTACTAGTTGGTTCTTCCTGGACTAGCTATAGACCCAGCCGGTTGAGTAATAGCTGGTTCTTCCTGGACTAGCTATAGACCCAGCCGGTTGAGTAATAGCTGTATTACTAGTTGGTTCTTCCTGGACTAGCTATAGACCCAGCCAGATGAGTAATAGCTGTATTACTAGTTGGTTCTTCCTGGCTAGCTATAGACCCAGCAGATGAGTAATAGCTGTTGATAGTTGGTTGTCTTCTGGAATAGCATAGACCCAGCCCGATGAGTAAATAGGTATTACTAGTTGGTTATTCCTGGACATAGCTATAGACCCAGGCAGCAGTGAGTAATAGCTGTATTATAGTTGGTTCTTCCTGGGACTAGCTATAGAACCCAGCCGAGTTGGAGTAAATAGCTGTTATTACTAGTTGGTTCTTCCTGGACTAGCTATAGACCCAGCCGGTTGAGTAATAGCTGTACTACTAATTGGTTCTTCCTGGACTAGCTATAGACCCACCCAGTTGAGTAATAGCTGGTTCTTCCTGGACTAGCTATAGACCCAGCCGGTTGAGTAATAGCTGTATTACTAGTTGGTTCTTCCTGGACTAGCTATAGACCCAGCCAGATGAGTAATAGCTGTATTACTAGTTGGTTCTTCCTGGACTAGCTATAGACCCAGCCGGTTGAGTAATAGCTGTACTACTAGTTGGTTCTTCCTGGACTAGCTATAGACCCATCCAGTTGAGTAATAGCTGTATTACTAGTTGGTTCTTCCTGGACTAGCTATAGACCCAGCCAGTTGAGTAATAGCTGTACTACTCGTTGGTTCTTCCTGGACTAGCTATAGACCCAGCCGGTTGAGTAATAGCTGTACTACTAATTGGTTCTTCCTGGACTAGCTATAGACCCACCCAGTTGAGTAATAGCTGTTCTTCCTGGACTAGCTATAGACCCAGCCGGTTGAGTAATAGCTGTATTACTAGTTGGTTCTTCCTGGACTAGCTATAGACCCAGCTGGTTGAGTAATAGCTGTATTACTAGTTGGTTCTTCCTGGGCTAGCTATAGACCCAGCCGGTTGAGTAATAGCTGTATTACTAGTTGGTTCTTTCTGGACTAGCTATAGACCCAGCCGGTTGAGTAATAGCTGTATTACTAGTTGGTTCTTCCTGGGCTAGCTATAGACCCAGCCGGTTGAGTAATAGCTGTATTACTAGTTGGTTCTTCCTGGGCTAGCTATAGACCCAGCTGGTTGAGTAATAGCTGTATTACTAGTTGGTTCTTCCTGGGCTAGCTATAGACCCAGCTGGTTGAGTAATAGCTGTATTACTAGTTGGTTCTTCCTGGGCTAGCTAAGACCCAGCCCGGTTGAGTAATCGCTGTAATAGTGGTTCTTCCTGGGACTAGCTATAGACCGCCCGGTTGAGTAATAGCTGTATTACTAGTGGTTCTTTACTGGGCTGCTATAGACCCACCGGTGAGTTACTAGTGGTTCTCCTGGACTAGCTATAGGAACCCAGGGGTGAGTTACTAGTTGGTTCTTCCTAGACTAGCTATAGACCCAGCCAGTTGAGTAATAGCTGTATTACTAGTTGGTTCTTCCTGGACTAGCTATAGACCCAGCCAGTTGAGTAATAGCTGTATTACTAGTTGGTTCTTCCTGGACTAGCTATATAGACCCAGCCGGTTGAGTAATAGCTGTACTACTAGTTGGTTCTTCCTGGACTAGCTATAGACCCACCCAGTTGAGTAATAGCTGGTTCTTCCTGGACTAGCTATAAACCCAGCCGGTTGAGTAATAGCTGTATTACTAGTTGGTTCTTCCTGGACTAGCTATAGACCCAGCCAGTTGAGTAATAGCTGTATTTCTAGTTGGTTCTTCCTGGACTAGCTATAGACCCAGCCGGTTAAGTAATAGCTGTATTACTAGTTGGTTCTTCCTGGACTAGCTATAGACCCAGCCGGTTGAGTAATAGCTGTACTACTAGTTGGTTCTTCCTGGACTAGCTATAGACCCAGCCGGTTGAGTAATAGCTGTACTACTAGTTGGTTCTTCCTGGACTAGCTATAGACCCAGCCGGTTGAGTAATAGCTGTATTACTAGTTGGTTCTTCCTGGACTAGCTACACGTGTCAAGTTGGAAATTTTTTAACAACGATTCAACCAAGTTTGCTATAAAGTTTTCTTCAGGTGCAGTAACCACCTAGTGAGTACAGTAATAATGGGTTTTTGAACTTGTCTTTTAAAGGCATAATCATAGAAAGCACAAGTTGTTGTCATTTGTGTGAGCTGCAATGTGAATGATCTTTACAGAGTGTTGGCCCAACGGAAAAGTACAACTGTACATGCGGTACAGGGTGGACAGGCGCACAATGTGGTACAAACATCGACGAGTGTGCAGAGCATTCTCCATGTTTTCATGGAGGAACTTGTTCAGACTGTATTCCAATATCACAAACTCCATTCCCCTCTACTACAATTCCGTACTGCTCCTTAGGGTACACCTGCTCTTGTCCAGATGGTTTCTATGGAGACAGATGCGAGGCTAAAATAGACTACTGCCTTTCTTCTCCATGTCTGAATGGAGGAGTATGTACAGACATGGTCACAGGGGCAGGGTACAACTGTACATGCCTGTCCGGATATTCTGGTGAAAACTGTGAAGTAGAAATTAACATGTGCAGCAGTTCTCCTTGCCAGCATGGATCCAGATGTATGGTAAAGTGTGGAATGTTAAAGAACACATTCATGACTATCCACAAGACAATAAGAATCCAAGTAGATATATTTATTAAATATAGCAGCCAAAAATGAGCTTAGAATTTAGAGTGACAAGATTCCATGAGCTATACTAAGAAAATAGCTATACACGGAATTTTGTATAAATTTGATTTATCACTGTGTTTGTCATAATAGCTATGCTATTTTCTTATGGGGTGGGGGGAAGGGGGAGTGGTCAGATTTACATATTATTTCAGTGGTGTAGGAAGATGTTTCGGTACGTGGGGGCTCCACGGGATGTGATATGTAGTTTGCCAGTGTTCGTGTGAGAAATCAGTTTTAGATTGTGCCCCAATAATTATGAGGAGGGGGGGGGGGGGGAGTACGCCACTGTATTTCCTTAGAATAGTATAGGAAGTGGTTGCTGTTTTTCGCCAGATGTCTGCCATTGTTTCCCTTTTATTCAGTATTAATTAAAAATTGTTCTTATAAATAGACAGTCTGTATTATATACAATAGTTGAGTATGCCGGTCAGAAAGAAACGATAAATTTATATTTTATAATCATACTAGCAAGTACCCCGCCACATAGTGGCACTTGACATATTGCAAAGTAAGAATGCAGTAGCACTCAGTTATCATTCTCTACCATTGGTTAAGGTTGTTACATAAGTTTCCCTTCCCTACTCTCTTTTTTCTAAGCTATCTGAGCTTTTCTTCTACCCCACCTCTCCTATCTTCAGCTCTACTTCTTGAGTCATGTAACCCCCTTTTCCTGTCTATCTCTCCTGCTTCTGAATTTCTTTCCTACTTTGTGAAACTTCTGTCTTCTATTTTGTACTTTAGCCTTTCTTTGCTTTTCAGTTACGATTAATCACCTTTTACCTTCTCTTCCATACTTTCGCCTTCCTTTTTTAAACCTATGCCACCTTCCATCGTCTATTGCACCCGCTTTTTAGAAGTAACCAGAACGTTCTACTGAATGTGGAGACACTTTACCTACCATAAGGTGACGATGTTTTACCAAACCGTATGCTCATGAATTATTCATGAATAAACACACCATTGGTCAGCAGCGGCATTACTGACACACAAGCGTATTATTATAGATACTGCATGAAAAGGAAAAATGGCCAATCTAATAATAAATCCACAATATTTCTATGAAAATTCCAGTTAAAACCAATCACTAATCTATTTTTAGAGCACTACTGGGTCTTTTTCATGTGAGTGCACCCCAGGGTACACTGGATCAACATGTGGTATCAATATCGACAAATGTGCCGGTTCTCCATGTGCTGTTAATGGGTCAATAGAGTGCAGAAATGGAGTGGACTCCTTCACATGTGTCTGTATGCCTGGATACACGGGAAGTGATTGTTCAGAGATGGTAGATCAGTGCAGACTCTTTGGCTGCTTCAACAGAGGGAGATGTGTGTCTCTCGTCAATGACTTCCTGTGTGTGTGCCCGACTGGCTTCAATGGGACGAGGTGTGAGAACCACATCACGTTCTGCTCCTCGAACCCTTGCCTTCATGGAGGCATTTGCACAGATTATGTGAGTAATTGAATAAATGCTGCTGTTTCTACTATCCCTCAATTATTTTGATAATTTTGTACAATGCATCAAATGTTGTTAAGATGCATAAATAACTCATAGAACAGTTCATTAAGCACATAGAATTACTTCTATTAATTGTGGTTCAAAAGGGAGCATTCAGCTTTTGTGAACGTGCCATATAGGTAAACAGATACTCTTGTCAGTGCCCACCAAATTACACAGGCGAAAGATGTGAAAATCGAGTGGAGTTGTGCAAGATTATGAAGTGCAAAAAGGGAGAACTTTGTTATCAAGTGGAGGGGCAGGGCATGACCTACCACTGTCTCAGATGTGTGCCAGGTATGATCATGTGATGTCATGTGACTCAATTGATAAAATACTGTAAAGGCTAACAAGTAAAATGATCTCACAAGTGCATGTAATTAATTCCTATTAATGACATCGCTAACTTGTTGCAAGATTTATATCATTGATAACCTACAACTTCATTGATGACATCCATCACCAGTGTTTATAAGCCTTTTACTTTTGTAAAATGGCAGTATGAAGTAGTTACGTTTTCCTAGAAATGTTTAAATTAAAAATATTCACCTCAAAAGATGGCCCCTAATTTTATTTAGAAGAGAGTAGCAGTTATAATATGACTTATCTATAGCTTTTCTAATTTGAATAATCTTGTTGGTATGTCCATCTTAATGTATATATATATTATATATATATTATTTGGTCTCTCTTCAATTAAAATAGGTCGTAAAGACTGTGATATTCCTCCAGTAGGTAAGTATTGGTCAAACCTGAATGAATTCAACTTTACAATACAATGTGGTGAGCATTAATAAAAGAATATGGCACATAATATTAAAACGTTGGTAGCTGTTTGTTGATTGCTATATTTGCATCTGATTAAACTGACAAAATGACTTTTCTTAATTTAGAATGGAACAATGAAACACAGCTTAGATCATCAGGAGAAGGAAGAATAGCAGGAGGGGCTGCTGTAGCAATGGTGGTTCCTTCAGTTCTGCTCATGAGTTCATTGATGGCCTTACTCTAGCACTGAAATCAAACTTAACCTCAAACAGTCACCTCTTCTCTCTCTCTCTCTCTCTAATTAAATCATACCAACATCTTCCTAATACGTACTTATTTACGAGCTCAGAGCAGCAATTCTATATTCTATATGTCTATACTTCACAAACATAACTCTCTCTCATGTGGAACTGGTTTATATTTATATTATGTTTATGCTAACCTTGGGGCAAGGATGTGGAGGGGGGGGGGATGGATTGCAAACCTGCATTGCACCTATAGCGAGTCAAATTCAGTACACACAAACAAGTTTTATAGCTAAATAAAAAGTAAGGTTAATATATTGAATGCTGTTTACAACAGCCATGAATGTTATTGGTGTTACATCAATGGTGAATGTCTACCATTTATGACATGAAACTACTTTAGTTTTGCTTTCAGATTCTTTAACCACAAAAACCACATATTTCCATGGAAACAAGATTCTGCTGATTAAACAATGTTTCCTTATCATGAAAGCCTTTCACAACTTTGAAAGATGTCTGGCTTCCCTCGTAAAATGATAGCCCATAAAGTTCAAGCATAACGTTTTGTATTTATAGAGAGGATCAGTTAGTGTGCACAAATAAATGGAAAAATAAGTAAGTGTTACAGTATAATTTTTTTTTCTTCAATAAAGTATTCTACAGCTAAAACTATTGCAGCCAGGAAGTCCACCATATTATTGTGTACTAAAAATGAAGAGAATAATTGTTCAAGTTATGAGACTTTTTTTTCTTCTTAAAACAGCAAAGTATTGTTTTACGGAATTCTTAGCCATTGTCTGCACAGCTTCTTTGGTAAAGAAGGAAATCATATTAATTTTGCAATTCTTACACTTATGTCGGAAACGATGACATATTCTCTGGGCCTTCAAATCTACATAACAATACGTCTCAGAGTTTGTGGTCCAGCAGCATCTGGGGCAGGACAGAAGAGATTCCCCCTTCACAATGAAATATTGCAAGCTGCACGGGTCGACTGTATTATAATTAAATCTACCTTCATACGGAATGTCTCTGTCAGGAAAGATGCCGCAGATACCAAGCTCCCAAAGAATAATTCTCTTTTTTAGTATTGCAGACATTTCAAATGGACACTCATAGAAATTTCTTCTGATAATTCGTCGAAAGGTATTTCCAAAACGATCTACAATTACATTCATGAATATTTTACAAGATACATCATCATATGATCCTCTCTCTTTTAATTTCAGCAATGAAATGCCCTTAAACATTGTATTAAAGTAATCTTTAGTACTAGCTCGTTTAATTGCTTCCTTAGCAGCAAGAAGCTTTTTGTCACAAGGTTTAGGTCTGGAGGGCTTGAAGTGTATTTTAAGTACGGATTCAGCAAATATCATTGCGGTATATATATCGAAGCAAACTTTATCCATTATTTTTCTAAAAAACGCCCCCTTTTTCTTTGCTTCTTCTGTTGCTAAATCTTCAGCATTTTCAAGATGCTGCTCTTTAACTTCTTCTTTTTCAGTAAATTCTTCTCTTTCCTGGTAAGCTTGAAACATTTGATCAATCTCTTTCCTACATTTTTTTGTATGACGAGTTCTGCTTTTGCTTAAGTTTTTCTTTAAATACCTTGGAATAATACATTGTTTCTTTTGTGCTAAACAGCAGCGATAATGGCGGCAGCAATGCTTGTTGTGCCGACTGATGTCCTTTATCTCATAAAATTTGCAACCTTTCCTGCAAGTTTTGCGAGTCATGCGATTCTTGTACATATTAACGGTGAACCAGTAATCAAAGCTGTCTTCTTCCTCGGTTTTCAGGTAGTAATCTCCTGCATCTGTAGCGCCATCTTCATTGTTATCTATCCAGGGGCAATCTAGATCACCTTCCTCTAGATTATTTCCCATTTCAGGATAGTTTTCCATCAAAGAAACACTGATCCAGTGACTCCTGGCTAAGTTTGTTTAGCGTCAACTAAGCCCTTACCCTCAGGTCAGAGGTCAACAGCTCTGTTTTTAATGAATATCATTAAAACTAACGGTGAATATCCTTGCCCTTATTGTGGATTAATGCGAGTAGGCAACACGCCAAACGCAGCGTAGCACACCAGGCGTTGCGCAATCGACCGCATTATTAACCCTCAGCGCGTATGCGCGAGCGGGTTACACTATTTCTGTCACACAGCCAGTCAGTCAATCATTCAGTGAGTCAGTCGGTCAGTCATTCTGTCACACGGATCTTGAAGATGGCAGCCTCCCAAAACAAGCACCGAAATGTTGTAATTTTCAGGCAGTACAATCATATGCGTTTGTTGGTTGGTAACGCCCCCTATTGTCAGCCGTACTCACGTGAGCAAGTAATTGCTTTGCTGCCCGCAATAGTTTTGCATTACATTATTCTCAGCGGTTTACAGGAGTGCTTGGAGTTTTCCATTGAAACTACTAGCTAGTGAGGTGCCGGTCGCTTGTATGTTAAGCTTCTCTTATAAAGACAGCATTAACATCTACAGTTTCATTACACGAGTTGCATATCGACTTGCTCAAGCTTTATATATAGACGCGCGCGAACATATTATTGGCATATTCTTTCAAATAAACCAACTAGCTAGTAGCTATATAGTAACGCTGAGGGTTCGCACTCTTGGTGCTTCATTTTTCTAGCAAAGTGCCAATAATATAGGTTCACTATGGATTTATAGAAATTTCAGCTTGTGAATGCTAAGTTTCCAGGAATAACTTACAATTTGACTACAAGCTATGTGCGTATCTAACTTTCGCTGGCACATCAGTTGTGGTTTTTTTTATCTAATCCATTATTAAGAAGCTAAAGAATAAGATCACTATTCTACTATTGATTATAGTCACTATATCAAATTACCAATTTACATTAGCTACCAATATCAATTTGTAAACATTCACTTAACTTAAATGTCCCCTTAATATTAAAAAAGAAAAAAAGAAAAAAAAACTCTGCAGTGATTCTATAGCTAGTTTTCTTTGCACTTTTCTCTTGTGGTCTAAATCGTTATGAATTAAAACTGCATATATGTTCTCTATCACATACTGGATGAGCACTCCATCTGATCTGGTGGAGGAAAGTTTTATGCACACAAATGTTTCTATATATCAGTTCCCAGCCATTGGTTTTGCTCCTCATCACCCTTACCACCCTTCTGCTATTATTGTCAACGCCTACTGTTATCTTTAGCAATTTCATAATAAGTAATTAGTATTCAATATACAGTATATAGGAAATTAAAGTAATAGATATACTATAAATGTTAATTATTAATGTCTATAATATGAAGTATATGTTTCATCAAAAATTAGCTTCTTGTTCATTTCTCCATCACTTGCTTAATTGCGACATCTTTCGTATCTCTTATTTCAGGTATTGCTTGCTGAAAATCTTTATAAGGATTGTAGAAGCCAACAATGAGTTTCTTAAACTCTCTGTTCTGGCAGCTACTCATAAATTTTTGTATTAACGCTACACAATTGATACATGGAGAGAGGTATGTATACAAATAAATATTTTTGTCTTTTTTTCCTGGACAGATTTGGCCCTTTGTAGGTTGTTCTAAAGACTTAAAAATTAATCCTTCAGTGTGAAAGGAGTTTTCATTATTGAGTTTTGCAGCAATGAAAGTGCATTTACTGATGTCAAAGTCATTCTTTACTTCCTTCAGAAACACTTTGCTGCCAGTTTGAGCCTTACATGCCTCAGTTACCAGTGTTTTGTCTATTTTGTCACCAGATCCATAGTATAGGACTGCAAACTGATCCAATTCAGGAGATGTTCGTTCGTCATTATAGAGAGGTGTGAAAGTATCACGAAGTGCTTTCAGAATAGTAATATCTTCTGGTGAAACTGTTTTTGGAATATCTGCAAAGGATAAAGAGAATATGGAATTAGAAATAAGTAGCAAGTAAGGAACTAGAAGAACAGCCATTTTTAACATTTCACCAATCATAAATCCTTGTCAATGATGAGTGTGCATATAATTCATAAATCCAGATGCTTTTATAGTCTTGTTTTGAACAGGTCGTTTTGTTGGCTGAATACAACTGATATGCATACAATTCCCCCATCTGTTGTGAATGGATTGAATAGTATACTGTTCCTAACAATATGATTAATTCAGTGAATAGCTAGCTATCAATAATAATAATGTTTAATAAAGAAATTAACTTCAATCAAGAAGTTACAAGCTTTGAATGGCAAATGTAATTGTATATAGACAATAAGAAACTAGCTGGGAAGTTTTCTTGTGTTCATTAATACCTCAGTAACTTCAACAATAAGAAGATTACGATGAGAATACTCATGAAAAAGGAATACAGGTTGGTGTCTCAATGTCAAGTGACCCCCTTTAAAAAGTGGCCCTTGGTCATTGTTGTATGCTATTGTAAATTGACTCCCCCCCCCTCCCCCCCCCACCCATATTTTTCTGCCTGACCAATATTTAATTCCTGTAGTCCCTACCATGCATTGCCATATTCGTTTTAGTTTGTATGTGACACTAGTGACACCACTAGTAGTATATTAACGGGGCACAGGTCGCTGCAAATTATAGTCCCTTTGATAATCCACACTGAAACACACCGTACAGCAAGAAAACACTGCAGCCTGTGATAATCCACACTGAAACACACCGTACAGCAAGAAAACACTGCAGCCTGTGATAATCCACACTGAAACACACCGTACAGCAAGAAAACACTGCAGCCTGTGATAATCCACACTGAAACACACCGTACAGCAAGAAAACACTGCAGCCTGTGATAATTCACCCTGAAACCACATTTGTTCATTTATTTATTTACTTTCTTGTGGTCACTAATGGTAGCTAATTCCTGCCTTAGCTTTGATTCATAGTTGTTACTATTGCTTGCTTTTTTTTTTTTCATGATGACATTAGTGTCATTTCACATAATTCTTTAAATGTATTTTAGAAAGAAATATAGATAGTGTTTCTGTGAGTATCTAGCCACAAAACGAGAGAAAGAGATTTATATTTAGCCATTTGGTTATCGAGCAGCAAATTAAGTGCATTTTACATAATCTAAACATTACCACCCCTAATATTTACCTGATGACCTCAAAAAACAGTAAGATGAATCTAATGTTATCCTGTTACCGTTTATTTTTTCTCAATAACTCAGCAATTACAAGATCTTTATCTATCAATTTGTAGTTCTAACTTATCTTTAAGATATTAAGATTCTATATAATCACGAAAACTTTTTATTATTTTCTGCTCAAAAAATATGTCAAGGCATGCTTTCATACTAACAATAAACAAAAGATTTTTTGTCCTCTGAAGTGTTTACAGTGTGCAGATATCAATGTAGTCTGCAAGTACATATCTCCTCTTAGATTCTAAAAAGAACAAAAAACATATAGCAGGGGCAAATCTGGACCTTTCAAGAATGGGTTCTTTCAAAAAAGTCGTAAAATGGATAGCTACTTTATGAATAATGTTCTGTAATTGTATTTCCTCCAAGATTTATACATACATAGTAGCTAGTCATGCACAATAAATAATTAGCATTATCATTATCAGGAAGGAAAAATGAAAACTTAAAAACAAAAAATATTTTTTTACAAACCTCCAGAATAAATACAATGAGTGAATAGGTATAGCCAAGTTATCATAAAAAAAGAATGAAACTGATTTATTACAGAAGAAAGCAATTTGCAAAGACATAATTACAAGCTATATATATATAATTATATATATATTATTATATATAATATTTATTACATGAGTCAGAGTGTGATATGAATGAGCATGCTAATTTATTTTCATAAGCCAGAGGCAGTAAAAATTAAACCTGAGAGTGAAATATCTTGCCATATCACTCTGACTAATGTAATAAGTTGTTTATTGGACCCTAGATGTCTTCACCACTGCAGCTCAAAGTGTAAAGCTGGCTGAAGGGGCCCCCTACCCCTAGCTGATATTATAGCAGCAGCTCTAACCAGGTTTGGGTAGGTTACTCCAGAGGGAGGTAGCTATAAAAACCAGGAAAAGTAGTAAGCTCGGGCTGGTTGTGCTGTAACTACTAGGGTAATGAGCTTGCTTCAATACAGCTTGAAATAACATGGAGAAGAGTTATTCCAAAGGGTCTTTTATAGCTACCTTTCTCAGGTGTAGCCTACCCAACCAGGTTAGAGCAGCTGCTAAAATATCAGCTGGGGGTGTTGGGAACCCCTACAGCCAACTTTACACAGTGAGTTACCAGTCGTAGTACAAACTACAGCAGTGAAGATATCTAGGGTAGAATATACCACTTATTACACCCATCATAGTGATATGGCTAGATATTTACTCTCAAGGTTTTTTTTTATTTTCACTCCCTCTGGCCCTTGAAAATAAATTAGCCTGCTTGTGAAATATTTCACCATATCCCACTCTGACTCATGTAATAAGTATTATAGTAACCACAATATTACATGTATCTATACTGTATCTGTCAACTTCAAACCATGATGAGAAAATTGAAATTATTAATGAGTTATATTCATCCCGGAATTATTGAATGGCTCACCTTGCTCTGCTTTGGGATACCACTACAAGCTTAGTCTTCTTCCGCGACGTTACTCTTCTTCTCATTTTAAATTTCTGGGGGTGGCTCGACCCTTAGCAAGGGGGATTCAAGGGGTTCGGTCGAGCCACCCCCAGAAATTTAAAATGAGAAGAAGAGTAACGTCGCCTGATGTCCAGAAAAGTAACGATTTCTTTGTGTGTACAGGAATAGTAGACAGGCAAGCCTGTGTGAAGTTAAATCAAGAAGGCGTTCAGCATTCTTTTTTTATACTGACCCAATGGTTGGTGAATGTTAACAAACTTTAACTTATAGTTTTTACAGGTCAAATGTTGTACTATATTCCCAGTATCAGTTTTTACCATATAAATCAGTTGATATCTTCATAAGAAAGAAGTGATGCTGGAATACATAGTTAATAGTTTGTTTCTGTAGAGGTAGTTTATTCTACTGCACCACTTCCATGTACTAGCTTTTTGTGTGTTGCATCTGTTCTTTTTTCTTAGAAGATAACTCTCCAATTTGTCTCATCACCAATCCTCCATTTATACAATAAACAATAATAAACTTCATAACTATAGAAAACTTTATTACTATACATATAATTCTCAAACAGGAATATTTCAATATGGACTAGCTATTTGTAGGAAGGAAAAGGGTGTAGTTTTTAATAGCTACTACAGTAGACACCCATTGGTAAGAACACCACTAATAAATCTAAACAGCTAGGAAGTGCAGTTCCATGTTGAAAATATATACTGGTGAGTGTCCCTGGCTTGTTTAGTTTCTTCTCTTATGAAGACAACATTTACATCTATACCTTTTTCGTTGCTCAAGCTTAATACCCAATTACAATGGTCTAATTATTCTTTGGGTTTGAGATTATTTGTAATAGCTAGCTAGTGTATAGTAGTGCAGAGGGTTGCACTTTTGAGGCTTCATTATCTTTTTAGTTAGCCTAGAAGTTAATGGTAACTATACCAAGGTATATAGATGTAATTATCAATTTCAAACTGGATGGAGAAGTCCATTTATTTCCCAAATAAATTTCTGTATTCGCTAAAAGCAATTTGGAAAAAAAAGATTAACCAATAGCAATAAACAATCAAAACAACAAACACATAAACTAAATATAGAATATAGACATAAACTATATATAGACACAAACTATATATAGAGCTATTGCAATTCTCCTACGAGTTAGGGAAGCATCTGCAGCAATCAAGTATTGTTTGCTAAAGGATGGCAGGAGTTTGTGAGTCCGACAGCAAGTCTACGGAGCAGCAGTAAGGAAACGGTGTACAGCCTGAGTTGGCACACGGTTGAACCGTCCTGTTACGGCCAATGCTAGTCTGTGACTCCGCCCATTTCAGACCGTACATTAGTTTCTGTTTGATCTATAGACCACATAATGATGTCATCAGCACATGGAGTTACTATAGTAACTAAAAAGGATGTGTAAAATAATGTTTTTAATTGTAGAGTATAGGGAATATTGAACAATCCAAATATGTCAAGTAAGCATACAATTAGGAAACATTTATGGAAGTATACAAACACATACAATACTTCTCTCATATGTAATCAAGCCAAGTTTAATGTTGATACGTTTGATAAATATAACCAACAAATCTGCTCCTTGTATATTCATCTAACTACATTAAAGGTTGTTTTAAATGAATTGACCATTCACATTATTATTTTTTGTCAATCAATTACACTACATAGCTGACTAAATATTTTGAATGCCACTTCCTTGAGCATGGTAGTTGGCAAGCGAGACACTCTCAGGGGTAACACAGCTGAAAATTGGGCGTATGTCATTTTGTACTTTGACCCTCACATTTTCATGTTTGCTAGGAGGTCGACCTCGTCCCATACACCATTAAACAGAATGTTCTGGCTTATCGATCTTTACCTGTACCGTTCAAAGAAATTGAATTGTTTACAACTTTGAATTCTTTTACGGGTGCAGTTAAATGTACAAACTTACCAGACTTCATTTTCTATTCGAATTAGTGGTGGTGGTAAGTTAATGCGCTATTTGTCATAGCTATACGCCCTACGCAACACTGTTGTTCTTACTTGAAAATTCGTTGTCTAATAATCTAACCACGAAGGTAAGTCTTGTGTTGGTATGTCCAGTGAACGAGTGTGTGTGAAAGTGTTGTGTGTTACAGCTACTGCTTAGCTAAAGTATAGCACAAAATAAATGTTTAACTAACAAATAAATAATTTTAATTGCCTTTACACAGTTTTTAAAGTAGTAAGCATGTCCTAATATAGGTTTAGGTTCAAACCTGTAAGTACTTCGTTAGAAATGCCTGTTGTTGTTGTTGTTTTTTTCATTATTATTTTTTAAGTCAAACAGTTGTGGCGAGCGGTTACTAAAAACTCTACCGTTTATTTCATAGCTGGAGTTGTTAGAAGTTAAAACTAGTGATATGCTTGACAAAGGACAAGTGAGCCTTGCACAAGCGAAACACTTCAAAATAATCTTATCAGTTCATTTCTAAAGTGTAAGTACGTAGCCGGTGTGACCGTACTTTATCTAACAAATACAGAACTACCAATTTCCCGAGTGTAGTTTCTAATATCGCATTCTGACTATCTAAGTTTCCAGTAGTGTTTGACAACCAGCACTCACAGCTACTAATAACGGCCGAGTTTTGAAATTATTTCTGGTAAAGGGTTTCAATACCATAGTAACCTTTCACCATAGCATTTTGCAACTTGAAAAAATAAACAAGAAGTTCCAGAGAGCTACTACACAGTGTTGAATCTAACAGGTTTTTAAGACCTAAGTGCGTCTTGTGGCATTTAGAAGCAACCTAATACAGAGGGGTAAACAATTAATTTCCTTGAATGGTACGGGATCGCTAAACCAAAAGATTCTGTTTAGTGGAGGTATGGGAAGGGGTAGACCACGAAGCAAACACATAAACATGAGAGTCAAAAAATGACATACATAAGTCCACACATATATAAACAAACAAATATCCCCAATTTTCAATTGTGTTACCCATGATGGTGTCTCACTCGCTTCGCTCACTCACCAAATTACTCATACAACAGTACTTAGGTTTATTTAGCCTAACTCAGGAGGCTCACTCGCCATTTGTGCTCAAGCACATCACAAGTTAGATTACATATGTTGGCAAATCATCTTGAAAAAACAAATTAACTGTGAGTAATGAATTGTCAACCATTCTGTAATAATGACTTTTGAACCTGGAGAAACTGGCTCTCTTTGGAGCAAACCTAGAACCTTTATTATTACTATAGACTATATTAAAACAACAAAAACAGCGAGTACAGTTTGACCACTTAACAACACATTTCAGACTAAGAGCCTCTGCACAGTACCTTTTAATCCTTTTAATGTCAAGTAAACTTTGACTTGTCAACTGACAAGAAATGTTTGCATGGAGAACTAGAGGCTAACTCTCCATCTTGTAACAGTACATTTATATGCTGTGCTGGAGAGCAACAATAATGGCTACAGCATTGCCTGTTCAGCCAACTGATGCCGCTTGTGTTCAAATCTACAATTTTTCTTTAATTATTTTCCAAGTCATTCTACCTTATTGCAATGAACCAGTAATTGGTTCTATCCACCTTCTTTGGGCTAGCGATAAAGAATTAGATTAAAAAAAAAAAGCAGCTGTCACCAGCGAGCTGTACCGAAGCTTAGGCTTTAGGTAGGGAATGCTATAATACTAGGTTAAAAATGTCGGGGGTTTGTGCTCTGGAAAGCTGGCCAAATTTGTGTTAGGAAGGTCAAGTGGCATGTATTAGGCAGTTATGCTCACGGCTTACACACTGACACTTTAGCAAGTTAGGAGAACTCTGAGCGATGGATTCCTCTAATTTTGGGAATTTACTGTATGTTGACAATAGCTAGCTATTCTGTGAATTACAAAATGAAAAGTTGGAACATAAAGTAAGTAGTATGTTTATAAAATTGCGTAAGAATTTCAATTCAGATGTGTGTTAAAAACTAGCCACTGTTTAATTGCATTGTACATTTGAACTAACAGGAGGCACGATAGCATTTTATAGGAGACAACACAAAGTGAAAACATGCCATCTTGATTACAATGCATGTTATATTGGGTCGGTAAGATTGTCAAACTGCTCAGCTGCAAAGCTCGCCATTTTTTCAATACTACTGCTAGTATAGTCGGTCAGCATCAAATTCCCACACAAGTCACATGACTTCCTGACTTTATAGCATATTGTCCTGTCCGATAGGTCAATGTAGCAAACCATAACAGCATGTTTGAAAGTTTTACATAAATTACACCTCAAAATGGCGAATCCTTTAGTTCGAAAGTAACGGAGACTCCAAGGAGAAAACTTCATAATATCAAATTTGCGTTCTTTAGGTATGTCACTGGGAATAAGGTAATTTTCCTTCATTTTTTTCAAAATGATTTCTTTTATTGCTTGATCGGATGTTTCTGGCTCTGGCAGTGGCTTTACAAAATGCGGCTTTTTGTCTTTAGTAGTAGCCATCTTAAATGTGATAGACTTGAATGCTCTCTGTGGTACATCGTCATCTTGACTAACGTAGTTTCGGTTTTCATTTTTGATGAAACTTTTTAGGCTGGTACAAGTTGAATGAAATGATTCTACCCGTCCATCACGTCTCCTCTCCAGTCTCCTCTGTTTGGCTAGGAAACTCTTCACTACTGCGGTAGCCATGTTTGGAATGGAATCAGACATCAGTGACATTTTAGTACTTGCACCGCAATTCAAGCAAGGTAATTCATACCTGTACGCAATTTGCTGCTCCTTCAGGTCTACAAAGCACCACGAATGTATGGACGACCTCTTGTGACCGTTATCACACTCAATCCATGCAAAGGTTTTTGTGCTGAAATACCTCAGGCTATCCATTGTCACGGCAGTAATGTCAAAACTCTTCTCTCGGGGTATATCTAAAGGAGTAATGTTTTTCTCTGCCATAGCTGTAAGAATTACATTTCTTATTTCTGTCTCGGTGGGCTCAGGTTCACACTCAGATGGTTGCTCATGCCACATCCTGGACATGAAGAAAATGGCATCTCGTTTAGGAGAGGTTCCTGTGCGATGAAGATATAACCAGGCTGCACTTTTGGCCATCTTCCAAAATGTTGACTCTGAGAAATAAGGAATTCCATTAAGATGGCAACTACGACACCATTTGGTGTATCTGTAGCATATTCTTTTCATCCAGAAGTCCATGTAGCAGTGACCCCAAGACTGCCATGTGTGGCCCTCTGGGCATGTGAACTGAGCCAACCCACTGGTACTGAAATACCTCAAACTGTTCCGCTTCACCGTGGATATGTCAAACTCCAGCTCTTGTGGAATGATGGAGGGCAAGATGTTCTTCTGGAACATGACAGAGATTATTATGGTCCTCATTGTGCTCCAGGAAGGCTCAAGTCTTCTATGGTTTTCGTACTTTCTACTCTTTACAACTACTTCATCAGCAAGCTTGGAAATAGCAGCTGCTTCTGAAGGTTGAGAAGGCACTGGTTTATCAAGAGAAGGCAAGAATTCATTGTAGTATATTTGGCTCATGTTTTCCTCATTATACTTCTCTTCCTCATTAAAGTCAAAGTCAGTGACTATAAATTCTTCACTTTGATGACTCTCACTGTCTCCTTCTCTATCAAAAGTGAGCATTTTGCATTTATAGCTCTGCTTATTAGTCTCTGAAGGTTCTAGAGGCCACTCACTCCAAAGTTTTGCTGAATAACTTCTCTGCTTGCAGCTCTTCATTACCTGACCTCTGCATTTGTTGTGAGTATACTTCAAAATAATGCCATCTTGTACAACACCACTCTGAGAATACGTTAGTTCTTCAGACTCCTCTTGATGGCTACTATAACCTGTATCATAGCTCCAATAATCTTGCTGTTTGTAGGCCTCACTCATGTCTATTGTTTATGTAAGCAAAGTTGGGGGAATCACCTGGGGATTACCCCAGTATTATATTCATGTGTGTGTAGATAGTGTGTGTATGTGTATAGATACACAATTGCTGTTAGCTTTTATGTAAGCAAGTTGGGGGAATCACCTGGGGATTACCCCAGTATTTATATTCATGTGTGTAGATAGTGTGTGGAAGTTATATACACACAAGTGTTGTTGACACCCAGTGCCAACATGCTAATTAAGCTTGAGAAGCAACCCGAATCAGCAGTCATAGTTCATGAGATCCATGATAACATTGCACTGAGAGTAACTTGTGGTTTTCACTGACTGTTTTCTTTTCAACAACAGCAGCAGCAGTGGCAGTGTATCGAGTATTGTGATACATACCTTGCAAATATTTCTAAAGAATGTTTTTATGGGTTTATCCTATTCTTGATGTGCTGTATTCATATAATCACTAGCTGGAGAGTAGATGAATCTTTTGAATTTGCACACGTCAAAAATAAAATGGATGGAGAAATCATACTAGCTATTTATGTGCAATACCTCTAAACATAGAGTTTTCTGGGGTATAGAATCAAATTTTTTAACTATTGGATGGGCAGGGATGCCACAACAAGTAGAACAACGAAAGAAGATACAATAACTCGGGAGATCTGAGGTTGAGTGGACGGTGGGCCTGTGATCTAGCTAGTTAGTATCACACAGGTTGTCTCTGGTTCGCTACTGATGAATAATTACTTTGATAACTGAACCAATACAATCACTACAATAATCGTATAATAATGGTTGATATGGAAAACAAAACAAATAATAAAATAGCATTATAGCTCGCAGGCATGAAGTGCGCCTTTACAGAAACCATTGACTGTGTGCGTGCATGACTTGCGCGATACTGTCAACGTCTAAGTTCCTTAAATCCCTTCAGGGTTCGAGGCCTGAACAACTATAGTTCAAATTAAAGCTTTATTTTAGGTGTTAGAGACTAAGAAGTGTATTTTGGTAAAGTCTTCTGGAACTATAATTTTTTTAATAAGCGGTTTTAGCTATACATGTCGTGTATTCTTTGTAATGCTCAATATTAGATATTTAACTGCATAAACTATTACATATGTTGACTGAAATCTATATAATCCTCACTAAACCAAAACCAATTGGTAGATTTAAAAAGTAATCTACAAATCTGCACCATTTCAAGCCACCTGGCAAGGAAAGCAACCAAGTTGTTATTGTTTGTTATTGTTTGTTATTGTTTGTTATTGTTTGTTGATGTTTGTTATTGTTTGTTGATGTTTGTTAAATTTTAACATTCTCTGAAAAAGTTTGCATAAACCCACTTCCAACTATTCCTGCTGAAAATTCTATCTGTGTTCTTTTTTTTCTCCTTGGGTCCATGGTTTCACAGCCATGACGTAGTTTAAAATTACTCACACCCGCAAGGGTAGGGTGAAGCTATCATGTTTTAAATTGCCTGTATGACTGTGACTAAATATTGTGGCAAAACTCGAGATTTACAAATCAAACATTTCTAACTTTATATGCAACGATTGCTTTTTGAAAATACGTGTCACTGCCACTTACCAAACTTGAAATTACTCCCCTTACATGCACAACCAACCCTGGCTTTTGTCGGTGAATTTCAATAATAGTATTCAAACATTATCCTCAGGACAAAAAGGGAAGTCAAGTCCAGCTAAAGACACTCCGACACTGTATCGGAGGATTAAAATCCATTTCTAAAGGCATTCATTGCTGTATTATTTCAAACATTTGGTGTCAGTCAGCGTGGTAATAAAACCAAAAACTACGACTCCACCTCCGCTATCATGCATGCTTTTCCTAACTTCTAGGTGCGTACTTTTACGTTCAGCCAAGATAATACCAACCACACCCTCTGGTTTATGAACCATCACATCATCACACCACAATAATAATATGATAGTTACATTTGAGTAATGAATTAGAACAATCAGCAGTGGCTTATTGCTGCTACAGCTTTGGCAAGCTATTTTTCCAAAACTTGAATTCGCTATGACTTCCTCTGTATTGTACTATGAATTTATATACCCTCAGGCTTGAGAAGGAGCACAGACTAAATAATTAAGGGTAGCAGGTAACAAATCTATCACCCAATGCGACACTAAACTAACATGGTTTGCTAGGCTTGTTCCAGTATTTAAATATAAAAACCCTCACCACACAGGATACTCTTTGACTCGTTATTTTACCACACCTTACCAGTCCAATCTTGCCAGCTATCATGGAGAACTTCTTAGGATCGAGAGGAAACTTCTCTCCAGGGTCAGAGTTTACGTCAAATAAGAGAGGTGGGTTATGGTGAAGTGCTCTGGTTTCATAACGACAGACAGGATCGTAATAATCTAAAGAGCAGTGGCCCCTATAAGAGATAAATACAAATAATAAATGGCTACAGACAAAGATATGAAGGTAAGTTTGTATGCAAATTACTACATTGAATCCTGCAACCACCCGATAAAATGTTGGAATCAGAAGCTATTTTATAATTGTCATGACAACGATAACTGATGCTGGCAATGGTCTTTTTAATATTTGAAGTATTTTGTTTGTTGTTGCTGTTGTTGGTGGTGGTGGTGTTGTTTTTTACCCTCTGGTATAGAAATGAGCTTTGTAGTTCTTGTATCGAATGGCATAAGGACCTTCTGTAGCATTCATACTTTCAGCAAAAAAGGGCAGCCAGTCACGTTTGGTCTAGAGAGAAAAAATAATCAGCCTACCAGCAACCCTAACCAAACGGACCAACTTATAACATCTAATGATCACAACAATTTACATTAATTTATATTATAGCTAAGTCACTGGCTAACTAGCAATAGTCACATGAACTTTACTTTATGAGAAGGATAGTAAGCTGACCCTCAACAGTATGATTGTGACTATGGTAGTCAGAAAATAACCAATGATATTGTGCAAGCTAAGCTCAGTGAAATAATTGTTTAAACTATTGTTAGAGACTTTCTCTAACACAACTGGCTACTTCTGAAGTACTTCTTCTTCCATATGGTGACATTCCTTACCTTTCCTCCTTGTCTGAAGAGTACCTTTATCATGTCTATCCCATCCATCTTTCTGTCTTTGGGGACTTTCCCTCTGGCCATTTTCATCAGTGTAGGATAAAGATCTACCATCGTGGTCAGCTGGTGAGTTCGGCCTTTGCAAACTCTATTAGGCCACCAGGCAATGGCCGGCACCTTCACTCCGCCTTCCCAAGTCGACCCTTTACCACATCGGAGAAGACCTGCGCTACCCCCATTCTGCTTCGCATACAAATCAGGACTGGGGACACAATAAATAACAGAAATAGCATTTTATTTTGCAACCTTCATTGTTTAGTACAGTGTATTTATTAGTTCACATTATATCAACTGAAGTTTCATTGCCTTTTTAAGCACCTTACACGCCCGGTTGTTAAGTGCCCCTTCTCTGTTAAGCGTTGTTGTTGTTTTGTTAAGCACCTATTTTCTTTACACTTTTTGCACTTTTTATTAAGCAATCCATGCATTCCATCTACTGCTGATTGGCACTTAGCCCCAGTTGTTAGGATACCACTCACTGTCAAGCACCCATTTTTATTAAGCACCCATTTCCCTATCATTTGGAAATAAAGTGGGGGCGCTAGTCTACGGTATATAATATGGACAATACATTTGAGATACAACAATGTCTTTAACAAGAGAGCTAGCTTGTTCTATTTAGGAGAGCTCAAACGATAGCTTAAAAGAGGAGATGTTTTAACTTTGTCTGACTCACCCATTGTCTGAAGTCAAGAACACAAATGTTTCCTTGTCGATAGAGTTGTCTTGGAGAGTCTGTATGATCTGCCCCACTGCATAATCTACCTCTCTCTACAGCAACAAGTAAATGGCATGAATGCTACAGAACATGTTTTATACCCACCCACAGCCAAATGTTACCATAAAATATGATTATAGCACTTTTTAAATGTTATCTCTCCTTTCTTCCCATGGCATGCTACAAATCACAATCCTGAATAATTCAGCAGTCACACTATATCCGTCTCAATAGCTATTACCACTAAGTCATTACTACATTCATCAAAAGAACCTTTAAGTCTCAAGTTTGACTTCTACTCTTCTATACTTTCTCAACAAACTGCTTTTGTAATAAATCAGAAGAAAACATTTCCAATTTTGTATGTTGTGATGACAGAAGAGTTTAACTACATACCAGAGAGTCTCCATAAGGACCTCGGGAACTGGAATTTCTGAACCTGGACCCACTGAACTGTGGCACGTGCATATGCTGGAAGGCGTAATACAGGAAGAATGGAATGCCTAGAGCTGAAAATATCACGTCACATAAAAAGTAATTCAAAACTTGTATGTAGCCAATGTCAATAACATTGAAGATAGCTATCAGGGACATAATTAACTGAATTAATGGCTTCAATGGCAATAATTCTAAACCACTAGTCTTTGGACAACTTTCACACCAAAAGACTAGTCCAATGTGTATAACTTACATATTGAATTAATTTGTAATGACTAGATAAGCAAGACAAAAAGTTTAAACGTTTTACTGATGAAATATAAGAACTAAAAATGATTTTATAACTATCCTATGGATAACCATACGGTTATGTGGTTTGTTTAATTTTCCAATAATACTAAAAAATCTCTGCCAAACAGCGAGGCAGTTTAAGACTGTTAGGATGACAGGCTTATGAACAGATGTTTTACACGTGCCAAACATGATTATGAGAAATTTGGATTTGCCTTTTCAAGGGAACACGTATTACAATGAGAAATAATTGGAAGTGTGACACTTTCTCTAAATGATGCCACCTAAAGCATAGTGAAACCTACTTTGTCTAATAAATATGTGCTTTTATAAACAAATAAAATAGAAGATAAAGTCACATAAAATACTTTAAATATGCTATGTGGTATTTATAGAAAACACAATATGAAGCTCACCAGATTTTTGTTCAATAAAGGTAACAGCAGATTTCAGGAGATTGGCTGAGAGAGACACCAGATTAGCCGGTTGCTGTACTATCAGTTGTTGGTACTTATTGCACAAGTAAATTGGACAAGGTACAAACTCTACAATTATTTATGAGAAAAGTAAAATTAAAAAGAAGCAGCTGCTACACCTTTAACCTGAGTCACAGTGCCGATTACATCGCTGGCTAGGAAAGAAGCAGGAGTAGCACGGGCAGTCACTATGAGAATAAGGTAGACCCTGCATGTATGAGTAAACATATTATTTAGAATTAATTTGTACCAATAAATAATATTCTGAACAAATACGGTCCTAATATATACCATGTAGAAGTCAAATCCATGATTGTTTGGAAGATGCTGCCCATTTTCACCCACACCCTAGAAACAGAGTAAACCATTAATTAACAGTCTTAGAATCATTCAGTAGTTCTCGGCCGAAATAATTATAATAATGGCAATTTTTCTTGCTTTAACATCAAATATTGTATTATTTAAGTTTAATTAACACAATATTGGCTGTTAGAACGAGAATATTTGCTATTAGTCTTAAAATTATGCAAATAGTTGATGTAGTATGAGTTTTCATATTACTAGCTAATTAGCTAATAAACAATATTGCATGGTTGTATACATCTAAATTTTCTATCTGCAATAAATCACATCTTGTATTGGCATGCCTAACCCTACGCTGTTCTTAAACCTTGACAGGCTAACGAATAACAAAATTAGCATGTCCACGTCTATTAAGAAGTTACATACACTTGGTGGCATATATATACACTAGCAGATATACTAGACTACAGACAATCTTTACCACAAAGTATTACATGCAAATGGCCAAGTAAGACAAGGACATCCTGTGAATGCTAGTTTGGCACTTTGTTGGTTTCTTCTCATCTATGAATCTATTCTTTTGTTCTTTGATGCAAGCACATGATGGACAATGGATTCCACCAGCAAGGAGGGTGATGAGCCTCAGGGTATTCAGGGAATTTTGCTCTCACAGCATCCAACAGTTGGCAACAGTGTTTAATTTTTTCAATCATTGTTCTTCCAATGAGGGAAGATAAATAATGATTCTGGTAGCTCTCGACTTACCAGCGACTTACCAGCTGCCACTCTGGTAGCTCTCGACTTACCAGCGACTTACCAGCTGCCACTCTGGTAGCTCTCGGACTTACCAGCGACTTACCAGCTGCCACTCTGGTAGCTCTCGACTTACCAGCTGCCACTCTGGTAGCTCTCGACTTACCAGCTGCCTCTGGTAGCTCTCGACTTACCAGCTGCCACTCTGGTAGCTCTTGACTTACCAGCTGCCACTCTGGTAGCTCTCGACTTACCAGTTGCCACTTTCCAACCATTCCTGTGTTGTAGCCAATGGCTTTCAGCTTCTCAGCTATAGTAATCTCATCTGCTGGCAATCCTACAAGAGAGACAAAGATGGAACAGATTAGAATAGTGTTAATATTATATGCAAATGAAGAATAGCAGTTTTCAAAAAAAAATCTTACTGGATTAAATCAGTGTAAAAAATTACCTGATTAACCCAATGGGGAAAGGTTTCCCTTTAACAAGTAAGCAAAAAGGGAGTGTATGCTTACAGTTTGCACATCTTTTATGGCACAATAAATTAAAAATTCAATTTAGTGTACACACATCCACATTTAGTAACAGAAGACCATTAAAGATACAACTTATTATAATATTAAGTTTTACAGGACAACAAATCTCTACTTCATGTCTATCTTTAGTATTTAGCAAACACAGAAAAAGAAGAGGATAAAATGGAACATTTTCAAAAGACACATCTCAATTGAAATACATTTTTAATGTTACATATCCTAGGAAGATATAATATCAGATTCTGTTTAAGATAATATTGCGGTATAACTTCATAGGATAGGTTTTATGATACTGTAACTTCTGCTTGTCTTGACCGCTATGGTAGTGCTTGTGAAATGGAGTAAATAATAAGCTAATTATAATAAACAACAAATCAGTGACTAAATTAATAGTTTTGGACAAATTTAATTTCTGGGACATATTTCAAGTAACTGAATTTGAGTTGTCAATTTTAGGTTGCATGCATGTGTACTGTTATTTAAAGGATAATCTATAAGTTCATTTTTTAAAGAGATTTTTCATTAGAATTGGCGAGGTTAAATTTTAAAAATTACTACATCCCTTGCCATCTTTCACCTTAAAATATTCAGTGCTAATACCTGAAAGAACACTTGTAATTATGCCACTAAATAAACTTCATTTTGGAGCGTTCGGTTTTTTTCCACTGAAATTCTGTGATATCATTTAGACAGTAAGAGCTTAACAAAAATTATACGATTTCACCAGAATCTTTGTTCTAGTCATAAGTTGAAAAAGATGGCTAGAAATAGCATGTCTGTTAAACATGATTTTGAGCTAGACATTAACTCTGCAGCAAACTAGCTATACATGTATAATTGACATAAAGAAATTGGAAAATAAGTGACAACTCAGTAGAAAACTATTTTTTCCCTTTTATAATAATTAATATAATTGATTCCTTTAATTAGCCAAACCTCCTAGATCATCTGGTCGAAACACGCCAGGATAAATCCCTGATCTTGGAGGATATCGGCCGGTAAGGAGAGCCGCCCTGGATGGAGATCCTACAGGACTAGGAGCATAGAACTGAGTAAAGACTAGCCCATCTTGAGCCATCTTCATGATGTTTGGAGTGATAGAGGTTGGGTGTCCATAGGGGGAAAGATCACCATAACCAAGCTGCAGCAAATGGTAACATACTCCAGTCCTGACCATAGCTAGTTAGCTATTTTAGCAAAGGAATTCTTACATCATCCACCATAAGTATAATGATGTTTGGTCTAGAAGCCCATTTATTCCCACTGTCTTTTTCTTCGCTGCACCCAGCATTCAGCAGCGCAACCAAGAGCCACCAACGCCACATCTCCTTCCCAATCTGCGCAACAGCAAAAGGCCTGTGTGGCTTTTTATACTATTCGCACGCGCGTTTGATTACAGCCCAGCCCAGCCCATTTTCAGAGTTCACCACGCCCATAAAAATTGACCTTGCTGGAGACCTTTCGGGATCGTCGACAACAGAAATAGCAATACACGGAGCTTAGTTTTGCGACCACCCGGGCAGCTCTGGTCTTGTCCTGTAGTATGGCTGCTCGGTTACTTCCCAGGAGATTAAGTGCGGGATATCTTTCCGTACACTCCAGGTAGGAATTAAAAAAAACAGTTGCTAGGGGGGAGTGGCTACCTATATCTGTATTGCTACCTTTGACGGAGGCTAAAGTGCACACAAATACATTTGGATTACGTACTTCTGGTAATACTTTTGGATTATACAGCAACTTTTTTTTTAAAGCTGTACCAATTGACCCAAGATTAATCATTTGGCAATTTATAAGCAGAAACATTAATACATGACATAGTGGCTTCTGAAGCAACTGAAAATAGAGTATTGATAAAATGTACCTAGTGTGCAATGGAAGCAAATGAGCAAGCTAGAGAGTTATTTGAACTGTACCTAATACGAGTCACCTAATGATTGAATTAATGATACTTTACCACTTGAGTTAACATGGATCTGTTCTGGTTGTCAGGGCCGTCTAGAGGAACAAAAAAAACTTTATTATATTTTAGGAGGGAAATTGGAGAGTCGCTCGATGAATGATATTCATGAGCAGTAGTAATCATGTCATGTAGTCCTATTCTCACGAGTTTTGCCACTCGTTGATGATCTTTGTAGATATGTTCGTACTCTAAGCTCCACCCCTGTGGCTCTGAAGGGTCTAGGATGCGGCGTTGATCCAGTCAGTGAAGGATTGTACACTGCAGAGCACATGGAAATGAGGGCCTCTCTGAATAAACTCATCGAGAGAGAGATCAACCCTTATGTCGACGAGTGGGAAAAGGCTCACATTTTTCCCGCCCATAAGGTTAGTGTTACAGACAACGAGGATTAGTGAAGAGAGAATGAATGGTTTATAATATTGTGAAGGAGTGGATACATCTTTGTGAGAATGAATTAATGAATGTTTGGGTATTGGGAATGAATGTTTGGAAATATTATTTTTGCTCTCACTCATGCAATTTCCAATAATGTGGTAGATTAATATTTTAATATTTGTAAATGTAAAAATATCGTAAGCCTTTAGTTCCACGTTGTATTAGTTAGAGTCACAGCGTCGTTCCTCTTACTGGCAGACTGGAGTCCTCTCACATGTGAATGACGACACTTTTGAATTTAGCACTAACATCCATTATGCAATAGGGGATACAAGCTCGATTCAGTGGGTGTGGTTTTCTCCCAGCCATTGTTGGGTTAGGTATGCAAGAACAGCTTTGCATTGAGTAGTTACTGGAGAGAAAAAGAAAGAGAGAGAGATAGTGGATATGTTTGGTAAAGGGGTTGCTTGGTAATTGTAAACCATTACCTTCTACCACCCTTGACAAGTGTGGGCGGGGCTCTGGTTGTGGGACGAAAAGCGTTGAAATAAGAGACCAAATAAATAATGCGGTCTCAGCTACATGTGCTTTTGCACGTGCCACTGTTTCATGTGCGTATCTTCATGTGAATTGGAACATTTTTTAAAAAGTGAGATTCATCATACTAGAGGTCTAGTTTGGAGAGAGTTTTTTTTTTTTAATATTACAAGAAGTAATTGCCACAAACATTATTTGTATTGACTAATCAACATATCATCATTTCACAAAAATACGAATATAAAGATCAAGTGTGAGGAGTCCAACAGTCAATTATAACTAGTGAGGGCAAGAGCATTTGTAGTTCTCAAATCTGCAAGGAAAAAAAATATATATATATATAATAATATTGCAGGATTATGATCCAAGAACTCTAACATGGAAATACAAGATATTTGAGTCACAAAAATTACTGAAACTGAACTAAATTACACTGAGGCACACAAGACAAAGTGACTTATTATTGCTGTAGGCAATTCCGGTCGGGATCTTTGTGCTAACTTCACTAGCTACATCCACTGCTTTTATCACACCTATTCCAAAACCACACCCATTCCAAAACCACACCCAGTAGTAGGGGTGGTTTTGCACACATGGAGCAGCACTTACTTGCAATGGAATGCATTGCCGTATCCGCAGTAGGTTTCTAGACACCATTCCCTCTCAGTTTGATCGGAACATTTTGGACATCTGCACTTCCCTGAGTGTGAGTCTACTACACACTTGGGCTTGCTAGGCTGCTCCTGGCACCTGCAAGGAAAATGGAGGAACTTAAATGGAAGACGGGAATATCAATGGACAGAATTAACACAACACAAATATCTCATTTTGTGTAAAATGGGTAAAGGGTGAACAAATGGTTAACTCATTATGGAGATACCGTCCCTACCCACTTACATAGATGCCACACCCCTGAACTCAAATGTGACTCACTTGGTCATCCTGCACCAGTGGGGGTCTGGGCTGGCGTCACAGCTCGGGCAGACGCATTGACGGTCCTTTACCACACACTTGTATATGGGGCTGTCCTTGCAGTTGATGTTGGGGCAAAGGCCAAGAGGGAGTCGGCTACAGCTGTGAGCACAAATGAAGACATTTTGAGATCACGTACAAGATGAAAAGAATAAGATAACAGCCAAATATAATGACTTGTATTTAGTTAGTGTTTGGATTTTACAATCTTCTCAGCAACACAACCTTCACTAACATTAACTTGGTAGTTAATGTTTATTAGCTAGTAGTAGCATTAAAAAACAACTAATTTAATGCTAAATAATTATCAGGGTTTCATACAGAAGTATGAATTATGAATATGGGATTCCTCTCCCCCCCCAGAATTTCATGAAATAAATTAATAATATTTACTACTTAATGGTATTCTGTGGTTATGATTTGGTATTCTGTGATTTTGTTGTTTGTATATCTAATATTTGGTGAAAGTTCACTTCAGTTAATTGAGGTCCTTCAATTGTAATACGCATTAGTCTTCCAAGATTGACGTCACTAATTCTAGACCTGAGACTGTTTTAATCAAATGGGTGTGGTTTCAGCAACAGTGGGTGTGGTCAAGCAAACGTGTGTCCCCTCCTTCCTAAACTCTTTCCCCCCTCCTCCCCCCTCCTCCCCCCTCCCAGAAAAAAAATCCTGTATGAAACCCTGATTATTAATTACCAGGAAGTTATTAAAAGTAGCAATGAAAATCTACGACATTATAACCATCATTGAAGGAACTACAATCTTCATTGATCATCTTCTTTCTATTTATATATATATACTTTTATCAGATCAAACCAATTCATTCCCTTTTTCCTGCAAATGATATTTGTAAATTGTAACACATTCACCACTCCACATTATCAAGCCAGAGTAATTCTTAATGTAACACTTAATGAATGTATGTGCGAGTTTGCAGGACTTACTCTGCAACACATTTCCCGTTGACTTCAGTCGTTCCTTTGGGACAGTCACATCTGCAGGTTACTGGGTTGAAGACACGCCCAGGCGGGCACTTCACCACTGGACACACACACGAGCATGTGCTGTTGTCAAACACCTTCGGCCTTGGGCAAGGATAGGGCGTGCAACAGGAACACTCCCCTCCAGGGGTGGAGCTATCTGTGAGGGTGGGCTTCCAGATGCAGAAGGACTTTGTGTTGTTGCTCTCCGGGCACGGTCTGGTGTCCACACATTTGTCTCTGCTAGTGAAGTCGGAACAGATGGGGCAGCGGCACTTGTGGTTGTCAAACACACACCCTGGCTTGCCTGGCAACTCCAGACATCTGGAAAGATGATAAGAAGCATAAAATATTGAAGTGGCTAAGAGTATGCCTCAGAAGCTAAACTGAAAAAATACTGAAACAAGAGATTCATGGGACGAAATCAAAATTAATATTCACATGTAGAAACAGTTTCACTTACTTGGCCTTCATGCACCAGAGGGCGTCTCTGTTGGCATCACAGCTGGGGCACACACACTTGTGATCCTTTACCCGACATCTCTGGTGAGGGTTGTCTGCACAGAAGATGTGAGGGCACACCCCCAGCTTTAGATCATCACAGCTACAAAAACAAAACAACAACAATGAACTCACCTTAATGCAATGTCTTTTTTCTTTTCTTTTCTTTTTTTCCCATCCCCCCCCCCCCCCCCCCCCCCACTTTTTTTCCCCCTTTTTTTAATTTTTTTCCCCTATCTTTTTTTTAAAATATATATATATTTTTTTTAGTTTGTCATTTCTATAGACTTACTCTCCGATACATTTCCCATTGACCTTCTTTGTCCCCTCAGGGCAATCACATTGACACGTCTTGGGGTTGAAGATTTGTCCTGGAGGACACTTGATGGATGGGCACACACAGGAGCATGTGCTATTATCAAACACCTTGGGCCTTGGGCAAGGAGTGGGCGTGCAGCAGGAGCACTCTCCGTCACCGGTAAGGGTGGGCTTCCAGATGCAGAAGGACTTTGTGTTGTTGCTCTCCGGGCATGGTCTGGTGTCCACACATTTGTCTCTGCTAGTGAAGTCGGAACAGATGGGGCAGCGGCACTTGTGGTTGTCAAACACACACCCTGGCTTGCCTGGCAACTCCAGACATCTGGAAAGATGATAAGAAGCATAAAATATTGAAGTGGCTAAGAGTGTGTCTCAGAAGCTAAACTGACAGGATAGTGAAACAAGAGATTCATGGGACGAAATCAAAATTAATATTCACATGTAGAAACAGTTTCACTTACTTGGCCTTCATGCACCAGAGGGCGTCTCTGTTGGCGTCACAGCTGGGGCACACGCACTTGTGATCCTTTACCCGACATCTCTGGTGAGGGTTGTCTGCACAGAAGATGTGAGGGCACACCCCCAGCTTTAGATCATCACAGCTACAAAAAAAACCCCAAAGAACTCACTATAATGCAATGTCTTTTTTGTTTTGTTTTGTTTTGTTTTGTTTTTTGTTTATTTTTTATTTTTTTGTTGTTGTTGTTTTTTTGTTTGTTTTTTTTTTTGTTTTTTTTCCTCTTTTTTTTTTTTAGTTTGTCATTTCTATGGACTTACTCTCCGATACATTTCCCATTGACCTTCTTTGTCCCCTCAGGACAATCACATTGACACGTCTTGGGGTTGAAGATTTGTCCTGGAGGACACTTGATGGATGGGCACACACAGGAGCACGTGCTATTATCAAACACCTTGGGCCTTGGGCAAGGAGTGGGCGTGCAGCAGGAGCACTCTCCGTCACCGGTGAGGGTGGGCTTCCAGATGCAGAAGGACTTTGTGTTGTTGCTCTCCGGGCACGGTCTGGTGTCCACACATTTGTCTCTGCTAGTGAAGTCGGAACAGATGGGGCAGCGGCACTTGTGGTTGTCAAACACACACCCTGGCTTGCCTGGCAACTCTAGGCATCTGAGAGGACAGAAATGTATGATAGCAACAAGTCCTTTGGGAGTATAACTAGAAATAAGATTATTTTTTTAGATTTCCTCATAAATATAAAACAAATACAAAGCAACTAGTGATGTGCTACAGCACACATGGCTAGCAAGCTGGTCTGACTGAAAATTTCAAATTTGAATGCTTGGATTATAATATTTCTATTAGTTGAATGTTTTTGTTTCATTCATTGTGCTATTCTTTAGCAACACACAACACGTGTACACACCTATATACACTTGATCACTGGATATACCATTTGTTTCAGAGTGAAAATACAGAGAGTGAAATATCTAGCCATATCACTCTGACTGTTTGAGTAGGCTACACCAAGGAAAGTAGTTGTAAAATGTTGGACAACTACAAGGGTAATGAGCTTGCTCAGTACAGCATGAAATAACAGCATGTCATGTACCTGAAGATATCATTGTGAAGATATCTAGGGTGGAATAAATATATATTTATTTATATGCCAAAGTCTCAATTGAGACTCATTAGTAGAAGTCTTCTCTCACCCAATCATTTTGCTTGCACACATTGGTATAAATTTACTGTCAGAATAAATATAGGATTCTTCAACCATCCTCTCTTTCTCACCTCTCTTTCTCACCTCTCCTTCTCACACACATACACACACCAGTACCTGATTGTACAATGATTTGCTGCAAGTCGTGCAAAGAGAGAGACGAGTACCCACCAGTAGCTTGTGTGTCACTTACTTGGCCTTCATGCACCAGAGGGCGTCTTTGTTGGCGTCACAGCTGGGGCACACGCACTTGTGATCCTTTACCCGACATCTCTGGTGAGGGTTGTCTGCACAGAAGATGTGAGGACACACCCCCGGCTTTAGATCATCACAGCTACGAGGGAATATGATAAACTCGATAATAACTAATTTGTAGAATATAATATTTGAGCACTTACTCTCCAATGCACTTGCCGTGGACGTCCTTTGTCCCCTCAGGGCAATCACATTTGCATGTGTTAGGATTAAACACGCGGCCTGGGGGGCACTTGATGGATGGGCACACACAGGAGCACGTGCTATTATCAAACACCTTCGGCCATGGGCAAAGAGTGGGCGTGCAGCAGGAGCACTCTCCGTCACCGGTGAGGGTGGGCTTCCAGATGCAGAAGGACTTTTTGTTGTTGCTCTCCGGGCACGGTCTGGTGTCCACACATTTGTCTCTGCTAGTGAAGTCGGAACAGATGGGGCAGCGGCACTTGTGGTTGTCAAACACACACCCTGGCTTGCCGGGCAACTCTAGGCATCTGGAAATATGAAGTAACAGGATAGTGATATTGTGTGTATTCAATATTAAACTTTCCTACCTTGCCTTCATGCACCAAAGGGCATCTCTGTTGGCATCACAACTGGGACATGTACATTTGCGACCCTTTACCACACAGCGCTGGTGAGGGTTGTCGATACAGTGGATGTGTGGACACACCCCCACGTTGAAGTCGTCACAACTACAAGGGAAAGATAATTCATTCATAAGTGTCACATCAAGAGTATCTTAGAGACCGCTTACTCTCCGATACATTTCCCATGGACGTCTTTTGTTCCTCTGGGGCAGTCACACCCGCAAGTGATGGGGTTGAAGATTCTTCCTGGGGGGCACTTCACAGGTGGGCAGACGCAAGAGCAGGTGCTGTTTTGGAATATCTTGGGCGGGCGGCAGGCGAAAGGCTCACAACACGCACATTTTCCGAAGGGCACAGGAACGAGAGTGTCTATGGACGCCTGGCGCTTGCCAATGGGGAGGATGTTGAACTTCCAGAAGCAGAAAGACTTGGGGTCTTTACTGTTCGGGCATGGTTGGGTTTTTATGCAGTCGGGTCTGTTCCGTATGTCTCCGCAGTTTTTACAGCTGCATTCCAGGTGGTCAAGGTAACGCCGGGTGCGGAACCCAATCCTCCGCCAGCATCCGTTGATAAATCTGTAGACGAGGACACAGCGAGTCCGCCAGATGCTCTTACGTGCAATACAGGGCGGAGTCTCACACTTGAGATCATCACATGACCCTTGATATACAGGAGGCCAGTAGAACTCCCCGGGAAGGGAAAAGATTTTCTAAAATTATTGTAGAATAAAAGTAAGTTAAGTCAAGGCTCTGTTGTTGAGAGCAAGGGTTTGTCTATTATCCAACGGGCATCTATAACTTTTCCTTTCTTGTACCTAGTTTGCTAGCTATAATAGTGAAAGTACTTCAATTAATATCTATTATTGTAACAGCGAAATAAACCTATTATTTATAACTACAAAAAAATGTCTATTAAGTTTTCAATTGAGCTCCACATTAACTCACTCTGACGGGTCCGTCTTCACATCGCACTGGGCGTGGCGCTATGGTGAGGGAATCTAGATGTTTGCTGCTCGATGATTCGCTAGTCTCTGAATCACTCGTATCGTCATCGTTGCTGTTATCACTCGCATCGGCATCTGCGGCAGACAAGAGGGCGGAGTCCGGGTAGCACACGTCACTGGGTGGAGGTGGGAGTGTTATCGGACGGGCAGTGACAGGGGGGCGTGTTAATGGTGGCAAAGTGGCGGGTGGAAGCTTGATGGCCACATCATCGACTTCTTGTGAGAATGCCTATGAGGAAGACGGTATGCATACAGCAATTTAAACCTAATCCTGGAAGATTACGACTTTTGTAGACTTACCACACTAGCAGCAGCTACAACCACGAAGATGCCAGTTAGAAACCTCATCTTCTTGGCTGAAATCTACTATTGCCACAATGGACGTTTCGTTGCGACTTTTATAGTGTGTCGTGCCAGAACAGTGTTGTGTGTATATATGTGTGTTTGTGTGTGCTCGATTATTAGTTCTGGGACCCAACATTGTCCTTGGAGTGGAGACACGTGCTACTAATTGTCCTTTAGCGTAGTTTTGTGGGCATGTATGTATATTCTGTTGAGACTCCCGGACACTTACGGCACGCGCTCTTGGAATTATGGATTGGAATTTGTTTATATTTTTTCAACCAGGAAAAACAAATGAACTACATATAGTTTGAATCAGGTAAGGAGGATGAAGCGTGACGCTGGAATTGATGGTGGGCACGAAAACACAACAGCTTGTACTGCATGGTCAATTAGACTGAGAATATGCACTAATTAGGCAATGGTGTCGTCTAGCGCTGGATAGCCTGGTAGTACCTGCTTTACAAAGTCCTATTGTTCCGTAAGATAATGGTAAGACAGTTACACAGAGCTGCCTTGTGGCGTGCTGACTTTAGTGTGGAGGGTTGTCAAGGCAATGACGTTGTCACGCCGATGAGGGGGGGCGGATGAAGGAAGTGTAATTTTTTAATGACTTCAAGAATGTTTGAGAGGCGTGCTTCCATGTGGCTATCTTGCCTCGAGCAAAGTGAGTCGTAGACCTAACTACAGTGTGTGTTATCTGAGGTTAGAGTGTTATCTTCAGGAGAAGTCCCCTTGCGTTGCTGGTGGCTCAATTTCACCTTCATTACACTTTTACTGACATGTACGTTGATTTGGTACGTATGTTGAATAAACGACCACCGTTGCTACTCATTGCTGACTGTGTGTCAGAGAGCTTATAGTAGATGTCTGTTGATGAGTATTTCCTGCTGGATCTTACCCACTTCCTTGTTGTTCGTATTTTGAATTCAATAGTACTGCTGTACATTTGATTATTACTTGGTAATACATAAAACGTGGTGATATTCATGGCAATGCATTACGTAACCCTCGCTAGCCCCTTCTTGATGTACAACAATGGACAGTGAGAACCATTGAGCATGCCCAAGCTAACCATATTATTATTTATTTATCTGGTAAATTTTTTTTTTCTTGAAGCAGTCGATGCTAGTGGGAGAGAAATGTATGGTATTTAATTTCTCAGCATGTAACATACACCAGGGACTCAAAACTATATTTTGATTTATTTTCTTCAACAAAGAATAAAAAGAAATTAAAGAAGAAAGCATATCCATACTCTCCTGTGGTTCGTTGCCTCTATACTAGTATGTAGAGAGAGAGAGAGAGAGAAACGAGTAACAAGAAATTCAGTCACCTTGTCAAATCTATTTTAAGCACAATGATAGACGTTACTAAATATAGTTGTAATATATTATTCATATGCATGTAGCAGCATTTACATTTCACTTTTCCACTCTAGATCATCAAGATGCTCGGAGACGGTGGATTTCTGGGCCCCACGAGGGATCCCAAGTACGGGGGTCTGGGGCTGGACTTCACTTACTCCATGGCTATCGCTGAGGAACTGGGCCACATTCTGTGTGCGGGCGTGCCCATGGCCATTGGCGTTCATACAGGTGGGTGTGGCACAGGTGTACTGTCACAAGTGGGTGTGGTTGCATGGGTGGGTATACAGTAGACCCTCAATTATCCGAACACTCAGGACCGAGGGTTGTTCGGATATTTGAAATGTTCGGATATTCGAAATAAGTCATTTTGGATGGGGTCTTAATCTCTTATCTATTTAATGCACAGCAAAATTCCAATGAATATTATTATAATGGTGTTCAGATTAGCGAGAGTTTGGTTCGGATAACTGAGGGTCTACTGTAACACTATTAGTGAATGTGCCACTATAGATGGGTGTGGTCTCTTAGATGAGTAAGATATAACTTACATTACTTGATTAATAATGGGTGGAGGGGCGGGGTGGAAGGGGTGGGGTCAAGGTTGTGATCTAATGCATATCTGCCTTTCATACTTTCTGTTGCCATGGCTTTTACAGATCTATCATATTTAATTTTCAAAGGAATGAAAATTTTTTTAGTGTATGTCTACTGAACCAACCTTGAGGCCTTAGGCACGTTGTGTGAGTTTATTTAGTTACAACCAGAATGTGGGCTTGCTCAGAAGAGTTGTCACTCTGCTTGGCTGCTCGCACCTGATGACAGCCAAATAGTTGCTGCCACCAGAATCAAGATCCTCTCTAGCTACCCACGGCGAACCGCTGACCAATCCTCAGGCTAGGTCTTAAGGTAGATTAAAATTACTTTAATTGAGAAAAATGCACACACAACGAATTGAGTGACATGAACCAAGACTGGTATGACAAGTGGAGCCAGGGGCTTTATAGAACTCCAAACTTCACCCACGAAAAGATGCAAAGTTCCTGCTCTGCTACAGACATGCACACATACACACAACACTCCTACATCTATTAACACAACTGACACAAACAAATCATGACCACATATGGCTACACAATCAACTGCTGTTCCCATGCAACAGCATAAACAATTAATGTTCACACACACACACACACACACGCCACACACACACGCCACACACACACAAACATATGTTCCTTCTTCTTATTTCTTCATGTGGGTGTGCCCACACAGAGGACATCTTGTTTCTTGTTTCCCTGCACAGATATGGCAACTCCAGCTCTCTCCAGGTTTGGTTCGCACGAACTGAAGGAGGAATTTCTCACCCCCTCAGTTGCAGGAGACATAGTAGCTTGTTTGGGTGTCAGTGAAGCCGGGAGTGGGTCTGACGTGGCGAGCATCAAAACTACTGCAGTGCCCAAGAAAGGTGAGCTACTGGAATGGCTTGTGGGGTTAGTTGCCATGGTATCTTGCAAGTGGTGTACGTATTGACTGTTTTCACGTAAACTACTGCCACTACAATCTCAAACACAGAGCAGTATTTCTTAGTAAAACAAGATGACTCCCGCAAAACATCATTCTGTTATCAAAATCGCACGCTAGAATGCTATCTGCCTTAGACTTTTTTAATTAAATAATTGATAGATTGATTGATTGATTGATTGATTATTGAGTAGTTGATTGATTGAATAGTTGATGGATTAATTGATTGAATAGTGGATTCATTGAGTAATTAATTGAATAGTTGATTAATTGATTGAATAGTTGATTAATTGATTGAATAGTTGATTAATTGATTGAATAGTTAATTGATTGAATAATTGATTAATTGGTTAATTAATTGAATAGTTGATTGATTGATTGATTGAATAGTTAATTGGTTGAATAGTTGATTGATTGATTAATTAATTGAATAGTTGATTAATTGATTGAATAGTTGATTGATTGATTGATTAATTGATTGAATAGTTAATTGATTGAATAATTAATTAATTGGTTAATTAATTGAATAGTTGACTGATTGATTGATTGAATAGTTGATTACTTGATTGTTTGTTTGATTGTTTCTTTGATTGTTTGTTTGTTTGATTGATTGTTTGTTTGTTTGATTGGCTGTTTGTTTGTTTGATTGGCTGTTTGTTTGTTTGTTTGATTGGCTGATTGATTTGTAGGTTCTGATGACCTGGTCATCAATGGCAGCAAGATGTGGATTACCACTGGCCTCCAGGCGGACTGGATGTGTCTCCTTGCCAACACCAGAGAAGGCCCCGCCCACCAGAACAAGTCCCTCATCTGCCTGCCCATGAAGACTCCCGGAGTCTCCACTAAGATGACCAATAAGATAGGCAACCATTCGTCAGACACTGCCATGGTGTTCTTCGAGGATGTGGTGGTGCCTCGCAAGAACATCATCGGAGAAGAAGGGAAAGGTTTCACGTACCAGATGCTGCAGTTCCAGGAGGAGAGAATGTGGGGGACTGTCTCAGGTAAAACTTACTATTTGAGTCATGTGAAATTGCGAATAATTTTTAAAGGTGTAGTAACTACTTTGTATATAAAAATAACTCATTTTAAAGTTGTGTGTTTGTTTGTTTGTTTTTTGTTGTTGTTCTGTTTGTTTGTTTGTTTTTTGTTTGTTTTTTGCTGTTGTTGTTGTTTGTTTGTTTGTTTTTTCTTCATTGTCCATAAAGTCCAGACTGAAAAATTTCCGAATCCCCTTATATTAAATGGAGTTTAATGTTACTCATTAAACAGAGTTAATGGAGGGAGGAAGCCCGCGGCAGGTAAGGGTCATACTGGGTAGGGACCACGCGCATGGATATTCAATCACCGAACACGCGGCACCCTCCACGCAGTACAGGCGCGAGGAGTAGCCAGTTAGCAGCTAATAAACAGATTACCCACCCACCCAACCACTAAAAGCACTCCAAGAAGACTCTACAAACAGGAGGCGGGGGGCATAAGAATAAGAATAATAAAAGTTTAAAATGATAACTATAGTAGCTAGTAGTAATAGCTCGGTTACAGCAATATCTATGGTGGCGGGGCAATAATGTCAGTATGATAGCAATAACACGGGTGGCAGGAAAAAGGATAATTCACAGCCATACTTACAATCACATTCTCTGCCCAGTCTAAACGGGCATGACAGGTTTGGACCCAGTAAAAAAAAAAAATTAAAAAAATTAAAATTAAAAAAAGGGACAGTCAGGAGGTGAAGACACCACCTTCAACCCCCAAAAGCTGGAGTCAGCAAGCACCTTGCTCCAAACAGATAAGTATAGTGGGTGGTTAATCATTAGCGCATCATGAATTGAGTGTGAATTGTTGGCAGTAATTAGATCCAATTCGCACTACGGTCCCTACCTTCCTCCAAACACGTTAGACGACGGACATTAAACAGCTTATACATAATGTTAATAGATTGGAGATATGATAGCATGGGGGAAGTTTGGTCGGTCACAAGTGGTGCAAGAAGACTTTTATAAGGCAAAAACAAAGTAAAATATTTTTGCCGCGTGGGTGCAATTAATCCGTAATCTGTGCCTAAATTTTCCATGCTATTATATGTTAATCTATTGCAAAAACTGTTGTCAAGAAATCATTATCTTGTGTATCATTTGCAAAATCACCCCACTCTATTGACATTTTTATTTTCGTTGTTGACATATCTTTGCCCAGATTCATGGATAGATCGTCGTGACCAATCCAATCATTATTTCAGTTTTCCACTGCTGTGTGGTTTCACAACAATAAGACACTTTTAGTATTAAGAATGACTCAGTTGCGGTGTTTTAAGTTGAAGACTATGGCTTGACTTAACATGGAGAATGCTACGAATAGGATGGAATTGACTAACGAAATCTTGAGTTTGAAAATGGAGAGTATTGCAATGTTATGTGTTGCAGACGAGTCTGAACTCAAGCATGTGATTGGAGGGATAATTAAATTCCTTTTCCATTAATGGTGTTGTGTGTTTTCACACATGTGTTGTCAAGTGGGTGTTGCTATTGATGTGTGCTTTTACACATTTGTGTTGTCAAGTGGGTGTTGCTATTGATGTGTGTCTCACACGCCTGTGTTGTCAAGTGGGTGTTGCTATTGACGTGTGTTTAGTGCTAGGACCTTTGAAGAGATGTCTACAAGAGACCATCGACTACACCAGAGACAGGAAGGCCTTCGGGCGTAGTGTCTTGAACAACCAGGTGGTGCACTACAGACTGGCAGAGTTGGAGACAGAACTGGAAGCTCTCAGAGCTATGATCTACAAGACCATCAGTGAGGAATGAGGGTGGGCGGAGGAATGATAGTGGGAGGAGGAATGATAGTGGGAGGAGGAATGATAGTGGGAGGAGGATGATATGGCTGATGTAAATGTTCTCGTAATGACAAGCTCTGGCAGATTTAATCATAATATCATCTTTGATAGATGAAAAATCTTAGGGTGCCGGCACATAGCAACGCCTGGGCACCTTTAGTAGCGCACTCCAGCTGAATAGTCGCTCATTATCTACCACAAGTCACGCCCCACTTTGCAACAAATTAGTGCCCGTGAAATGCAGCTGTGCCTCACTCACCATTACGCGCTTACAGATGGGGCTGGGCGGAGTCAACTTACAATAAAAAAAATCCTTGCACACAAAGTAATGGATCCAGAATCTTCTCTCTCGTACTGCTCAGGAATGGATGAACAGCTATGGTTCAAACTTTGCCAAGACTTAGGGCCACAAGAGCTTGACCCTATAACGATGAGATATTTTTAATATACAGATTTTTACAGAAATAATCGACGATAGTTCACGTGGTAAGGTGAGTAAATAGAAAACTAAAATAGAATTCAAGAAAAAAACTCATCGTTATGGCATGCACGCAACGATAAGATAATGATATACTAAAAAGTCGGCTTCTAAACTTCAGCGGTAGCTGTGCAGTATTGCGATGAAATCCTAATTAGTAACGGGGTTATTTCTTGAGATGCAACGGACTTCCAATCTTTATTCTTGGTAGATGCTTTCTCCTAGTAGTACTTGCTGGCCTGCAGAAATAAAATAACTCGTGGGAGGTGAGGGGGGGGGGGGGCGGAGGAAGCAGAAGTAAATTCAACACACCCTAGCCACTATGGCCTATTCTGTGGGTTTTTCGCGCTCAAAGAGTGTGATGGCACCCTTAAGTAATGTTAATTACATTCCCGTAGACCAGTCCCTGAGGGTCGTCCAGTAGCCTCTAGTCTGCTACTAGTAGTATCACAACAGTGGACCAAAGTGGTATGTGTACAATATTGGTAAAGGGTTATATTTGGAAGAATTATCAATGAGTAAGTCTCTTACATTCACGAAACTGAGCTAACCACAAGCCAGTCTTATCTTTTTTCTAACAGAAACTATAATCTATGAATTTTATGTGCTATTATAAGGTCTAGAAGAAACTGGTTCAAGCTACAGCTTAACCTCATAGAATGTAGTCTAATAAGTTTAGCATCCATTTTGTTTTGTCTTCTAATGTCAACACTACTGGTTCATTATAAACTTGTGTTTCCACATGTTTCCATTCTCCACTCACTCAGTAAACTTCTACTTCTGTTATTTAGACTATCTACGTCTCTTCTTCACGTGGTTCTTCCTTATTTGCCTTTTAATATTTTTACAGCATAAACACTTACTGATCATTTGAAGTCTTCACTAGAACTAGTCATTGTTTGTCGTGTCTCTCTTTGTGAGTTGGAATTCTCACTGAGCCCATAGAATAGAAGTTGCCGGGGGGGGGGGGGGGGGGGGGGGGGGGGGGGGGGGGTTAAATTGAGGAACCGAACTGAACTACTATTCTGTACTTGTCTCAGATGCTTCAAAAACCTATAAAACCTATAAAATTTAAAAAAAAAAAAAGAGGTTCTGACAGCACATAAGAATACTCATTAGGTCGAACATATGAGAGCTTGGACTTAACCATACCATACTATACCACGCTACTAATTTAAGTTAAAAAAAATGTTAGTTTTTTATGTAAGGAAAAGTGTTTAAACCTCTCAGATTAGCAGCGGAGGTGTTACACTCAGCTGTGTATGAGGCTTGGGAAGTGGTGGGTTGTTGTTAAAAACCAGAATATTGGTGAGTAAAGCCAAGTGTTCTGGGTTTGGTGAGTAGAGCCAAGTGTTCTGGGTTTGGTGAGTAAAGCCAAGTGTTCTGGGTTTGGTGAGTAGAGCCAAGTGTTCTGGGTTTGGTGAGTAGAGCCAAGTAGAGCCAAGTGTTCTGGGTTTGGTGAGTAGAGCCAAGTGTTCTGGGTTTGGTGAGTAGAGCCAAGTGTTCTGGGTGTTAGAGCCAGGTGTTGTGGGTTTGGTGAGTAGAGCCAAGTGTTCTGGGTTTGGTGAGTAGAGCCAAGTGTTCTGGGTTTGGTGAGTAGAGCCAAGTGTTCTGGGTTTGGTGAGTAGAGCCAAGTGTTCTGGGTTTGGTGAGTAGAGCCAAGTGTTCTGGGTTTGGTGAGTAGAGCCAGGTGTTCTGGGTTTGGTGAGTAGAGCCAAGTGTTCTGGGTTTGGTGAGTAGAGCCAGGTGTTGTGGGTTTAGTTCTCCTATAGCCATTTATGTTTTGTCTTGGCTATTTCCTTCAACCCACTTCAATGTGACAGTTCAAGTTCTAGTACATAATATGACAGGTTAAAACTCAGTTGTTTGTTACTATTATTGTTGTTGTTGCTGTTGTTGTGGTGGTGGTAATGGTGGTAATGATTGTTGTTGTTTTTAGAGTTATACACTGAAGGTAATGATATGACCAAGTTGGCGTCCATGAGCAAACTGAAGGCTGGGAGGCTGGCTCGAGAGCTGACAGACAGTTGTCTCCAGTACTGGGGTGGGATGGGCTACACATCAGAGGTGGGGGTCAGTAGAGCCTACAGAGACATGAGGTTGCTGTCCATCGGAGCAGGAGCAGATGAAGTGATGCTCTCCATCATCTGCAAGTATACCGGCACTTTACCTAAGCAGTGACCTAAGCACTGAATTCCAAGCTTTCGGGATGCTAATTGCACAGACATTTAATCACTTTGATAATTTAGCTGCACACTAACACATACATATTAATATACCTATTTGGTTTTATAATTGCTTCCTTGTTTTTATTGTAATCATTGTTCTACATGCACATAAGAATAAGTTTCTGTTTTTACTTTATTGATTACTTACTAATTATTTACAAAGACATAAATTAATGAGTTATAGTTGTGATATAAATGGTGGGGAGCTAAGCTAATGGGGAAGGATTGTCAATGAAACTTACCTGGTCACCTGGTGTGCTCAAGTGAGTTCAGTATGTGGCACTACCCACATATGGACATACATTCCATAGATGACAGAAGCAGATGAGGCCTGCAGGCTAGCTACATGATTAGAGTGAGTTATGGCACATATAATTTGACTGCGACTCATGAAAACTAGCAAGTGTACGTATACGACTTTTTTGTTTAATTATGGTTCCCATGATACATTTTGACAATAACTTGAACAACTTCAGTTGCAATGTTCATTGGGTAAAGGGTTCTAGGGGTATGGCGGGTTGTCATAGAGTGTCCTTGCCAGATCCATAACACCGCCCACTAATACGAGCAAAGGTTGCGACCCCAGCGCAGAGCAAAGGCTGAGAACGATTGCTGATTATTTCAGAATGTCTACAACTAGATGGTGGGTACTACTTCAACACAGAGAAGAGCTACAATCTTTGTTATATTCGACTCCGGATCTTTCCAAATTATCTCAAGATCTACTGAATAAAAAAGTTCTTTCTCAAGACTTCAGTACCAAGTTCTCTTCCCTGGATGCTGACTCAGGCCACCTGGAACCAGAGGTTAAGGTCAGGTACTTACTACAGCATGTTTTAGAAAGAGTCAGGGAAGATGGCAAAGTGTTTAATAAGCTAATTAGAGTCTTGAGTAGACTTGGAGGAAAAGTAAAAGATGAGTGTGATTCTATGAGCAGGGATGTGGCAAGGGAATCTACATCTAGTAGGGGAGAAGAGAATGAAATCCAACTAGTAAGCAAAGATATCCCTTACCTCGTGAAATGTCTTGTGTTGTGCAGTCACTTGTGGGAGGAGTTAGGTATTGCACTAGATATTCCTCAGTACAAACGTGACGATTGCAAGCGGAATAGTGACAAAAATGTTATAAGACTAGAAAACCTTCTCAGAACCTACGTACAGGGAGACTATGAGGGAGCTAGACCTGCCACTCTCTATAGACTAAAGGAAGCATTAGCTGGGGACATAGTAAAACAGAAGGTAGCTGCATTCAAACTAGAAATGCCAACTCGTGAGTCTGACAACCCTTTCCCAAATACATCAAGTGTTGAACTTGAAATATTAGATCAGTGTTATGATACTAAAGTAGATGAGGACAGGTCCACACTTCTAGAGGTGCAAGTCAGTAGCAGTGGGTGTGAATCTTACCAATGGAGAAAAAATGGTACACCTTTACTAGATGGAGCTGACTTCTCTGGTGTGTGCAATAGCATGCTTTATATCAATAAAGCTAGTAAGTGTACAGAAGGAAATTATTCTTGTAGAGTTTGTCGAGGTGATGAGACTGAATGTAGTGAAGAGATAAGTCTGAGTGTTGTATATCCTCCAGAAAAAATAGAACTGCTAAAACTTTATTCTAGTTTAGAGAGAAAACTAGGTGTAGACTCTTGGCCTCCTACAGGTCATTTTGAATTTATTAATCTAGCACTTATCAGTAAGCAGGGAAAATGTATGAATACTTGCGACTATTATACAATTCGTGGAGACATGGATGACATTCTAGAGAGTAAGGAAGTAGCAGAGTACGAAGAGGTGTTTAAAGAGTACAGAGAAGGAGGTTTGCTTTTAATAGAAGGTCGTCCAGGTTGTGGCAAGACAACTCTAGTTCACAAGATATCTAGAGATTGGGCAGAGGGGAAGAAAGTCTTACTAGGAGCAAAAATGGTGTTCCTAGTAACTCTAAGATTAATAAATGAAAGTGGGAAAGATAAGACTTTGCTAGACTTACTCCAGATCTTTTATGGAAATGTTCTTAATAAAGATATTGAACATGACCTACAAAAATATAGAGGGAAAGGAGCATGCTTCATTCTAGATGGACTAGATGAGTATCCTATCGAGAAAATGAAAAATTCAGTAATTGGTGAGTTGCTCAATACCAGGACACTTCTTCCAGACTCTATGGTTATAGTAGCATCACGCCCTGTAGCTACAAATGAATTAAAACAGAGATGTAAAACACGCATTGAAGTTATAGGGTTTCGTAAGGATCAGATCTACAGCTATGTAAGATCTTATCCCTTCCATAACTCTGGCATGGTTGTTAAAATGGAGGAGTACCTACACCAGCATCCCAATGTTCTCCACATGTGTTACTTACCAGTCCATGCAGCTATGATATGTTTCTTGTTCAGTAAGCTAGAAGGTAACATTCCTCAAACAGAAACACAAATCTACGAGCAGTTCACAATAGCTACCTTATTACGACACAAAGTAAATAAGAGTGAAGGTGTTATACAAATGAAGTCTTTGATGGAACTGAGTGGGGAGGAGAAGACATTGTTCAATTCAATATGCAAGTTAGCATATGATATGATCATTAACTCTCAACAAGTAATCAAGAAAAGTGATGCTCAGATTTCTGTCTCCACAAATTTAGATTTTGGTCTTTTAACAGTAGAGCGTACATCTGAATATTACGGAAGTGAAGACTTGTACACTTTTCATCATCTTACCTTTCAAGAGTTTCTGGCAGCTTTTTATATACGTGAAGCTCAGGTAGAAGATGAGGAGCTAATTGTAAAGGATAGTTTGAGGAATGTTTGGAAGTTTTATTGTGGGTTGACTCAATTATTTAATAACATCAAATTTGCCACTCTAGTAATCAAAAAACTAGATTTTTATTTTTATTTTGGCGTTCAATGTGCCTTTGAGTCCCAGCATGTAGATTTGTGTGACTTACCTGCATTTGATGGAAATATTAATGTTGGGGGTGACGTTATAAGCTCTATTGCTCAAGGATTTGTTCTCTCTAAATGTACAAAGCCTGTTACTACGATATCGATATGGTGTACATGGGATAGCGAGGGAGTTGAGCTGTTCACTTCAATGGCTACCAGAGACAAACTTCAGTCTATCAAATGTTTGAGAATTAGTTTTTCTGGAATTGATGATGAGTTTTTTGTCGCAATGAACAGTTTTTTAAGTCATCACCTACCTTTCTTAGAAGAGCTGGATTTCACTTCTACAGGTCTTACAAAGTCTAGAGTAGAACTTCTTACTGGTGGAGTAACACTTCCTAACCTCAAGGTCTTGAGATTGTATCTAAAATTTGACCCACCTTTCTCTCATCCTGAAAAGGTCTTTCAACTATTGAAATTTAAAAGTAAGTATATAAAACAAGTATTTTATGAAGGTTTAAATTATGATTTTTGTAGTCCTGATTGTGGGATGTGGAGGAAAATATTAAGCTATTCTTTTGGCTGCCAGGCGACACGAGACCATGATCTGTCATGGCTACAGTTATATAACTCTGAGACAGTTCCTTCTATCACTCATGAGAGGTTAGCTCACTGTACTGAAGTAGTTCTTGTTAATTGTTGTATTGATGATGAAGAAACAGAGATACTGGCCAGTGCATTGAACCCTTCAGTCTTAGAGAAGCTTGTTCTTGATTTTAACAGAATAAGTGACTCGGGAGCTATTACACTAGCTGGCTGCCTAGCAAGATGTAGTGTAGTACAGGAGGTGTCCATTCAATGTAACTCTATTGGAGACTCAGGAGCCACAGCATTAGCAGATGCACTAGTCCACTGTAGCAATCTAAAAAGACTAGACTTGCAGGGAAATAAACTAGGAGATAAAGAAGCAGTAGCTATAGCTAAAGCTACAGAGAAACTACCTAGCCTAGATCTGTATCTTCATAATGTGAATATTACAGAAGAAGGTATTGAGAAAGTCTTAGAGCACAGAGCCTGGACTTATATCAGAAGTATGGTGTTTACTACATCTTGGAATAGTGTTAGTGGAGTAGACATGGATACTCTAAGGAGAGCTTTATACTGTGGGAATTTACCAGCATTGCAACTGTCTAAATCTAACATTTCCAACATAGGTGAACTGGTGACTGAACAGGAGCATGTGCAGAATGTTATTGGATTAATGTGTCAGGAAATCGCTGATGATGCAGTACCAACTCTTTGCAGTATCTTAAAATGTTTGCCTAATCTTCATTACATAATGCTTAGTTTGCTATTTAATAGTTGTAGTAGTGCACAGCTTATTAGTGAATGTCTGAAAACGTACAAGTCATTACATACTCTGGCATTGGACTATAATGATCTCTCCCATGGTCCTTTATTAGAAGCTGTCCAGTGTTTCACTAAGCTACACACTCTATATTTGCCTTATTGTTCTCTTAATTCATATGAAGTTGCTCTGTTATGTAGTAATACGGAGTTATGGGTCAATTTACACAATCTAAAATTGAGTGGTTCTTCTAATTCAGATTGGGCATCGGTTCTTAGTAAAATGCTAGTCTATTGTAAGAGTCTACGCAGTCTGAATCTCAAATATTATGAAGAAGAATTCAAGGAAGTAGCAGAGGCTCTGAAGGATCACACAGATTTAACAAAACTAAGGCTACGAAAGAACAGTTTCATCCCAGAGGGCCTAAGTGTATGGAATCATGTGATTAGTTGCAATCAACATCTACAACATCTTCAACTGGAAGACTTTAATCTAGGTCCAGAAGGTGTAGCTACCTTAGTAGATGTCATGTGTGGAGATTCTTTACAAACACTGAATCTTGGAGGTACTGAATTAGGTGATGATGGTATAGCATGTCTGAGTGTTGGACTGAAGAAGTTCACACAACTAGTGCAACTAGACATTAGTGAGAATAACATTAGCTCACATGGTGTAGCATGTCTGTCTCAGGGACTTCAATATTGCACTAAACTACAGGAATTGAACCTTTCCAATAATAAAATCACATCAGATGGTATTTCTGCTGTGCTTGATATAATGAAGAATTGTAAATACCTAAATAAACTAAACCTTGGCTTTAACAATATTGGTGTGGATGATGTAGCAGCTCTTGTACAAGGATGGCAGTACAAGAGACTGCTATATTTGACGCTATATGGTTGCATCGATGGCTCTCATCATTTAGCTCTAAGAAAAGGAATTAAACATTGTAGTAGTTGTGATCGTCTACAACAACTGTATTACAATAGTGATTATGTACACATTCTCATAAGATTCATTCTACCAAAACGACTATCTCTATAACTACTGAAACATTATTTTCAACTTCTCGATGCTTTCATCAAAACTCCTCAACTTTATGCGTATTTTGCCTAAGCTTCTACTTCCATATCTCACCATATTTTACCTTAACTCCACCCACACTTTATTTAAATCTCCTCCTCAACTTAGGATGCACTTTGTCCGAACTTCAAAACCCACCCACATTTAGTCTAAACTTCAACCATACCTTTTAAAGTCTTCTCTTCAACTTCACGTGCATTTCGTCTGAGCTTCTACTTATCTAAACCCTCCCACATCTGATCTTAACTCCACCAACAGCTTATTTAAAGCACCTCAACTTTATGTGCATTTCATCAGATTGTCTACACATCTAAATCTCATCCAATTATAATCTAAACTCCACCCACCTTGTATTTATATCTCCTCAACTTTATTCACATTGTTTGTCTGAGTATCCACTGATCTACACCCCACTCACATTCGATCTAAACTTTACCAACATCTTCTTTAAAACTTTGCGTGCATTTCACCTGAGCTTCTACTGATCTAAAAATCCCACCCACATTTGATCGAAACTCCACCCACAATTTATTTACATCTCAACTTTGTGTGCATTTCGTCTGAGCTCAGTGTCTTAAGGTAAGTTTTGCTATAAATATTATCTAATATATATTTCACAATTTTTTTTGTGTTCTCTCTTATTCTCTTTTATTTAGAGCGGGAGAAAAAAGGAGGCAGTCTTCTTGTTAGATCATGTAACTCTCTATACACCAGTCTCCTGGGTGTTTGGCAGCAACATAACTTGACCACACCTCCAAATAGAATAATGGTATTGGAACAGCAAGCACCTACTAAGTAAGCATGCATTTATATTCTTCTACCATTCTTGTTATTGTTGCTGTTGACTAGTATAATAATCCAACTAGCTACAAGTAAATTATTTATTACTCATCTCTCAATTATGAGAGTTCAAGACTTTACTTTGGAGCATTTTTTTATTTGAAACACCTCACTAATTATTCTATATGTATGTGTGTGTAGATGTATCGAATTTTGACGACAACAGGAGTGCTAAATTCTTCAGAGCATGCCCAGTGATACCAAAATGATGATTCAACTAGGTCATAGCTCAGATGCCTAGCAATTACCACATATCAGGTAGAACTTTGAGCACTGCACTTTTCTGTGATTCAAGCACTCAGTCTAAATCAAATGTTTGTACAATATGATGTTTGTTCATTAGTTTTCAAGCCTGTCCTTGACTCCATCTTGGCTAAGAATACGCTGGATCCGAAACATTGGATTTCAACTTACTAACAGGATACTGACTTTGCTACAGGTGAGTTTTGATGATGAGGGAAAGGATGGCTTGGTGTCCATTAGAGGCTATGGCATGCGCATCTCAATAGACTTCTGATAGTCTTACATTGTACAATGTGACATCAATATACACATAGGTAAGGTGTGGTCAGTAGTAACTTTTGTCCAGATATCAAAGGATTAGAAACTTAACACTTAACTTGATGTATCCTCGTTTGCCGGGTAAATGGTGATCATTCAGGTTAAAACTAGAGCACTAAGAGTGCACATCCTCAGCGTTGGTATAAAAATGCAATAATTTGCAAAAGAAGTCACCACTGTTGAATTGAGCAAAGTTTTAACTATCCTTGTAACTATATTGTTTTGTTCTATTTATGAATATAAATTTTTAACTATGGTATTTAATATTGGCCAGCTCGGATTCTCAAGGAGTTTCAAGTGCCCTTTTATGGGCATGAAATTTAAAATCAGTCATTCTATGCTCCTGGGACTAATCTACACATTTTAAAGTTCTATATCATGCTTGACACTCAGCCATACGATTTATATGCCTTTCTGAGGACTTTGTGGCATTCTCTGGCTTTAGTATTAATCTTGGCTTGGTAGGAAAAAATAAACACACAGGAACATTTGGACTTTATAATATGCACGCTACACGAACACTTAGGGTATACCTTTGAGTGCAGGCATACTTACAGTTGATGAAAAAAGAACACTTCCAGCAGCAGAGACTTCCCAACACTAGACAAAAGAATAGGTAAACACTAGAACTATAGAAACCACGACGTAACAAATCTGAACCGGGAGCAATAAAATTTGTACTCTCACATGAGCGTGGCCGGGTGATTTTAAATGGCTGTTAAATGAATGAATGGGTGTGGCCATATAGCAGCACTCACCCTAACTTCTGCTTTGTCTCTTGTTTTCTCAAAAACTAAGCTGAAATTAAATAAACAGTGGCAAATTAAAGTGACTTAAATCGTCATATAGTTGCAGTTCCTCTTCACTAAAGGAATAAATGTCCACCATCTTCAGATCCACAGTTGACAGAGTGACAGACAGACGTACAGACAGAATGAACTAGAGCACTAAGAGTGCAAACTCTCAGCATTATATAGTTTGTTTATAAAAATGCAATAATTTGCAAACAAAGTCACTATAACCAGCAAGAAAAAACTTCAAAAAAGTTACTATTGTTGAATGAAACAGTTCTTTAATTTTCAGCTTACAACAATAATGGTTTTGTTTTATTATGCTAGCTATATAATTATGTTAGCTGTGGCTTAGTGTGGACACCTTTAGACTAACAGTGTAAAGAAATTTATCACTACAAGCTGAAGTGTGGCTTTTCAGGAACCAATAGAGTTTATATGTGCATAAGTGCAGGAACATGCATGTTGAACACTTTTTGAAGAGCAGTCATACTTGCAGTTGATGAAAGAATCACACCTCCAGTAACAGAAGAGGCTTCGTCATGTACAATACATCAGAGGAAGAAATCAGCACTGGAACTATGAACTAGGCATGATAAGAATTGTATGCTAACGTGAGTGCACGTGATTCAAATGCACGTAATTTAAAGGAATGAATGGGTGTGGCCATATAGAATCACTAACTGTAGCGTATGACTTTTCTCTCATTTTCTCAAAGTCTAGGCCAAAATTTTGGCAAATTAAAGAAGAATGTGCCATCTTCAATATCTGCTGTTGACAGAGTGACAGACAAACAGACAAACAGACAGACAGACAATTACAGTGTCCAATGAATGAGTCTAGAAGTTCATGGGAGGGGCAGGTCCCCACATTTCCCCCTTCTTTAGACTCAGCCCTCTCTTCTGTTTTCCCCTGGACACAACTACGCTGCCATGCACAACTTCCCCCTCATACCTCACTTCGCCTTCCAAAGAATCAGGACTCCTGATGTTAGGTCTCTCCTCCTGACGAATCAGTGATGCCTCAGTTTCTTACACAGCATCGTCATTCGCTTGTGCCCTGGTAGTCACATTCCTCATAATACTCTTCCTTGGAATGAGTACAGGGCGTGTTGGATGCTGATCAGTGTAGACCTTTAAAGAATCAAAAGTCTGAGTTAGCATTTAGGTGTTAATCAGCCTAGATTACCCTAGTCTCTTAATCATACTTTCTTCATTGGTGCTCTACGCTTCTCTTACATGAGGCGAAGAAGATGTCAAGAAAAAGATCTGGGAGATTAACTGGTGAGTTTGAATCAGTTAAGCCTTAACTGCATAAAACTAGAGAAGATTAGTCTGGCGGAGCCAAGACTCTTGGAGTCCTAGCTTCATGTGGTTGTTTTCTAAATTGCGGTATTGCGGTATTTTGCTTTCTTGTGCGTGCGTATGTGTGTGTGCATAGCATGCAAAGTGCATGGACAGTCTCAGGACTTGGCCATACCAACTTTATTCTAAGGAATGTTGAAGTGGTCAGTGCCCCACCCCCTCATACCACAATTTCTACCATCATGAAGATGCAAATGGATTCTCTGATAATTGTTTTTAAGTTTCTAACCAGCTGAAACAGCTGCTGGTGGAGGTGATCTGATCTTTTGTGGCAGGTAGAAAATTTTCCAATGGATGCAAAAACCTTTACTTTGCTTGTCTCCCTTCCCTGTTTGAAAAAGATCATCCTCACAGAGAATGCAAGACACATCTCAAACTAGCCATGCTTGCTAAGCCTAGCTGTGAAGGATGGCTGACACGTACTATATAGAAATTTCAGTTTATAGTTAAGGAAGGCCATTCTCGGTAATTTTAAAATTCACAGCCGCATTATATATGTGGCAGAATAAATTTGGTATGGTAATGTCTCAAGACACTCTCCCAGTGTAGAAGTTCAATAGAGGGTCTTGGTATGCCAGACTAAGAAAATATAGAACTAAAGTAATTTTGCTCACTCTAGGTAATTTTTTGCAAGTAGGTTGGCAATAGTTTATATCACAATCATCACAGCTGGTCATCGTCAGGTCACAAGCTAATGTCCACTTCCTTGACAAACTATAGAAACCCACTGAGTTTATCCTTGATCCTTGAAAAATCTTTGACTGTCAAGGAAGTTCCTTGATATAGTTGCATCTCTACAGGTATGAATACTGTGTCCTTTTAGTATAAGCATGTGAGGCTAGATAAGACAAAGATATTTGACACAGAGACCATCTCTGCTAGAGTAATGACCTTGTAGACTACTTCTCATGGCCTCGACTTAGACTACCCTTTGGCCTATGAACTGGCGCTTTATCATGTAAGGTTCAGAGGTGTGGAATATACCACATTCTGTTCATGTCAAGGAAGAAAAATGGTGCACTGTGCACACAAAGCATCACTGATACAAAGCTTAATGGTGAAAATCAACCCAATTAAGGTAATATATCATGAAATTGTGGTTTTAGGTATGTTGGATATTATTTCAACTTTAGCATAAAATGAGTTAGGCAAAAAAAATTGTCCTGTGGCTGATAGACTATTACTGAATGATGTCATCCTCATGAATTGGGCTAAAACATTATAGAGTCTCCACTGCCAAAGTAACTATTCACTTCAACTCTTTGTGTCTTGAATAAGCAAGAATTTCTAAGAAATAATTGTATAGTTTGTAAAGGCCGCACTTTACAATAGAAAAACACACCCATCCTTGAATTGCTTAAGAGAAGTACCCAACTTACGCATTATATAGTGTAACATAATATATCCAATTTTTAATTATTCCTATAATACAGTCTCCCATTGTTCACTCTTATGTATATTTCTAATTGAATTCATCAGAGCACTTGCTCAAACCCATGTATGTTTTCCTGATCACACTTTTATACCATCTCCTGTATGTACCATATTTACTCAATCCCGAATGCAACCACTAGATGAGAGCGGCATTTATTAGAAATGATTTACCACGTGTTTTATTGAATCAGAACTGATAATTAAAATATTGGAGCAATTACAAGTTTCACCAAAACTTAGGATGAAAACAATTCATTTACCAAAATATGGTACATCATTTTTTATTTGAGACAATTTTTACACCCAAATATACAATATATTTTCAGATAAAAATGCTGCAGAAGACTTAACTTGTGATTTTGTAGATAGAGAAGCTACTATTTTAGAGCAAAGACATCTTACCCCAGCTAAGCCAATGGTAGAGGCTCTGTTCAGGATTACGTCTGAACAAAAAAGCAAAACTGAAGTATTAAATGGACTCATAAACACCTCGCACGTGTTGAGCACTTTGGCTTGATATTCATATCTCTTCAAAACCATTAGCCCTGTGTCATAGTGTGTGGCATTATATGTTTTGTGAATTGCATGTAGATTTGACTGATGATCTTTGCCCTACCCAAACAGTTAGGCTTAGTATTTACCCGTTGCAAGTGCCTCGGTGCCAGCGATTGGTGGCAGGTAAGGAACATCAGTACTGATCCTTCAATCATTCTCCCAGTTCGAGGAAGTTACGCCCCCTCGAACAGGCTCAATGGAGTGTGATTACATAAATGACAATGGCATCCAATTAAACGCACACAGTATATGTATGAGTGTGTGTTATATATAGTCACATCGGCGTGAATAAATAGCGTACATAGGATGAAAACTAAAATATTTTGTCCAAATTATAGCTATAGTAGCTATTGCTACTAAATGGTTTAGAATTGGAAGCAGTAACAGCTTATTATAGCTACATTCGTTCAACAGTTTAACTAATATAGCTAATTCATGATTTGTCTATTAACCAGAACTTTATCCAAACTATTTAGCTAATACCATTATTTAAATTTCAATTTTGTAAGGAAATGATATTGGTTATAGTTGGTTAACTAAATGGCTGGAAATTTTGATCGAGTTTATAGCTACTGAACAAACAAAGACAGCGGCATGTTCTAGTTAGTAAGAACCATAAAGAGAGTTAGGCCAAGTTTAGGCTAAAGTAAGAAAGTAGTTTAAAGAATACTAATAGAGAAGTTTGCACAAATCTGATGACAACTGTTATGGCTTAACATCAAATAGTGGAGTGTGGAGGCTTGGGAAGTAGTGGAATATCGTAGCCAAGAAGCCAGACCAAGAGCCACATCTATGTTGGATCCCTAGCATCTATGGGAAGTAGTGGAATATCGTAGCCAAGAAGCCAGACCAAGAGCCACATCTATGTTGGATCCTAGCATCTATGGGAAGTAGTGGAATATCGTAGCCAAGAAGCCAGACCAAGAGCCACATCTATGTTGGATCCCTAGCATCTAAGAGAAGTAGTGGAATATTGTAGCCAAGAAGCCAGACCAAGAGCCACATCTATGTTGGATCCCTAGCATCTAAGGGAAGTAGTGGAATATTGTAGTTAAGAAGCCAGACCAAGAGCCACATCTATGTTGGATCCCTAGCATCTAAGAGAAGTAGTGGAATATGGTAGCCAAGAAGCCAGACCAAGAGCCACATCTATGTTGGATCCCTAGCATCTAAGGGAAGTAGTGGAATATTGTAGTTAAGAAGCCAGACCAAGAGCCACATCTATGTTGGATCCCTAGCATCTAAGAGAAGTAGTGGAATATGGTAGCCAAGAAGCCAGACCAAGAGCCACATCTATGTTGGATCCCTAGCATCTAAGGGAAGTAGTGGAATATTGTAGTTAAGAAGCCAGACCAAGAGCCACATCTATGTTGGATCCCTAGCATCTAAGAGAAGTAGTGGAATATGGTAGCCAAGAAGCCAGACCAAGAGCCACATCTATGTTGGATCCCTAGCATCTAAGGGAAGTAGTGGAATATTGTAGTTAAGAAGCCAGACCAAGAGCCACATCTATGTTGGATCCCTAGCATCTAAGAGAAGTAGTGGAATATGGTAGCCAAGAAGCCAGACCAAGAGCCACATCTATGTTGGATCCCTAGCATCTAAGGGAAGTAGTGGAATATTGTAGTTAAGAAGCCAGACCAAGAGCCACATCTATGTTGGATCCCTAGCATCTAAGAGAAGTAGTGGAATATCGTAGCCAAGAAGCCAGACCAAGAGCCACATCTATGTTGGATCCCTAGCATCTATGGGAAGTAGTGGAATATCGTAGCCAAGAAGCCAGACCAAGAGCCACATCTATGTTGGATCCTAGCATCTAAGGGAAGTAGTGGAATATTGTAGTTAAGAAGCCAGACCAAGAGCCACATCTATGTTGGATCCCTAGCATCTAAGGGAAGTAGTGGAATATTGTAGTTAAGAAGCCAGACCAAGAGCCACATCTATGTTGGATCCCTAGCATCTTTATTTTTTCATATACATATTTTGATTCACTTTAATGTATGAAAAGTTAATTGTTTTTGTTGTTGTTGTTGTTGTTGTTGTTGTTGTTTTCTATTTCAATTAAGTTCTAGTATAATGTATGAGCCTACAGAGACATGAGGTTGCTGTCCATCGGAGCAGGAGCAGATGAAGTGATGCTCTCCATCATCTGCAAGTATACGGACACTTTACCTAAGCAGTGAAATTCAAGTTTTTGGGACACTAATTGCACAAACATTTTGGTTGTATAAATGCTTCATAATTTTTATTGTAATCATTGTTAATTTATTACTTACAAAATAATTTAAGTTCATGTATATTACTCACACTATATCAGTAAATATATTACAGTTTCTGTTTACACAGTCATTACTCTATTGATTACTTATTACATTATCATTGTTATTTATGAAGACAAAAATAATGAGTATATAAAATAGAATGGCGATATAAAAGATGGGAAGCTTAGCTAATTGGGAAGGACAAAATTGTCAATGAAACAATACTTAGCTACCTGGTCACTTAGCATGCTCTCGTGAGTGAAGTCAGTGGAACTGACATTCCACAGATGATGGAAGCGTTTGAAAGTAAGGTGGTCAGGCTAGCTACCAGGACTAGAGTAGGTGAGGCACACACGACTTCAAAGAGTTTACAAATAACTATAATAATTGCAGTTCCATAAATGGGGAGGTCATTGCCCCAGCATACCCCAAGCCTCACCTAGCTTACACCCTTTTCTTATGCAGTCATGTGTGTGTCCCCCACATTCCAATTAAACTCAACTACTGAACACTACAACAATATCACACAATTTCTTAACTGGATAAGCACTCGATGGTTTTTTACAGTACGAGTGGAGAGTAAAGCTAAACATATAGGTGGTGAGCTGAAAATAAATCCTTAGACTGTTTTATTATGGGGCAACATAAGATTGTAGACTGTAGTGGAGGCACAACATGTGCCGGTATAAGCAACATTCTCACAACTTATGTACAGGGAGAATATGAGGGAGCTAGACCTGCTACTCTCAGTAAGCTAAAGGAAGCATTATTGGCTGGTAACATAGTGAGGAAAAAAGTGCTCGCATTCAAACTAGATATGCCAATTCACGAGTCCGACAACTCTTTACCGAATGTCTCAAGTGACCTTGAAATAATTAGATCAATCTTACGATACTGGAAGTAGTCGAGTGAAAATAAGTAAGTAGTAGTTGGTGTGAATCTTACCAATCAGCCTTTATTGGAAGAAGTCAATATTTCTGGTGTGTATAATAGCATATTTACATCAATACAGCAAGCAAGTGTACAGAAGGGAAATATTCTTGTAAAATTAGTCGAGATGACGAGACGGAATGTAGTGAAGAGACAAGTCTGAGTGTCATATACGGTATACCCACCAGAAAAAATAGAATGTCTAAAATTTTAGAGAGAAAACACTAGCTATAGATTCATTACCTAAAGTACGCAACTAAATGTCTTGATCTTGGTCTATGTCAAAAAAATGAGGGTGCCATGCTAGATCTCACGTCATGTGATCCTTTACAAGCACCGATGCTTGGATATAATAAATTAGGTGATGATGTTATAGCATGTCTGAGTATTGGACTTAAGAAATTTATACACAACTAGGTGGAACTAGACATTGGTAATAATCACATTAGTTTGCAAGGTATGGCTTATCTGTTGGAGGGACTTCAAATTTGTACAAAACTACAGGGATTAAACCTTAATGAAAATAATATCTCATCAGATGGTGTTTCTGCTATACTTGATATAATGAAGAATTGTAAAAACTTTTAAAGTACATAGATCTCTGCATAATAACAGTATTGGTGTGGATGATGCAGCAGTTCTAGTAGGAGGATGGCAGCACAAGAGTGTGTTAACACTGGACCTATATAGTTGTTTTGATTTTGATCATCCATTAGTTCTAGAGAAAGGATCTAAACATTATGATAGTTGTGATCATTTACTACTACTATATTCCAACCATGATTATGTACAGATGGATGACGTGGTCAACCAAAATTACTCTGCCTATAGCTACTGAAATTCATTTCAACACACCTTATCAAAACTCCACCCACATTTTTTCTCAAATCTGCCTCTATCTTATAATACTCCACTCACACTCTATCATCCCACTAGTGTCATTATAAACTATTAGAACTATTGAAAGATATATTGGAACGTCACCTCCACAACACCAACTTGTTGTTCTGCTTTACCTCCACAATACCAACTTGTTGTTCTCCTTCACCACAACATCAGCTTGTTGTTCTGCTTCACCTCCACAACACTGGCTTGTTGTTCTAGGCTGTCCGTTCCAGGAAAAATATATAAATAAATAAAATGCTGCCACCAGGATCTGCCTCTGGTAATCTTTCCTGGGGTTGTGTAGTAGCTAGCCCAAGCACTCAATGACTTCAGGTATAGTTGTTGTTGTTGTTTTAGCCAAATCGAAACCAACAGATGACACACAAATAAAAGGTGAAAAGATGACAGAAATACAGAACAACTAACACACATAACAGTCTGACTTATATAGAAAAACCAGCTGTCCTTCTAAAACATTCTACACCTGTACAGATGACCACAATCAACACCTGTCACGTTCCCATTCAACACTCAATAGATCAAAGGACACACAAACTCACACTCACAAACTATTAATTAAATGGGACTCTGCTCACACATATACAAACATTCGGTCTCTTCTCTTCTCTTCTTCTCTCTCTCTTTCTTGAACTTTCTCTTCTCTTCTTCTCTCTCTCTTTCTTGAACTTCCTCTTCTCTCTTCTCCAGCCCCACACTCTGGATTCACATTGGATACTCTTATCCTTCATAATAACATAATATTATTTCCTGATTTGTGTCATTTTTTCTTTTTCCCTATATACATGTACATATATTATTATTATATATATTATATATTATAGCTATATGTTATTTAAATATATTAAAAATACCTAACTCTTCAAGGACGAGGGATAACTCTCCATCGAATTCAAGATCCATTTGAGCCTATGTTTTGACTTCACCTTCAGCAAGAAGCCAAACTAGGACGGAGCTTAATTATATATATAGCTGCTAAAGCAGAGAAACAATGCTATTACTTAATTATTCCAGCCTAGAGTGACTGAATCCAGTCTTCACTCTAAGCAATTTGCACATACCAAAATAGTATTGCTTAAACTTTTTTTTAATGAAATACATTGGTAAAGCTCATCAAACTCTTATTAACCTAACAGTTGGGCTAAGTTGCCCATTCAAAAATGTATGGGGGAAATCGCTGTTCAATTGAAATTGCACGGGAAAGTGAAATAGCATGTAACTAATGGTGTGCTTGAGCACAAATGGCAAGTGAGCCTTAAACTACACTATTGTTAAGCGATTGATTTTAACTACTAACACTGAAGCTTCTAAAATAAAGTCAAGTTTTTAAATTACGTATATACGGTAAAGGGGATTCAAAGCCATAGTAACCACTCCCCGCAACTGTTTGAATTGAAAAAGAAGCAAGTCACGTTATTTAAACTTTTTCTTTGTGATATTCTTAACGCACAATACTTTCACACAACTGAACATACCTACACAAGACTTACCTTCGTGGTTAGTCTAGTGGACAATGAATTTTCAAGTAAATACTGTTGCGTAGTGTGACAAATAGCATATTAACTTACCACCGCCACTAACTCAAATAGAAATGGAGTTCCCATAAGTTTTTTAGTTTAACTGCACCCGCAAAAGAATTCAATGCGGTAAAACAATAGCATATTTACATCAATACAGCAAGCAAGGATTCTGTTTAGTGAAGTTTGGGACGGGGTCGAACACGAGTGAACACAAAACTACGCGAGAGTCAAAGTACAAAATGATATACGTAGTCCACATATGATATAAACTAGTGGTGTGCTTGAGCACAAACATCAAGTGAACCTGCTAGTTAGTTAACATAAAACTACAGTATTGTTACTATTGAAGGGGGCAAGGATGACTTTCACAAGCTCCCTCTCCACAATCGGCTAGTGCAATAGTGGGAATGGTTTTAGCTATTTGTAGCTATAGTTTCTCGAAGGACCAGAGTGCTCCTTGTGTTATTATTACCAAACACAATAATACTCAGTAAAAGTAATCTGGTTAAAAGTATTTTTAAAAGCACTAACAACGGTTACAATGCGTCGCCAGACAACACAGTTTGCCGGCGGTTATAATGTACATGCGCGATTGTGTGTATGCGATGATAAAGGTTTGTCAGTTCATACCAGGGTAGACCTGGTCATATTCCCGGGGCAGGCTGAACAATCATTTCTCTTCATCTGGAATTAGTAGTACTAGTCTATGTGTAGACCTTTTGTAGATCTTGTCCCCGATTCTGAGGTCCACCACCCGTACAATGTTGTCATCTCCAGGATATACCTTAACAACTCTAGCCAAGGGCCATGTGAGATGCTTCAATACATCATCTTTAACAAGAACTATGTCATTGACCCTAACATTTCGTTTTTTCAGATGCCATTTCGCCCTTGATTGTAGACTGGATACATATCCTTTGATCCAAGTGATCCAAATCTGTCCATGTAATTCCTTGACCAGTTTCCAGCGTTTCAGCAGATTCAGATCTTCTTTGTTCTTGTCCACTAAGTTAGGTAGAGCTGTTAGTGGTTTGCCAATCAAAAAATGGCTAGCAGTGAGAACCAACTCCTCTGAGGTAGACTCCAATGAGGTGATTGGCCTTGAATTCAAAATAGCTTCACACTCTGCTAACACAGTGGATAGTTCTTCAAATGTTAGCAAGTGTGGGGCGAGAATCTTCCTGATTTGTAACTTCATTAGTCTGATGGAAGTCTCCCACAATCCTCCGAAGTGTGGTGCCCTTGGAGGTGTATTGTGCCATTCAATCTTATGATCTGTCACTAGATGAGAGATGGCTTGCTTAGTTTTCTGTTCCTCAAACAATTGTTGTAATTCTACAATTTCTGATTTAGCTCCTATAAAATTGCTGCCATTGTCTGAATATACTTGTTGAGGAATTCCTCTTCGACTTTTAAAACGCTTGAATGATTGAATGAAAGCTTCACTAGTAAGTTCATGACAAAGTTCAATATGCACTGCCTTCGTTGTCATGCAGACAAATAGACAAACATAAGCTTTCACTCTAGCAGGTTTTCTGGTAGCTCCCTGTTTGATGTAGACAGGTCCAGCAAAATCTATTCCTGTCCGTGTGAATGGTGGTGCTGGAGTAGTTCTACAGCTTGGCAGGGGTCCCATTTGCTGGGTCAATGGTCTACAGTAGGCAGTCTGACATTTCACACATTGTCTGCTGAGTCGCTTTAACTCGTTCCTTAGTCCAGGAATAATATAAATCTGACTGATCGTGGCCATCAACACAGATATTCCGGCGTGCTTGTGGAAAGCATGAAGGTGTTTGACTAGGAGTTTAGTGATCGGCGAATTTAAAGTCAAGAAAATTCTAGTTTGTAGTTGTTTTGGTTCCTCAACTTGTCGAACTCTTCTCCTAGCTACCAGAAGTCCTTGATCATTCAATCCCACTTCATATCTATTGAGCAGATGACCTTTAGATAAAACTTCCTTCTTTTGTGCAGCTCGAATTTCTGTCTGACATCCTTGCTGTTGTGCCAGCTTCAGTAATATGATGTCTGCTTCTTCCAGTTCTTTACTGCTTAGAGTGGTCATCAAAACTCTGTCTTCCTTCTTCCCTCTGGCATTCTGAATAAATCTCATGACCCAGGCAATAACTCTCTGAGTTGTGTGATAGGTTGAGAACTTGCTGAGCGATTCTTGGAACTCTAAATTGGTCGCTTCAACGACCAAACGTACTCGAACTTCAGGAAGTTGCGTCATTTTTGGCAATGGTTCTATCTTCCAAGCTTCTGATTTACTTGTGAGCCATGCCGGTCCGTGCCACCATAAATCTGAAGTGACCAATTTGTTTGCTGATATTCCTCTACTGATAAGATCAGCAGGGTTGTCCTTTGATGACACATGATTGCAGTTTTGAACATCCACTTCGGCTTGGATAATTTGAACTCTATTTCCGACGTATGTCTTCAATCCTGACGGTTGTTTCTTCGTCCATGCCAATACTATTTCAGAATCAGACCAAGCGTAAACGTACTGTTTGTCAATGTCCATGATCTCTCGGATGTAGGCTAGTTGTTTTGCAAGTAGAGTAAGAGCTTCCAGTTCTAACCTTGGAATAGTGTTTGCTCGAACAGGTACTACTCTTCCTTGTGAATAAAGAAGGTTGATTGCTACTGATCCATCATCATATGTCGTCCTTAGATACGTGACTGCTCCGTATGCTTCCTTGGAGGCATCAGCGAAACCATGTAGCTCTCTAAGAACAACTGCTTTATTATCAGATAGGCTCCTTCGGACTGGGTGCTCTGCTATGCAATGAATATGTTCCATCCATGCATCCCAGTTTTGCTGAAGATCATCTGGAATCTCTTGGTCCCAATCCAGCTTGCGTTTCCAAGTCTCTCTCAAAATTATCTTTGCTGGAATGAGTGCAGGTGAGAACAAACCAAGTTTGTCGTACACTTTGGCTGCAATAGACGCTACTTCCCGTTTAGTCACATTGCTCGTTGTTCGTGGTGGCACTGCTACGTGGAGAGTGTCTTGATTCACATCCCAATGAATGCCTAGAGCACGAGAAGATTCAAGTGGTTTGGGGAGGCTGAGGTCGCTCAATTCCAAGGATTCTTCTGGTATAAGCTTCCTGAGTTCTGTGTCATTTGTCCTCCACTTTCGAATGTCCATTCCAATTTCTTTTAAGAGGTTACAAAGCTGTACTCTGATTGCATTTCCCTGTTCTGTAGTGTCAACACTGAAAAGAAAGTCGTCTACATAGAAGTTCTCTAAAATGCCTTTTGCAGCGAGAGGGTAAGTTTCCAATGATTGCTTTGCCCAGTGTTGAATGACTTGCGTGGCAATGTAGGGTGACGACTTAACTCCAAAAGTTAAACGTTTCATTCGGCAGATTTCTACCCCGGCCGACGTACCGCGAAGAAACCTATGCAAGTCTCGTTCCTCTTCATGTAACATGATTTGACGGAACATCTTCCCAATGTCAGCACTGATTCCAATAGATTTCAGTCTGAACTTGAACAGAATGTTCTGTAGCAAAGGGTATTGATTAGGCCCAGTGAGGAGTGTTTCGTTGAGTGATACTCCGTTAGACGTCTTGGCCGAAGCATCAAATACGGCTCGTAGTTTGGTTGTCGTTGACGTCTGTTTCGATACACCATGAACTGGCATATAAAATGTCGGCTTCGATGTCTTGATTTCTGATGCAGGAACCTTTTCTGCATGATCCAGTTCTAAGTATTCATCTATGACCTGACGAAAACGTTCCA
>WLWD01005693.1_pt1 | contig 78938 bp, 55 predicted proteins | sample 6712731 | NCBI WGS metagenome assembly WLWD01 (sample SAMN12718690, study PRJNA576275) | sponge metagenome | isolation source: marine sponge | host: Mycale hentscheli | place: New Zealand: South Island, Marlborough, Capsize Point | collected 2014-11-01 | reverse complement strand
ACAACAACAATAATAATAATAATAATAATAATAATAATAATAATAATAATAATAATAGCAAATTTTCTCATTCTAACAGCCAATATTAAAACTTAAACCGACATTTTAACTTCTAGTCAGAGTCCTCTTAACAACAACAACAACAACAATAATAACAATAACAATCTCAGTTTTAACATACACCCAATATGTTTTTTGTGGTTTAGCTATTTATGGTTGTTAATAATAACACAAGATTATTAATCCTCTGCTTTATTTTCCTTATATTTAGCCTTAAAAGAAGTGGTTAAAATGAGGAAATAAACAAATGTGTGGTGGTAGAACATGGTCATCCTGCCAAGACTAATGGATTGTGAGGCTATGATGTAAGAGTTGTTAAGTGGTTCCAAAATGCCATTTGGGACATCCACCACCTTAAAAAATCTTTGGTGGATCTGACTTTCGCATATAGAATGATCAGCTTCATTTAAAATGTGCCCTGAAATATAGAAGAGTAGAAATTCTCTTATCATAGGAAGCTAAAGAAATCTATGGCCATATTTGCATTATTAAAAAACATATAATACAAAGGCTCTAGCTACATTTACAAAGAAGGTGAGAAAAAAAAATAAGGCAGAAAACCAACCCACAAATTCTTTTCTCTCCTGTGTATCTCATTCCAGCTATCTATCAAACTTCCTTCACCCTAGCCTATACCAATCCGTCACACTTTAAAAACTTGTGTACCTAGCTATGTTATGGATTAATTCTGACCTCTTCAACTCTCTCAGATAGCTAGTAGTACAAAAACAAGTAAAGGTCATCATCTAATGCTAAAATGAGTGTACATATACAATCTCATCACAGGCATGAAGCAAATGAAGTGTCCTATCATATTTCCAATCATTTATAATAATTAAAGAAAAGAATTCTTTACATTTAATTGGGTGACGTGGAATCCAAACTCATTTTATTCCGTAACTATGCTGACCAATCATAAAATCTTCGTACACACTTCTCCTTAATTACTATAAATCACAATACATTAGCAGTCTCCTCTGTGGTAGCTATTCCTAGGTCACTGTCTTGTGTTCCTGCATTTTGTAACAATAAACCTACATATTTTCATAGAACCAATCAACATGATACGATTGTGCCAAATAGTATAAAAAAGAATTGAAAGCAGACAGTTCAAAACTGTACTAGAACATGAATTTTATCTTAAGTAATTTGCTGTTTCTTGTAGACATATTCTAAGAGGAAATTCTAGCTTCCTCACAATATGTGCACTTGGCTGTCTCACCCACCATTCATAGCCAGTTCCTATTTTGTGTGCCAAATGTTAATCCCGCATTTGTGTTTCAGCGCTGGGGATATTAAACTGCAGTAATTCTAATAAAATGCTGTTTCTTTTTGACTTCAAATTTAAATCTACAGCTCAATTTAAAACTATTAATTTAATGGTTGGTTTTATTTATCATGTTCAATCAACCAGCCACACTTTGTCACTACTTTTGTTAATTTCAAACATTGCCCTAGCACATTCTAATCTTTTTATATGATGTTTGAAGCAACCAAATTGAAATTATCAGCTGCTAAATTATGAATGGCGTGCAATAACTTTTTTTATTGATAGTTGTCTGTGAATAGTAGTAGTAGTAGTAATAATAATAATAATAATATTAGAAGTAGTATATAGCAACAATGATGATAACAATAATAATAATAATAATAATAAATAATAATAATAAAATACAATAACAACAACAGACACAGCAACAATAATAGTGCACAAAACAATAACAAGTAGTAATAATTATATAATGACAACAACAAATAATAATAATAATATAATAATAATATTGATAATAATAACAACAACAACAACAACAACAACAACAATAATAATAATAATAATAATAATAATAGCAAATTTTCTCATTCTAACAGCCAATATTAAAACTTAAACCGACATTTTGACTTCTAGTCAGAGTCCTCTTAACAACAACAACAACAACAATAATAACAATAACAATCTCAGTTTTAACATACACCCAATATGTTTTTTGTGGTTTAGCTATTTATGGTTGCTAATAATAACACAAGATTATTAATCCTCTGCTTTATTTTCCTTATATTTAGCCTTAAAAGAAGTGGTTAAAATGAGGAAATAAACAAATGTGTGGTGGTAGAACATGGTCATCCTGCCAAGACTAATGGATTGTGAGGCTATGATGTAAGAGTTGTTAAGTGGTTCCAAAATGCCATTTGGCTACTGGTCTGCATCCACAATGAATTTCCTATCTGGGACATCCACCACCTTAAAAAATCTTTGGTGGATCTGACTTTTGCATATAGAATGATCAGCTTCATTTAAAATGTGCCCTGAAATATAGAAGAGTAGAAATTCTCTCATCATAGGAAGCTAAAGAAATCTATGGCCATATTTGCATTATTAAAAAACATATAATACAAAGGCTCTAGCTACATTTACAAAGAAGGTGAGAAAAAAAAATAAGGCAGAAAACCAACCCACTAATTCTTTTCTCTCCTGTGTATCTCATTCCAGCTATCTATCAAACTTCCTTCACCCTAGCCTATACCAATCCGTCACACTTTAAAAACTTGTGTACCTAGCTATGTTATGGATTAATTCTGACCTCTTCAACTCTCTCAGATAGCTAGTAGTACAAAAACAAGTAAAGGTCATCATCTAATGCTAAAATGAGTGTACATATACAATCTCATCACAGGCATGAAGCAAATGAAGTGGCCTATCATATTTCCAATCATTTATAATATTAAAGAAAAGAATTCTTTACATTTAATTGAGTGATGTTGAATCCAAACTCATTTTATTCCGTAACTATGCTGACCAATCATAAAATCTTCGTACACACTTCTCCTTAATTACTATAAATCACAATACATTAGCAGTCTCCTCTGTGGTAGCTATTCCTAGGTCACTGTCTTGTGTTCCTGCATTCTGTAACAATAAACCTACATATTTTCATAGAACCAATCAACATGATACGATTGTGCCAAATAGTATAAAAAAGAATTGAAAGCAGACAGTTCAAAGCTGTACTAGAACATGAATTTTATCTTAAGTAATTTGCTGTTTCTTGTAGACATATTCTAAGAAGAAATTCTAGCTTCCTCACAATATGTGCACTTGGCTGTCTCACCCACCATTCATAGCCAGTTCCTATTTTGTGTGCCAAATGTTAATCCCGCATTTGTGTTTCAGTGCTGGGGATATTAAACTGCAGTAATTCTAATAAAATGCTGTTTCATTTTTACTTCAAATTTAAATCAACAGCTTGTCCCGCAAGGCAGGTCGTGTACCCGAGGAGTATGGAATGTGGTTGGTAAAGGGTCTCTAGTGAGACTATTCAATTTAAAACTATTAATTTATGGTTGGTTTTATTTATCATGTTCAATCAACCAGCCACACTTTGTCACTACTTTTGTTAATTTCAAACATTGCCCTAGCACATTCTAATCTTTTTATATGATGTTTGAAGCAACCAAATTGAAATTATCAGCTGCTAAATTATGAATGGCGTGCAATAACTTTTTTTATTGATAGTTGTCTGTGAATAGTAGTAGTAGTAGTAATACTAATAATAATAATATTAGAAGTAGTAGCAACAATGATGATAATAATAATAATAATAATAATAAATAATAATAATAAATATACAATAACAACAACAGACACAGCAACAATAATAGTGCACAAAGCAATAACAAGTAATAATAATTATATAATGACAACAACAAATAATAATAATAATAATATAATAATAATATTGATAATAGTAACAACAACAACAACAACAACAACAACAACAACAACAATAATAATAATAATAATAATAATAGCAAATTTTCTCATTCTAACAGCCAATATTAAAACTTAAACCGACATTTTGACTTCTAGTCAGAATCCTCTTAACAACAGCAACAACAACAACAACAATAATAACAATAACAATCTCAGTTTTAACATACACCCAATATGTTTTTTGTGGTTTAGCTATTTATGGTTGTTAATAATAACACAAGATTATTAATCCTCTGCTTTATTTTCCTCATATTTAGCCTTAAAAGAAGTAGTTAAAATGAGGAAATAAACAAATGTGTGGTGGTAGAACATGGTCATCCTGCCAAGACTAATGGATTGTGAGGTTATGATGTAAGAGTTGTTAAGTGGTTCCAAAAAGCCATTTGGCTACTGGTCTGCATCCACAATGAATTTCCCATCTGGGACATCCACCACCTTAAAAAATCTTTGGTGGATCTGACTTTCGCATATACTTCATTTAAAATGTGCCCTGAAATATAGAAGAGTAGAAATTCTCTTATCATAGGAAGCTAAAGAAATCTATGGCTATATTTGCATTATTAAAAAACATATAATACAAAGGCTATAGCTACATTTACAAAGAAGGTGAGAAAAAAAAATAAGGCAGAAAACCAACCCACTAATTCTTTTCTCTCCTGTGTATCTCATTCCAGCTATCTATCAAACTTCCTTCACCCTAGCCTATACCAATCCGTCACACTTTAAAAACTTGTGTACCTAGCTATGTTATGGATTAATCCTGACCTCTTCAACTCTCTCAGATAGCTAGTAGTACAAAAACAAGTAAAGGTCATCATCTAATGCTAAAATGAGTGTACATATACAATCTCATCACAGGCATGAAGCAAATGAAGTGTCCTATCATATTTCCAATCATTTATAATATTAAAGAAAAGAATTCTTTACATTTAATTGGGTGACGTGGAATCTAAACTCATTTTATTCCGTAACTATGCTGACCAATCATAAAATCTTCGTACACACTTCTCCTTAATTACTATAAATCACAATTTATTAGCAGTCTCCTCTGTAGTAGCTACTCCTAGGTGTGTTCCTGCATTTTGTAACAATAAACCTACATATTTTCATAGAACCAATCAACATGATACGATTGTGCCAAATAGTATAAAAGAGAATTGAAAGCAGACAGTTCAAAACACCATAACCTTGTACTAGAACATGAATTTTATCTTAAGTAATTTGCTGTTTCTTGTAGACATATTCTAAGAAGAAATTCTAGCTTCCTCACAATATGTGCACTTGGCTGTCTCATAGCCAGTTCCTATTTTGTGTGCCAAATGTTTTCAGGGAATCCCGCATTTACTCAGGAAAAGCATGTGCTATGGCATTTATGATGCTCATTCCAAAATGCATTAGCAATAGCTACTACATTTTTTTTTAATCTAATCATCTCTTCCTGCATTGGTAACTAAGTAATGTCCATGTCTAGTTACAAATTGAAAGGCTGGATTCCTCTTACTTCATAGACATCATTAATTGCATTGATACTGTATCAAAGGCATCACATATTTAGTGTTGAATTCATCTCATGGTTTAAGCACTCTAGATGTGACTTGTTATCTTCTCTATTATTTAGTTAAATTGCAAGGCGTTGTAATTAACATTTAGGAGACTGTTTCAATTCTATATTGGATCAATTTTGGTAACATCCCCAAATTGCTGGGAGGATATCTGAGAGAATAGGGTGATATATTGGGGTCCCAGATATTTGAATACTCTCAGAGATGTACTGTTAGTTTAGTGAGAATTGCATAAATATAAACAAATGTGCTTTTTCCCCTTGTACTTTGCCTTGCTTGATAAGTTGCCGTGGTTTGATTTTTTTTTACCCGCTGAAATTAATTAAGCAATAATTTCTTTCAATATTGTGCAAATTAGTTGTACAAGATTGAGAGTGTAGCATTAATATTGCTACATGTGCTATTGTATTGGATTATTCAGCTCCAATCCTTTTTAATAGTAAGGTCATGCAATTAACTATTTCATTTTCACTTATGCAGATATTGTGGCTGAGGAATCAAGATCAGTGATGCCGCGATAGCTAAGCACTTTCAAATTTCTGCTAAATATACTGGCATGAGAGGACGGCAGGCTGGACTTAAGGGGGAAGTGTTTAAGTTTTAGTTGTATTTTTAACTGAATTTTATTTTTAGTTTTGATTGTTTATAATTTCATATCTCAAATTTTTTAATTCTTACTATTCAATTGGTGGCATCATTTAAAGTTTTTAGACTTTGCTATTCTATAATTTAGATATTAAGTAATTAGCTGACAAAGTTCTTGCTCTCTTAGGTACAAGTAAATGTTGACTTATCTTGAAAATGCCAAAGAAGTGAAGCTGGTCTTCCTGTCATCTCTACAATGACTACGAACAATTTTACATTTGGTTATTTAAAAATTAATTAAGTGTCTGACTAAAACTTGGTAAGCACCAAATGATCCTATAAAAATTAAAGCACCAAACTTAAGTTTTGCAAAAATGTAAGCCATGTTGTTAATGTAAAGTTATATTTGTACAAGTAATTGAGTTTCTACATGCCAAGAATAAGTATTAACATCAATTTGTAGATGTAATTCTGACTTTTGACATCTACAAGTTCTAAAAAAATGCATTACCAGTATGCTAATAATGTTTCAATGTTTTTACACTCACACACATGGCAACAGTAAAAAGCTTCAGAATAAAGTAGTTAATGCGTCAAAAATGTCTGGGCCAGATGTTGTCTACTTCCAACTCCTTTCAATCACATACCATACCCAACTTGTAGTCCAAACATGTATTCCTGGATGTACCAAGACACCATAATGGTCTGTGGTCATACAACTGAGTGTCCCAGCACACCCACAATTTCATAATAACAATCATACAAGAATTGTGTCAGTCAGCTAACTAATTATCATTCAACCTCATTACCCTGTAGGTCACCTAATAGTAATTTATCTTTAGGGGAGTAATAGCTATGGCCCTTTTACTTTATTTAATTTCTTTATTCAGTGGAGTGGAAACTGTATACTAATGAGTTTGGGATATATATTATATATATATTTATTCCACCCTAGATATCTGCACAATGATAGTTTTAGGTATATGAACCTTGAAGTAAAATAAATCAGGATATTTTAAGGTTGTTATTCCATGCTGTATTCTGTATTGCCAAGCTCATTACCCTAGCAGTTATAGCAACACACAAAACTTGTGGCTTTTCCTGGTTTTTAAAGCTACCTTCGTCTTGTGTAGTTATAACTGGGTTTGAGCATCTGCTAAAATATATCAGCTGGGGGTGTGGGGAGCCCCTACAGCCAACTTTATGCTTTAAGTTACCAGTCCTAGTACTAACTACAGAAGTGGAGTTATCTAGTATGGAATAAACCCACTTATTACACTTGGTCAGAGTGATATGGCTAGATATTTCACTCTCATGATTTATTTTCACTCTCTTCTGGCTGGTGAAAATAAATTAGCCTGCTCATGAAATATTTCGCCATATAACACCCTGACTCATGTAATAAGTATTCTATAATATCTATGTCTTCATTTCAATTTGTGTAGGCGTACATGTTCACTTTTTGTTGTTGAATGCATTAGAAATGATCAGCCGAAAATAAATAGCTAGGGACCTAGGGATTTTAAAAATGCTAGAAAGCGGGTGCACAGGGTAGCCCAAACAGCAGAAGAAAGAGACAAAAAAAAATCAAAATAGACTGGGCTCCAAGAGGAGCTAAAAAACTTGTACTGTAGAACAGGTAAGATATATAGTAGCCATTTATGCCAATATTGCATTAGCTAACTTACAATATTCTATGGCTGTAGCTGTTCTTTTAGCCTAGCCCCTTTGCTCCCTCCACTGACTTCAATGGGGGGAACCATTTTCTAGCTGTAGTTTCTATCCATCCAAGTTGTACAAGCCTTCAAGAAGAAGGGGACAGAGGCAAGTGCAGGAAGGAGATATTCGAAATAAAATGAATCTGATAAATAGTAAGTATTCAAATGAAACCATCTCCACGACTCTGCTACATCGGCTGTATGAGAATGATAAACACTCATCACATGATGTTGTATGACAGATCAAATGATGATATCCTTGTTGTTTGATTCCCATTGTTCTGTTTCTTTGTATCTATATTATCAGTAACAGAGGATAGCTAATTACTCTATCTTTGGTTGGGTCAGGGGTAAGTGTGGGGAAGGGGTATAGACATTTATTCTCTTCACTCAAATAATTATTTAAATGCTAACCTCTGTCCCCATCGACTACTGAGAAAAAGACACCAGGACCTTTTGCATAATTTAAACTATATTACTGCTAAAATACTGAAGTTTGACTTGCTATGGAAGTTACACAGGATACTCAGGCTTAGTAAATGAATAAACTACTACTAAACCTTTCAAGGGGGGGTGGGGGGGGAGGGGGGGTTTGGTTATGAATACCGTCAGACTAGCAGGCATGCTCAGTAACTCAGAACCGTCTATATAAATGATAAAATGTTGGGCTCGAAGCTCCAGTTGGATTAAACGTTCCTAGAAATGAATTACTACGCTTGCTTGGTCCTCTCGACAGTTTTCGCCTTAGCTGCGGCAACTTCGTGGCACGGGCGAGCCCATCTTTCTCGTAAAGTTTCTTCGGAAAGCATGGCTTGGGGGAAAGCCAACGCCCTTCACCTTCGTTCACAGTATAACGGATATCCTCGCGCTTTGTCCCAGCAGTGCAGTGCTAGTTGTGATCAGACTTCTTGGAGTGAAAGAGTTCTCGATAAAGGCGTTACAGTGCAAAGTCGAGAAGTGCGAGTTTGCACGGAAAAGAGTAATGCAAAATTTAGCTACTACTACTACTACTACTACTACTACCGTTATTTTTATTAGATTTATTTTTACTTATCATTATCAATTATTACAGGTTATAATGATGAACTCTGCTACTTCACTCCCCTGCTAAAGTGCTGCGCTGACAAACCTAGCAGTGTTGGTAACATCAGCGAACCTATAGCAAAATCCACTTTGAGAGTTGGATCTAAGAATATTGGCCTAGAAGTCCTATATAGTGGAGGAATTGGTAAGAAGTGCTTTTATGCTGACAATAAATTTTAGAATATTTACTTCTATTATAATTATCTTTATACTATAAAGGAATAATTAGAACAAATCTGTTCCATTTTTTTTAATAGCTCTTACAATACTATCGGTAGACTGGCAGAAATAATGTTTTTTATACATGATTCATTATTACCACATCATTTGGCAGCATTTGCAGAACTCTGTGTAAAGTTTAGTCAAGATATTATAGCTTGTCCAACTGGTCAAAACTGTTTTGGTGCACAATGTAAGGAGCCAGTTCGCTGTAAGTTGTGACAAGATTAGGTATAGAAGATGATTTGATTTGTATTTCTCATTAAAATGTGACAGTATGCACTCAAAACAGTGTTTCCTGTGACCCTGCCAGCTGCAAGTGCAAAGAAGGCTACAAAGAACCAGCTTGTTGTGAATGTGAAGATAATTATGTGAAAGATAATAATGGAGTCTGCCAGTGTAAGTTTGCTATGCTTGTGGGAATATAAAATATACATCTAAGTACCACTTGTCAATCTTATTTAATAGTTGCAGTTAATAATACCTAGCTAGCTATTAGCAGAAAGGTAAAAAACAACAACTTTTTTTAGTAGCAGTATAAAATTTAAATAAAACACATACACTGGGAGAAGGAAAAACACACATTTTAGAAACTATGTTTTCGGTAGAGTTCAGTAGTACGAATAGACAAATAGGAAAAACAACTAGAAAAGTATTATTTTGTATATGATTCTGATGAGTACTACATTGGACACTTGCAAATGCTTATACTCACTATAATGTGTTTGGTCATTTGACTATTTCATGTGATTTTGTGTTTATGTAGTTGTGTGTAAATTAAACTGCAACTCCTCTAACAGAGGAGAGTGCACATCTTGTGCCCATCCTTACACGGCTCCTCCACATTGCTGTGACTGTCTCCCTCCATATATTAAAGTAAATGGAGTTTGCCAATGTCGTGATGGACATTTAGACATTGATGGCACTTGTAAACGTAAGACATATTTTTAATAAAACCGGTATAACCAGTTTATACCAGTTGGCTTGCATTAATAATTAATTTGTTGTCTGTGAAGCTGTCTGCCAAGAAAATACGGTCACATGTGGTTCGCCAGCACCTTGCTGCAAGAAGGGTTTCAAAGCTCCTCTCTGTTGTGAATGTTTGTTTGACCCCATTGGAGATGGAGAGAGTTATTTCAAACAAAATGGGCAATGTAAAAGTAAGTTGTATTTAGTAAGAAAATGATCTCACAAGTTTAGAGAATAGTAGTAGCCACCTCAATAAGGTATGATCAGAGATATGGACATGAATTAAAATCTTTTTATTGTATTAGAAATTTGCAAGAGAAATACTTTGCCAGAACATTGCAGTGTTGAAGAAGGCTGTTCACAGTGTCTAGATTCCTTCAAGCCTTCTGACTGCTGCGAGTGCAAGGAACCAAAGCAATTGATCAATGGCGTGTGCAGATATTGCCCTGAGGGTGAAGTGCTTGTGGATGGAAAATGCAAGGGTAAGAAAATATAAATGGAGTGACTGAAGTTTTGGTCTATAGGTGCGGTTGATAGTTTTATTTTTATGGACAATTTTTATTTGGCTTCTATTGAAGTAAAAATTTTACTGATTGGTATAACTATTTGTGGAATAATAGACCTAACCTATTATATAGTAATATTCTCCCTTTCCACTTTCTATACTTTTACAAATGGCTAAGTTAGTGTCTTAATTCATAGTCATCGTTCTACAGTAATTTTTTGATAATTTTTTTTATTTCTCAATAATATCACTGTCAGTGGCTGAGTTTATTTTAATGGAAGAATTCCACAGTATATATTTATTAAGCTTGTATTTACATATTTCATCCAACAGAAGTTTGTGAAGTTGGCGTAGTGCCGGGTTCCTGTAATGGGATCAGATGTCAGTGTCGGACTGGCTATAAGGGCAAGGACTGCTGTCCGTGTGATGTCGGGTATGTGATAGATGGCCAGTCATGTAGAAGCTGTCCTCCTGGAATGGTACCCAATGAAAACCAAGATGATTGTATCTGTGACCAATCCCAAGGAACAACAATATTAGTGAACGGCAAATGCAAGCGTAAGTATTTTTTTCATTTCAGCCATGACTCAGACAGTTCAAATGTAAATTTTTTCTTTTCATAATCCACATGTATGGTGGCTAGCTAGACATAACAAGTAAGCTGATATGATGTGTACTTTTAAATAATTTTTTTATTGCATAATAGCTGTTTGTGAGAACAACATTCTTGGGAAGTGCTCAGCTTCGAGTTGTACTTGCAAGCGTGGATTCGCTGATCCTGATTGCTGCATGTGCTCAGACGGGAGTCAACCAGTCAAAGGAGCATGTCCAGGTAGTTTCATTTATGTGAGGCAGAATTGAAGTGGCTGGTAGACTTATATAATTTAAGTAATTGAAACTTTCTCACTGAAAGGTATCTGGAAAAAAGCAAAGGAAAATATGTGAAAAATCTTAGTTCTTGCTGGGGAATGGAACCCAGGACCACTGGCTTTAGAAAGTTTCAATTTAGTTTTTATGAAGGGTCAGAACTTGGTAATTTACGTAATGTTGATACCTAGAAATTGAAACTTTTTTCAATTAGCTATTAAAAGACAGCCAAAAAGTATTACATGAATCTAAAATTACTCAGAATTGTAATGTTATTATTTTAAATTTGCAGTGGCATGCATTGATAATCAGAACATCTTTATTGTGATGGATCGGTCAAGTGGAATAGGCAATCCACAACTTTATGATGCCATATACATGATAGAAATCTTAATGGGTGCATTACTGAGAAATACAAAGAATCTAACGATCACAGTCGTGTCTTATGCCACATCACTACAGCAAACAAGTGATCTAGAGAAACTTTCAGTGAATCCTACAAGTGGAACTTCTATAACTGAAAAGATGTGTATTGATATATTGAAGGAGTATGAAGCTAAACTCATTAAAACACTACATAACAAGCCAAAAGACACTGTAGCTGGTAGAACCATGGAGCTACTTGAGAGGGATATAAAAAAAGGAGTGATGAACACTGTGATCACCTTCGCAGGAACTGTTTCCAATTATGAACTACCAGAAAATAACCCAGTGACTAGGATTGGAAAGGCTATCAAGAGTATGACAGATAAAGTAGGAGAGAAATATGTTCGCTTCTTCTCTGCAGGGATTAATGCGGAGAATGGAGATAATAGCGATAAGGCTCAGTATGAAAAAGAAGTACTAGCTCTTGCGAATAATACAATCAGTCATAACAATATTGCCCCAATAAATATTGTCACAAAAGAGCCAGAGGCAATACTCCTCATGAGAAGTCTCATTGATTCCTTGTACCAAAATGGAGTCCTCTGTAAAGAGCAATGTAAGTATTATGGAATACTGAGCAATTTTTATAAATGAAATAATAACAAGGCATGATGCAGCTATAGTGACAGTTTTAGCAATATGCAATTAGTAACAAGTTGCTTTAATCTCTATTCAAATATTCTTTATTAGTCAAATTTGATTAAATAATTATTAAGACATGCTTTGACACTGTAGATTCAATTACTGATTTCACATTTTAAATTTATGATTATCAATATAAACCCCTGATTCCTATGGCTTATTATATATGGGCAGAAGGAGAACTGCTATATATTATACTCTCATGCTACAATTAAAGTATAAATCTCACATAAAAAACAACAACAACTTATAGTATAGCCATGACAATGTTGTGTTTATGTTATATTGCAGTGGATGTAATCGAAAACTTTCTGGACACAAAAAACTTCAAGAAAACGATTTCAAATAAATATGGAGATTGTATTCACAAAATCTATCGCAAGAGACGAACGGACCCATGCATTGACCAGGATCCTTATCCCAGCTCTTGCAAGAGAGGTAAGTAGTGAACATTCAACTCTGTTATATAAGTTTGATACAGTTTTAATATCACACAAACTCATTTATAAATACTTGGGAAGTTAAGACAGAACCTAATTCCTGGTTATACAGTGGCGTAGGAATGAGAGGGCTTCGAAGCAGGTCCCCCCCCACCCCCCATCCCTATAATTTTGGGGCTAAATTGAAATTGGGGATTTCTAACATGAACACCTGAGCAAGTGCCTTTGGAGATGTTATAAAAGTATGAATTCTTTTATAACAGATAATCATAGTAACAATATCAATTTTACATTACACAATTGTATTTAATTATTTTTAATGACTGTAAGTTGTTGCAGTATAAAGCAGACTTAACCCTCAGACATTCAAGGTTTAGATTCATTCCAAGAATTACTATTGACACAGAAAGAGAACTATTTAATTTTTCTATAGGCATATTGTCATGATTGCAGACAGACTGATGCAATATTGTCCCAATTAAACCAAGCGTTTTTTTTAACAGATGAAATAAAAAGATATAACATGTATCAATACTTTGGTCATGTATTCATGCTAAATGTGTATTGCAGATTCAACAGTGAAAGAATTCCTCTTGGCTATGATTAATCAACTCCTCAATGAATGAATAAATCAGGAGCTGCTTTTCTGTCATCCACTAGTAGAACACATCAGAGATTTTTAGTACTAGAAAATGTCACATCATTTTATGTACTCTTGCTACTTTCATAGTTTGTAACCTCTCTTGATAATTCTAGTTCTGTACATGTATTGACTTACAACAAACTTTCCATGTATCGGCTAAAACGAAATTAGCTATTTTCTATAACTCAATCTAGTTTTGTATCAGTGGTAAGGCTTTGGGAAATTATTCCAGAAATAATTTGAGAATAATAGACGTCATTTCGAATTTGAAAATAATAAGCACTGCTCAAAAAAGTGTGAATCCACCTCACAGTTACTTTATATTCAGTTTTCTCCAACCAACATCTCAGAACACTTAGGCCTACAAGAGGTAACTTAAACACACAATCAATTTTCCCAAAGAAAGAAATTTAGTGTAAGTTGCGTGCATACATGGCTGCCACAGAATGTGTAGCCTAATTAGATGTATTCTCTCTCTCTGACTTTTTAATTTAAACAATAGAGATTTAAAATATTTGGTCACAACCGGGAATCAATCTCAGGACCACTAGCGTAATGAACAAGTGCTTTGCCACTGAGCTACCTCAAGCAGCCGGCAAACAAACACCTCAATTCTGTATTTATAGCATTAAGGGGTTCTGCTATGATACAGTATAACTCTCAACAGACCAACAGAAATTTTTCTTTTTTCAAAGATTCTTTTTACCCATTGTGTTTGCTGGTTGGTTGTCATACCTAAGCAAGTTCAATTCCTGGTAGCGACCAAATATTTTGAATTCTGTATAATCAAAAACGCCTGTGAAAGAGAGAGAATTACATGTAATGAGTGAAAGAAGGCTGAGAAAGAATTTGTGAAGGTGTAACCTGTGTGAATTGTGGGAGTTTTACAGTGATTATATATTGAGCTCTGCAACAGCCAACTTTCATATATAACAGTGAACCTATGGGCAGACTATCTACAGACTATCATTGATAACCGTTTTGATCCGTATGCCATGGGATAACTATTTTATACCATAGTTACTCTACTATTTTCACTTGTACTTTAGCTGCTGTAGTTCTATCTTCCTCATCATCTACTCCTAATGCTCTATCAACATTACCACTATTCTAACTTTTTCTAATACCCACCTAACTGAAAGAGAGTTTGAAAACACTGAATACTAAACATAGCAAACAAAATTTGCCTGTTGCCACTGGGAAATGTCAGAATTATCACTGACAACCATTCCAGTAAAAGCGCATGCATGCAGCAGGAGAAATATACAACGCTGGAGGAAAAGAAACAGGGAAATATTCATGGCCGTTACCGCAGCAACTCGTAAGGTTACACAAAATTACAGTATTGTTGTATAGTTTATTTTAGCAACTTCATGCAAAGCAGTATATGACAGTTGACCATTAATTTTAACGGACAAAGAAAGTAATTCTGTATTTGATATGCAGATTACTTTCATACCTCAATCCAATAAGTGGTGTGCTTGTGAACAAATGGCAGCTTTTATAACTAGATCCGATAATGGTTGAATTTTACTATTTCTTGCAGCTAAAGCACTAGCAGGTACCACACTAAATTCATTAGTTTCTGTTCAGGCCAGCTGAGCAGCCTCTTCAAGCCTTCCTCCCATGATGTGAAGAAACAGCCATCAAATAACTATTATAATTTTTCATTATTTCACTTATTCATTCACCAGTTGTTGGCGAGCGAGACACTTACAGGGGTAACACAATCGAAAATCGGGGATGTTTGTTTATTTATTGGCGAGCGAGCGTAGCGAGCGAGACAGTATTAGGGGTGGATAATGCAAAATCGGGTATATGTTATATATATGTATGTATGTATGGATGGTACGTATGCTCTTTAAACGCGCGCGCGGGGAACGTTTTTCTCCTAAAAACACGGCTATTTAGGCTTCACTCCAGTTTATTCTGAAACTACAGCATTAAGCAAACCTTATTTTATACTTAAGCTCCAAAGTATGAGAAAATTCCTGCTAAAACGCTTGTTTTCAAGACACAAAAAGTTGATTCGACAGGTTACTATGGCATTGAAGACCCTTTTCCAGACTTAATTTCAAAACTTCGCCGTTTTAGGGGGGATACGGAGTGCCGGTTGTTGGTTGTCAAGAGCCGTTGGTAGTCAGAATGCCATAGTATTAATGCTATGGAAGCTACTACTTCTCGAGGGAAGCTGAGATAAGTACGCAATTCCATATTTGTTAGCTAAATATGCAAAATTAACTCTGGCCTTTCTTTTTTGTAGCTAAGAGCTAGTCAACAGTGACTGGTAAATTCAAATAGTCAGATTGGCTCAAATTTTGTACTACAAAAGTTACCACTGCTCAAGAAAATGAGGTAATAAAGTAATTTTGTATTTGTGTGCTAAAATTGATTGTCTTTTGTTTTTGTAGGTGAGAGCTTGTTGTCAAGAATTCAAGGTAATTCAGATGGTCAAAGTAACTTCAATTTGATACTACAGAAGTTATCAATATTCAAGAATGATGTAAGTAGTAATTTCATAATATTTGTTGGCTAAAATTAATAATAATAACACTGGTTTATTTTTTATCGTAGCTGAGAGCTTGTTCAAGAGTTACTGGTGATTGAGATTATCAGAATGGTTGATGTTTGATATTACAAAAGTTACCATTAATCAGGTAAGAGAGTGATTTTGTATTTGTTTGCTGAAATCAAATGTCGTAACTGCTATTATAGTGTTTGCATGAAGTAAGCTAAAACATAGTAACATTTTATGTTACCTAACTATCAGGCTCGCTCGCCATTTGTGCTCAAGCACACCACTAGTTTAGATATATGTATGGACGTACGTATGTCATTTTGTACTTTGACCCTCGCGTTTTTGTGTTAGTTTGGTTGTCGACCCCGTCCCAAATTGCACTAAACAGAATCCTCTGGTTTATCGATCAGTACCCGTATCACCCTAGAAATTGAATTGTTTACCGTTTTGAATTCTTTTGCGGGTGCAGTTCAAACTTGAAAACTTAAGGGACTTCCATTTCTATTCAGTTAGTGGCGGTGGTAAGTCAATGCGATCTTTGTCATGGTTATAAGCCGTGCGCAACAGTATTTACTTGAAAATACATTGTCCACTATACTACTGCTAAGGTAAGTCTGTGTAGGTGCATGTCCAGTTGTGTCAAAGCATTGTGTGTTACAACCACTACTTAGCTAAAGAATATCACAAAGAAAACTTTTAAATAACGTGTATTGTTTTGTTGTTGTTTTTTTCCTTCCAAGCAATTGCAGAGAGTTGTTACTATGGCACTGAAATCCCTTTACCTTGTATGCTAAATTAAAAAACTGGACCTTATTTCCAGTAGCTTCAGTGTTAGAAGTCAAAATCAATAGTATAGTCTTTAGGCTCGCTCGCCATTTGTGCTCAAGCACATCACTAGTTTATTTGTATATATGTTTGGACGTACGTATGTCATTTTGTACTTTTGACCCTCGCGTTTTTGTGTTAGTTATTTGTTCGACCCCGTCCCAAATTGCACTAAACTGAATCCTCTGGTTTATCGATCAGTACCCGTATCACCCTAGAAATTGAATTGTTTACCGTTTTGAATTCTTTTGCGGGTGCAGTTAATACTTGAAAACTTAAGGGACTTCCATTTCTATTCGAGTTAGTGGCGGTGGTAAGTCAATGCGCTCTTTGTCATGGTTATAAGCCGTGCGCAACAGTATTTACTTGAAAATACATTGTCCACTAGACTACCGCTAAGGTAAGTCTGTGTAGGTGCATGTCCAGTTGTGTCAAAATATTGTGTGTTACAACCACTACTTAGCTAAAGAATATTACAAAGAAAACGTTTAAATAACGTGTATTGTTTTGTTGTTGTTTTTTCCCTTCAATTCAAGCAGTTGCAGAGAGTTTGTAACTATGGCACTGAAATCCCTTTACCTTGTATGCGAAATTTAAAAAACTGGACCTTATTTTCAGTAGCTTCAGTGTTAGAAGTCAAAATCATTCACATAAAAATAGTATAGTCTTTAGGCTCGCTCGCCATTTTGTGCTCAAGCACATCACTAGTTTATTTTGGCGAGCGAGCGTAGCGAGCGAGACAGTATTAGGGGTGGATAATGCAAAATCGGGTATATGTTATTGGCGAGCGAGCGTAGCGAGCGAGACACTCACAGGGGTAAAAATGAAAAAATCGGGGATGTTTGTTTATTTGTATATATGTATGGACGTACGTAAGGCATTTTTGTACTTTGACCCTCGCGTTTTTTTTGTTAGTTCGGTTGTCGACCCCGTCCCAAATTGCACTAAACAGAATCCTCTGGTTTATCGATCAGTACCCGTATCACCCTAGAAATTGGATTGTTACCGTTTTGAATTCTTTTGCGGGTGCAGTTAAAACTTGACAACTTAAGGGACTTCCATTTCTATTCGAGTTAGTGGCAGTGGTAAGTCAATGCGCTCTTTGTCATGGTTATAAGCCGTGCGCAACAGTATTTACCTGAAAATACATTGTCCACTAGACTACTGCGAAGATAAGTCTGTGTAGGTGCATGTCCAGTTGTGTCAAAGCATTGTGTGTTACAACCACTACTTAGCTAAAGAATATCACAAAGAAAACTTTTAAATAAAGTGTATTGTTTTGTTGTTGTTTTTTCCTTCCAAGCAGTTACAGAGAGTTGTTACTATGGCACTGAAATCCCTTTACCCTGTATGCTAAATTTAAAAACTTGACCTTATTTTCAGTAGCTTCAGTGTTAGAAGTCAATAAAAATAGTATAGTCTTTAGGCTCGCTCGCCATTTGTGCTCAAGCACATCACTAGTATGTATGTATGTATGGATGGTACGTATGCTCTTTTAACGTGCGCGCTTCTAATTACGTAAGTTAGGTAAAGCGTTCACAGTTCCAGTATTTTTCAATTAACGAGCGCGGAGAATCATACTGCACTGCCTTACGCAACTTTGTTTCAACCAAAAAGTTTACAGCTACTCTCTTCTTGAAACAAATTGTGAAGTCTTTGTCAAGCTGCGCTTCTTTGCCACTGCTTTCGAAGTTTATTCAGGTAATTCTGTTAGTTTAGTCTGGGATCAGAGACTTTAGATTCTCTGATGCTAACTGAGAATGGAAAGGGTTACACTGTGCACTACAGTTAGATGTAATTTCTGTCCTATTTTTCTGTAAAAAGAGTCTGCTCGCTCGCCATGCATTTGCGCTATTCGAGCGCACCACTAGTTTATATATAATATGTTTGGACGTATGTAAGGCATTTTTGTACTTTGACCCTCGCGTTTTTGTGTTAGTTCGGTGGTTGACCCCGTCCCAAACTAAACTAAACAGAATTCTCTGTTTATCGATCAGTACCCGTATCACCCTAGAAATTGAATTGTTTACTGTTTTGAATTCTTTTACGGGTGCAGTTAGAATGTGAAAACTTACGGGACTTCCATTTCTATTCGAGTTAGTGGCGGTGGTAGTAGCTAAGTCAATGCGCTCTTTGGCATGGTTATAAGCCATACGCAACAGTATTTACTTGAAAATGCATTGTCCACTAGACTAACCGCGAAGGTAAGTCTTGTGTAGGTGTATGTCCAGTTGTGTCAAAGCATCGTGCTTTACAGTCACTACTTAGCTAAAGAATATCACGTGTATTGTTTTGTTGTTGTTTTTTCCTTCAATTCAAACAGTTGCAGCGAGTTGTTACTATGGTACTGAAATCCCTATACAGTGTATGGTATATAAAAACTCGACCTTATTTTCAGTAGCTTCAGTGTTAGAAGTCAAAATCATTCATATAAAAATAGTATAGTCTTTAGGCTCGCTCGCCATTTGTGCTCAAGCACATCACTAGTATGTATGTATGTATAGGTGGTACGTATGCTCTTTAAACGCGAGCGCGGGGAACTTCTTTTTTTTTAAAACACGGCTATTTAAGCTTGACTCCAGTTTATTCTGAAACTACAGAATTAAGCAAACCTTACTTTATACTTAAGCTCCAAAGTATGAGAAAATTCCTGCTAAAACGCTTGTTTTCAAGACACAAAAAGTTGATTCGACAGGTTACTATGGCATTGAAGACCCTTTTCCAGATTTGATTTCAAAACTTCGCCGTTTTATGGGGGGATACGGAGTGCCGGTTGTTGGTTGTCAAGAGCCGTTGGTAGTCAGAATGCTGTAGTATTAATGTTATGGAAGCTACTACTTCTCGAGGGAAGCTGAGATAAGTATGTAATTCCATATTTGTTAGCTAAATATGCAAAATTAACTCTGGCCTTTCATTTTTGTAGCTAAGAGCTAGTCAACAGTGACTGGTAAATTCAAATAGTCAGATTGGCTCAAATTTTGTACTACAAAAGTTACCACTGCTCATGAAAATGAGGTAAGAAAGTAATTTTGTATTTGTGTGCTAAAATTGATTGTCTTTTGTTTTTGTAGGTGAGAGCTTGTTGTCGAGAATTAAGGTAATTCAGATGGTCAAAGTAACTTCAATTTGATACTACAGAAGTTATCAATACTCAAGAATGATGTAAGTAGTAATTCCATAATTGTTGGCTAAAATTACAAATAATAACACTGGTTTATTTTTTATCGTAGCTGAGAGCTTGTTCAAGAGTTACTGGTGATTGAGATTACCAGAATGTTGATGTTTGATACTACAAAAGTTATCATTAATAAGGTAAGAGAGTGATTTTGTATTTGTTTGCTGAAATCAAATGTCATAACTATAGTGTTTGCATGAAGTAAGCTAAAACATAGTAACATTTTATGTTACCTAACTATCAGGCTCGCTCGCCATTTGTGCTCAAGCACACCACTAGTTATTTATATATGGACGTACGTATGTCATTTTGTACTTTAACCCTCCGTATTTTTGTGTTTGCTCCGCGTTCGATCCCGACCCAAACTTCACTAAACAGAATCCTCCGGTTTAGCGACCATTACCCGTATCACCTTAGAAATTGAATTGTTTACGGCGTTGAATTGTTTTGCGGGTGCAGTTAAAACTCAAAATCTTATGGGAGCTCCATTTCTATTCGAGTTAGTGGCGGTGGTAAGTTAATGCGCTATTTGTCACAATTATAAGCCCTACTCAACAGTATTTACTTAAAAATGCATTGTCCATTAGATGAACCACGAAGGTAAGTCTTGCGTAGGTATGTTCAGTTGTGTGAAAGTATTGTGCGTTACAACTACTATTAAGAATATCACAAAGAAAATTTTAAATAACGTGATTTGATTTTGTTGCTTCTTTTTCAATTCAAACTGTTGCGGGAGCGGTTACTATGACCCTTTACCTCATACGTAATTTAAAAACTCGACTTTATTTTAATAGCTGGAGTGTTAGTTGTTAAAATCAAATAGTGTAGTTTAAGGCTCGCTCGTTTGTGCTCAAGCACACCACTAGTTGGCGAGCGAACGTAGCGAGCGAGACACTTACAGGGGTAAAAATGAAAAAATCGGGGATGTTTGTTTATTTGTATATTATATGTTTGGACGTACGTATGTCATTTTGTACTTTGACCCTCGCGTTTTTGTGTTAGTTATGTGGTCGACCCCATCCCAAATTGCACTAAACAGAATCCTCTGGTTTATCGATCAGTACCCGTATCATCACCCTAGAAATTGAATTGTTTACCGTTTTGAATTCTTTTGCGGGTGCAGTTCAAACTTGAAAACTTAAGGGACTTCCATTTCTATTCCAGTTAGTGGCGGTGGTAAGTCAATGCGCTCTTTGTCATGGTTATAAGCCGTGCGCAACATTATTTACTTGAAAATACATTGTCCACTAGACTACCACGAAGGTAAGTCTGTAGGTGCATGTCCAGTTGTGTCAAAGCATTGTGTGTTACAACCACTACTTAGCTAAAGAATATCACAAAGAAAACGTTTAAATAACGTGTATTGTTTTGTTGTTGTTTTTTTCCTTCAATTCAAGCAGTTGCAGAGAGTTGTTACTATGGCACTGAAATCCGTTTACCGTGTATGCGAAATTTTAAAACTGGACCTTATTTTCAGTAGCTTCAGTGTTAGAAGTCAAAATCATTCATATAAAAATAGTATAGTCTTTAGGCTCGCTCGCCATTTGTGCTCAAGCACATCACTAGTTTATTTGTATATATGTATGAACGTACGTAAGGCATTTTTGTACTTTGACCCTCGCGTTTTTGTGTTAGCTATGTGGTCGACCCCGTCCCAAATTGCACTAAACAGAATCCTCTGGTTTAGCGATCAGTACCCGTATCACCCTAGAAATTGAATTGTTTACCGTTTTGAATTCTTTTGCGGGTGCAGTTAAAACTTGAAAACTTAAGGGTGGAGACCCATCCGGCCCACGCATTTTCCTTAAAAATTAATGCTGAAAAAAAACAAACTTCAAGCAACGGTGGCAATTCTTTAACATGCTGAATTTATTTAGGGTGATAAGGTCTCTCTGCGCACCAAAATTCAGACCATTTGCATCTTCGTAAGCCCAGTTAGGAGCGATTTACTTCTGCGGACATTTCGTGTTGTTTCTCCGCAACCGTCCAAGCTGTTCTGCCGATTCAAGACTCTACGGCTTCCTCCCATTATGTTCCCACTTCCTACGTTTAGTTTTTAGCTATAGCAACTTTATTTTTCTAAATATCCGACCACTAATGTCAACTTTGCTTCCTGGCACGCTATCAAGAAAATCTAAACGTAGGCCTGTTCACCTTACGTCACCGAATTACTGTTCCAAGTTTAGACTGCATCCCGTGACCCCTTATAGCTCAAAAATACTTGTCGCAAATTCACCCTCTTTGCAGGCGGCCGCGAACTGCGGCTGGGTCAAAACGAAGTGCGCGTAAAACTATAACGCCCCCCCGGCCCGGATATTGCATTTTGCGCCCCGCCCACCAAAGGTGCGCTCCGCTTCAGCTGCTTTTTAGTGAGAAGAACGGCTACGGTGCTGTTGAAGAATCACCTACAGTTCTGTTGAAGAAGCACCCAGCTTGTTAGATTTCGATACTAAGCTGGGAGGGTCTTGCAGTGGATTTATACAGTACCCCGTTCAGGCGATACTAGCACGTCTGCCTTACCGACGCACAGGTAAGCGAATTAGCTAGTAGTGTAAGGATTTGAAGAAATAGCCCACTGATTATGTGTGCGAATATTTTAGGTGAAACCTTCTGTGAGGTAGTGGCTCTGAAAAGAGCCGAGTTGGAAAAAAAGGACTCATATTCTTTGGCTGTATTTGAAGTGCTTGGACAGCTTCTCCTGGAGGGGTTTGCTGTTAATTCCTCTATCCTTCAGAATTCGTACAAATTCTTCTCAGTCCTTGCATTCAGATTTGAGCAGTTCCAAGTCTCCATAGCTCAATCCAACCCTGGTCCAGAAGTCTGGAGTCGTATGGCTGAATTATTCACAAACTGAGGGAGACTGGACACATCAAACACCAAACCATTCTGTTGAGCGATAACTGAAAGCTTCTCAAGTAACTCTTGAAGTGCTTTCTGCGGAGCTGGGGAAACTTCAGTGGAACTCACAACTGGATGAGAAGAGACAGGAGGAGAATTGTGGTCATCATGTGACTAGGTAGTGAGATCATTTAGAACTTGAGATGGATTAAAAAATGCTAGAGGGTGTGATTCACATGGTGGAGCAGTAGGAGTGGACACTAAATCTTGAGAAGGTGAATCAGGGAGCACTTCTGATGATGACTCCTGCCGAAGAGAGGGCGTGACATCATGACCAGTAAAGGAAGGATCATCAAGAGTATCAGTGGAAGCCCCGCCTATTGCTGGGACCTGCTCCAATCCTATGTCTATACAATATAATAATATATATATTATGTATGTATATATTTTTTAATTATTATATTTATTTACTTATTTCTTACTTCTTCTCAAAGCACATGTCATTTTCCTCATTTCTGTGGCTGCACTAATAGCCCTCTTCCTTTTCCTGGAAGGCATGATTATAGTTTGCTGTTGAAGCTGGTTGTAACAACAACGTGGTCAAAGCTAACCCACCAGTAAGGCTACTGAGGTTAGGGACTCTCGAGATTTTGCCCCGCTTTGCGCGCTAATATATCAAGCGGTGATTATGCTTGCGAGATGCATGCGGAGCCAGGTGAGGGTGGTAGATTTTCGTGGTTGATAGCACTTAACACTTCCCACAGCCTTACCAACGGTTGCTATGGGTCTCCTCCCTTAAGGGACTTCCATTTCTATTCGAGTTAGTGGAGGTGGTAAGTCAATGCGCTCTTTGTCATGGTTATAAGCCGTGCGCAACAGTATTTACTTGAAAATACATTGTCCACTAGACCACCCCGAAGGTAAGTCTGTGTAGGTGCATCTCCAGTTTGAAAGCATTGTGTGTTACAACCACTAAAGAATAAGAATATCACAAAGAAAACTTTTAAATAACGTGTATTGTTTTGTTGTTGTTTTTTCCCTTAAATTCAAGCAGTTGCAGAGAGTTGTTACTATGGCACTGAAATCCCTTTACCGTGTATGCGAAATTTAAAAACTGGACCTTATTTTCAGTAGCTTCAGTGTTAGAAGTCAAAATCATTCATATAAAAATAGTATAGTCTTTAGGCTCGCTCGCCATTTGTGCTCAAGCACATCACTAGTATGTATGGGATTAAACGCACGCGCGGGAAACTTTTTTCTCAAAAAAAAAAACACGGCTTTTTAGGCTTGACCACAGTTTATTCTTAAACTACAGCATTAAGCTAGCCTTACTTTATACTTAAGCTCCAAAGTGTGAGAAAATTCTTGCGAAAACGCTTGCTTTTCAAGAAACAAAAAGTTGATTCGACCGGTTACTATGGCATTGAAGACCCTTTTCCAGACTTAATTAAAAAATGTCTCCGTTTTAGGGGATACGGAGTGCCGATTGTTGGTAGTCAAGAGTCATTGGTAGTCAGAATGCCGTAATATTAAAGCAAAGGAGGCTACTATTACTCTAGGGAAGCTGAGGTAAGTATGTAATTCCATATTTGTTAGCTTGTTCAGGGGGTGTAAGTCCTCGAACAGAGTTGGTTGTAAATTCGAAGGACCAGACTACAGAGTGGCAGGCACACATGCAAAGAAACCAGGGCTCTAGCTAGAGTAGCCGTAGCCGTCAATAAGTTGGCAGAGATAGGTTCATCATAGAGAATATAAGATCATAGCAACAGCAACTGAACAAAAACTGAATAAAAAAACATGAGTGAGCAGCATATGGAAGTGAGAACATGTGTTCATTCAATTCAATGAGCATGCCCAGAGGACAATTCAATGAGCATGCCCAGAGGATATGCGTATGTGGGTGAAAACCAACACATAAGAGTTTGTTCCATGCATCCAGCACAGCAGGGTGTGGTCTTATTAGCAGTTGGAGGGCGTAGTCCCGAACATACTGGGGGGCGGCGGAACCAAGGATGATGATAAAGTAGTAGTTGCTTCTCCAGTTGCATCTGGAGTTGTGGGTGTAGCTGAAGTAGAATAATTGTCTTCCAGGTGCAGTTTTACCAGTGACGGGATACTGCATTTGTAGGTGGAGTTGCCACACTTGACTTCGACAACTCTGACTGTGCCATCTGTTCCGGGGCAGACTGAAACAACTCTGGCCAGTGGCCAACGTCCATCAGCCAATGTTGAATCCTTGAGGAAGACGACGTCTCCTATGCTAATGGATGTGCTGCCTGCTCCTTTCCACTTCCGTCTAGTCTGTAGATGTTGGAGGTAGTATCCTCTCCATGCATGCCAGAGATCTTGCTGGAGTCTCTGAACCAGTTGCCAACGTCTCAGCTGAGCTGAACTTGCAGGTTTGGTGGGTAAAGCTCTCAGAGGCCTGCCAATTAAAAAATGGCCAGGTGTGAGTGCTAGGTCCATGTCTGCTTCAGTTGCTCCCAGAGCCACCAGTGTCCTGCTGTTGAGGGAAGCCTCAACCTGAATGAGAACAGTCTGAAGCTCATCGTGTCTGAGTGGGTGAGGAGTCACCATCTTCCTCAGGAGGCGCTTCATTTCCCGTACTCCTGCCTCCCATAATCCTCCATGATGGGGCGATCTGGGGGGAATGTTGTGCCATTCAATGTTCTTGGCTGTTGTGAAGTGGGAGATGGCATCAGACATTTGTGATAGTAGGCGTTGGATGGATTGTACCTCAGACTTGGCTCCAATGAAGTTGGAGCCGTTGTCACTGTAGATAGCTAGTGGAGTGCCTCGTCGGTTGCAGAACCGTGACAGTGCTGCCATGAACTCTTCTGTGTCCAATGTAGCGCAGAGTTCCAAGTGGATAGCCTTACAAACCATACACACAAATACACAGCAGTAGGCTTTCTCCAGAATGGGTTTCCGGGTGTGTCCTCTCCTGATGGTGAAAGGACCGGCGAAATCAATACCCACCATCTCAAATGGAGGGCTGGGGGTAGTTCTTACTGAATGTAAGAGTCCCATGAGCTGTGTAGCAGCTTTTGCATTGGCTTGTTGGCAGGTTGAACATCTTTTAGACAGCCTCTTGAGAAATGCCCTCAATCCTGGAATGTAGTAGACATGTCCAAGAATACTGACGAGAGTTGAAGTGCCAGGGTGCAGTTGAGCTCGATGTTCTGTTTCCACAAACAGTTTGGTGATGTTGTTTTTGATGGACAGGGGAATGAGTACCCTGGGATTAGCGGACTTCTGCCATCAGCAAGTTCAGAGGAAGTGAGCATTGCAGACTTGATGGGGTGTTGTGCCAGGCTTGGAATTCCTGACAAAACGGAAGATCCAGCAGAGGATCCGTAGCAAAGTGTTGTAGTTGCTGTAGTTGGACCAAACCCACCATTCCTCCACAGGCAACAGTGCTGTAGAGAAGACTGTTGCCACTACCCCTGGCAATTCCCGTGGCAGGGGGGTAGCGCTAGCTGTAGGCCAGTTGTTCTCTGAGCAGCTGAGCCAGGCAGGGCCCGACCACCACAAGGTAGAAGAAGTAAGTTCTGGAACAGTTGTGCCCACGACTTGCAAGGTCGGCTGGGTTGGACTTTGTAGGCACATGTCTCCACAGACTATCAGGCAGGGAGTCTTGAATGGTGGAGATACGATTTCTCACAAAGACCTCAGTTATAGAATGCGGAGGCTTCCTCAACCAGCTGAGGACAATGGAGGAGTCCGTCCATGGCTGGATCTGGGTCTTGGGAATGTTCAATAACTTGGAGGTATAGACCACAGAGGGTGTGAAGTTTGAAAACGGTTGGCCAAGTGAAGGAGAATCTGGGTAGCCAGGAAGGGGGAAGGCTTGACCCCGAAGGAGAGTCTCGTCATCCTCAATGAAGTGAGCTCCCCACTGCTGTTCTTGATGAGGAACCTGTGCAAATCTCTCTCCGGCACATTCAACAGTATCTCTCGAAACATCTTGCTGATGTCCGCAGAAAATGCAATTCTGTGTTGACGGAACCAGCAAGATGTCCTCAATGTGATGGTAGAAGCTAGGTCTGGTCAGCAGCAGATCATTGAGGGAAGCTCCAGATGACGACTTAGCAGAGCCGTCGAATACTGGCCTGACTTTCGTGGTTGTGGAGCTGGTTTTGAATACTCCATGGACAGGTAAGTAGGAGTGTTCTCTGCCAGTTTGTTGGTCGGAACTGTCTCAATGTGAGATAGCCGGAGAGCTCGTGTTGAAGTCCTGAAGCTTGCCTCTCTTCTTCAATGACCTTTCATTCGAGAGAAAACGACTTGTGGCCAACTTGAGTGACTGCCCTAACTTGGGTGGATTGTTGACCCTTGGGAGACTAACTGAATATCTTCCATCCTCCTGGATCTGGACGGTGTCTCGAAACTGTTGGAGCGCTGATTCTTCCTCTGGGCTGAAGGTACTGTGAGAAGGCACTTGTTCCAGCTGCCATAGTTAAGACAGCAGGTGACCCAATGGATTTTCTTGAAGTTCCACTGAATAAATAGTGAGTGAGTCTTTTCCAGAAGTGGGTGCTGTCCAACCAAGAGTAGTCGAAGAAGCAGTGATGTGTTGATCACGTGAGAAACGAGTGGGCTCAGCAGTAATGAAGTCTGACTGGCCGTAGGTCCCAAGGATGAAGTCTATGGGACCACCCAACTCAGCATCAGACAGCTTGAGTCCTTGCAGAAGGGGTAACTGAAGTAGATCTTCTACACCATCTGGAGGGGTGGAGCAGAATGAAAGTGAGGTGATAGCTGCATCCAACTTAACCTTCTCAAGTGATGAGAAAGCTGGACCAACCTCTATGGTGACACCACGTGTTAGATGGACAGTTGACACCGGACCTTTCATGTCCACATTCACAGGAAACCATTGAACATGAAGGTGAGAAGCCACTCTCTCTGTAATAATAGAGTGAGTGCAGCATGTGTCGAATGCCACATGGATGGTGATGCTCCTGTGGCCATTGTAAACAGTTCACAATGCTGTTCAAATTGAAGCTCCTCTTAGCTGTTTGACAGTAGTGTTCTTACCAGTAGGGGAAGACTTGGATTTGATGGAGGTCATGAGAGTGTTACCTGTCTGCTTGCTGGTCTTGTTAGCGGAGGTATCATCACCACGATGTAGGAGAGAGTGATGCGTTGCCTTGCATTCTGTACAGGTGAATATGGAAGCACAATTGCTCACCTGATGGCTCTGATGCAGGCAATTAGCGCAATATTTGTGCTGCCTGATCAGAGTCCATCTCTGGTTGAGATTTGCATCGAGAAAGACTTGACATTGAGCCCATGAATGATTGGAGCCCTTGCAGAGGGTGCAGGCTTTGTTGAGAGTTGGTAGCAGAGGAAGTAGTAGACTTCCTGGAAGTGGAGCTAGGGTTGAGTCGGAGTCTTTCTTCTTGGCAGAGGCTTTGGAGTTATTGGGATGATGGTTGGCAGGCTTGGAGCGGGCTGGCAGGTTGTGGGACAAAGGTCTCTGAAACTCCATCAACTTTTCTCTGTCTGGAATCTTGTCTGAGGATCCCAAGTGATGGGCCCATTTTTTATGTAACTCCTCGTTGAAGTCCCTGACCACAAGTGCCACAACCATCTGCTCAATAGTTTTTGCTCCTATCTTATCCATTGCATCCAGTTTTATTCCACTCTACGAATTATGTTGGTCATGCTTTCTTGGTTGTACTCGTATCTTGATCTTGCAACCAAATCTTCCACATACTTGGGATAGATTACCGAGTTACGACCGCACCTCTCCTTCAATTGTTTGAGAGCAGTCTCATATCCGGAGGAGGCATAGGTGTTGACGAGTTCCTTGGCAGAAGGATCCATCATAGCTTCTGACAGAATGGACACTCTGTCACTGTCTATGTAGGAGTCCCAGTGACACTTCATCACCTCAGTCAGTCTTTCCTCAAAGGAGGGATAGTCCAGGGCTTTCCCGCTGAAGGTGGGTGCCTTAATCTGATACGGAGCAGGTTTTCTGGCTGGGATAAGTGCAGCCGTTGCTGGAGCAGCAGCAGCTGAAGGAGGAACCTTCTGGTGTAACACAGTCATAACTTGTTCCAGCTGACTCTTGAGTGAGGTGAGAATGGTATCCAAGGTAGCATGGGTTGAATGTGGATTCAGTGACCTGATGAGGCCTTGCATTTCAGACACCAACTTGTTGCAGCAGTAGCAAAGTCAGCAGAGGTGGGCACACCATGCATCAGCCAAGAATCCGCAGAGCTCCTCAATTCCTGATGGCGGAGAAAATATGTTCCCTTGTCTATGGAATCTTGCATCTTCTCAATGTGCCCATCGTAGATGTCTTCCACCTTCAAATTGTTGTCCACTTCTTTCTGCGAATCCTCTTCGCTTGCTCCCTCTGCTGCCATGATACTCAACAACTGATCCTGAGCTTCAAGTTCCCCCTGCATGGCAGCTTTGAATGCTTCCAGTTTCCGCCGGAGGTCATCCGTAGGGATATCTCGAATGTCCAGTGTGAGAAGATTCTCTGCATTATGAATCTGCCTAGTAGCTCGGGTCCGAGCAGTAGATCTTCTGATACTTGCCTGAGGAACTGTGACGGTGGCCATGATATGGAAAGAAGTGCAGACCAACTTAGAAGAAGTAGGTTAGTAATAGAAGTGAGTAGGCGCTGTTCCTTGAAGAGGAATAAATTGGAGTGTTCTTTCACTGAAGGTGAGTAGGATTCGACAATGGAGTGGTACAAAAGCGGTAATGTGATGTTGCACAGAAGATGCTGAAGCTGAGACGGTGCCCTCGGTAATTGTTCACGGAAGATAAAAACCTGGTAAGGAGTTATCTGATGAGAAGTGGTTTCACGCCAAAGTGCAGAACAGGTCACGTGATGGAAGCCTGAAGTGTAAATTGCGGGAAGATCCTAGAGGTAGGAGGAGTCACGAAGATGATGGCGTCCTTCGAAGAGAGCAACGAAAGGAGTGTGCCGGGGCGTCCAGAAGAGACGGATGTGCCTTGAAGAGTCGTAGGCGAATTGAGAAGTCGATGCCGTGTAGAGGTATCCTGAAGGGATGGTTACTGAAGTCCAACACAGGGAAGCCAACGAATAGACAACAGCTTAGACTAACAAATAGCCTAAGTAGCTAGTTAACTATACTCAGCAGGTAGTGCAGTAGCTAACTAGTGACCAAGTAGTAGGCCAGAGCAGAGTGGATAGCTAATAGTAGTAGAGCTAGGGTTTGCTGGTTCTCTCACCGTCACCAGTAGCGTATCCGGCTCGAAGGACCAATGTTCAGGGGGTGTAAGTCCCTGAGCAGAGTTGGTTGTAAATTCGAAGGACCAGACTACAGAGTGGCAGGCACACATGCAAAGAAACCAGGGCTCTAGCTAGAGTAGCCGTAGCTGTCAATAAGTTGGCAGAGATAGGTTCATCATAGAGAATATAAGATCATAGCAACAGCAACTGAACCATGACTGAACAAAAACTGAATGAAATAACATGAGTGAGCAGCATATAGAAGTGAGAACATGTGTTCATTCAATTCAATGAGCATGCCCAGAGGATAATTCAATGAGCATGCCCAGAGGATATGCGTATGTGGGTGACAACCAACACATAAGAGTTTGTTCCATGCAGCCTGCACAGCAGGGTGTGGTCTTGTTAGCGGTTGGAGGGCGTAGTCCCGAACAAGCTAAATATGCATAAATAACTCTGGCCTTTCTTTTATGTAGCTAAGAGCTTGTTGTCAACAGTGACTGAAAATTCAAATAGTCAGAATGGCTCATATTTGGTACTACAAAAGTTGCCACTGCTCAAGAAAATGAGGTAAGAAAGTAATTTTGTATTTGTGTGCTAAAATTGATGGTCTTTTGTTTTTGTAGCTGAGAGCTTGTTGTCAAGAATTCACGGTAATTCAGATAGTCAAAGTAACTTCAGTTTGATACTACAGAAGTTATCAATACTCAGGAAATTGAGGTAAGTAGTAATTCCATATTTGTTGGCTTAAATTACAAATAATAACACTGATTTTTTGTTTATTGTAGCTGAGAGTTTATTCAACAGGTACTGGTAATTGAGATTATCAGAATGGCAGATTTTTAATACTACAAAAGTTAACAAATCAGGTAAGAGAGTGATTTTGTATTTGTTTGCTGAAATAAAAGGTCGTAACTGCTATTATAGTGTTTGCATGAACTAAGCTAAAACATAGTAACAATACTTAGTTTTATGTAACCTAACTATCAGGTTCGTTCGCCATTTGTGCTCAAGCACATCGCTAGTTTATATATATATATGTTTGGACATACGTATGTCATTTTGTGCTTTGACCCTCGCGTATTATTGTGTTCGCTCCGTGTTCGACCCTGTCCCAAACTTCACTAAACAGAATCCTCCAGTTTAGCGACCATTACCTGTTTCACCTTAGAAATTGAATTGTTTACCGCTTTGAATTCTTTTGCGGGTGCAGTCAAAAACTTATGGGAGCTCCATTTCTATTCGAGTTAGTGGCGGTGGTAAGTTAATACGCTATTTGTCACAGTTATAAGCCTAAGTCTTGCATAGGTATGTTCAGTTGTGTGATAGTATTGTGCGTTACAACTACTATTAAGAATATCACAAAGAAATATTTAAATAACGTGACTTGATTTTGTTGCTTCTTTTTCAATTCAAACAGTTGCGGGGAGCGGTTACTATGGCATTGAATCCCCTCTACAGCATATAAGTAATTAAAAAACTCGACTTTATTTTCGTAGCTTGAGTGTTAGTTGTTAAATCAATCATTTGACAATAGGGCTCGCTCGCCATTTGTGCTCAAGCACACCACTAGTTGGCGAGCGAGCGTAGCGAGCGAGACACTTACAGGGGTAACACAATTCAAAATCGGGGATGTTTGTTTATTTATTGATATATATGTTTGGACGTATGTATGTCATTTTGTACTTTGACCCTCCGTATTTTTGTGTGCGCTCCGCGTTCGACCCCGTCCCAAACTTCACTAAACAGAACCTCCGGTTTAGCGACCATTACCCGTATCACCATAGAAATTGAATTGTTTACTGCTTTGAATTCTTTTGCGGGTGCAGTTTAAACGCAAAAACTTATGGGAGCTCCATTTCTATTCGAGTTAGTCGCTATTTGTCACAGTTATAAGCCCTACTCAACAGCATTTACTTGTAAATTCATTGTCCACTTGACGAACCACGAAGGTAAGTCTTGCGTAGGTATGTTCAGTTGTGTGAAAGTATTGTGCGTTACAACTACTATTAAGAATGTCACAAAGGAAACTTTAAATAAAGTGACTTGATTTTGTTGCTTCTTTTTCAATTCAAATAGTTGCTGGGAGCGGTTACTATGGCTTTGAATCCCCTTTACCGCATACGTAATTTAAAAACTTGACTATATTTTAGTAGCTTGAGTGTTACTTGTTAAAATCAATCATTTAACAATAGTGTAGTTTAAGGCTCGCTCGCCATTTGAGCTCAAGCACACCACTAGTATATATATATATATGTATGGATTGTACGTATGCCCCTTAAACGTGCGTGCGGGTACCGTTTTTTCTCCTAAAAACACGGCCTTTTATATTTATTTTGTAGCTGAGAGCTTGTTCAAGAATTACTGGTAATTGAGGTAGTCAGAATTGCTCAAGTCTGATACAACAGAAGTTACCATTACTCAGGTAAGAGTGTAATTTGGTATTTGTGTTTGCTACTGCTATTATACAGTTCTGCATGAATTAAGCTAAATTATAAATTCTGTAGTAACAATACTGTAGTTTTAACTAGGCAGGCTCGCTCGCAATTTGTGCTCAAGCACACCACTAGTTAGCGAGCGAGACAGTATTCGGGGTGGATAATGCAAAATCGGGTATATGATATATGTATATATGTGTGTATGGATGGTACGTATGCCCCTTAAACGCGTGCGTGGAACTTTTTTCTCCTAAAAACTCGACTTCTTAGGCTTGATCCCAGTTTATTCTGAAACTACAGCATTAAACAAGCCTTACTTTAAACTTAAGCTCCAAAGTATGAGAAAATTTTGGCGAAATCCCTTGTTTTTCAAGACACAAAAAGTTGCTGAAACGTAATTTCAAAACTTACCCATTTTAGGGGGATACGGAGTGCCGCTTGTTTGTTGTCAAGAGCCATTGGTAGTCAGAATGCCGTAATACTAATGCTAAGGAAGCTACTACTACTCCAGGGAAGCTGAGGTAAGTACATAATTCCATATTTGTTAGCAAAATATGCAAAAATAACTCTGGCCTTTCTTTTTTGTAGCTAAGAGCTTGTTGTCAACAATGACTGGTAAATTCAAATAGTCAGAATGGCTTAAATTTGATACTACGGAAGTTACCACTGCTCAAGAAAATGAGGTAAGAAAGTAATTTTGTATTTGTGTGCTAAAATTGATGGTCTTTTTTTTTTGTAGCTAAGAGCTTGTCAAGAATTCGAGGTAATTCAAATAGTCAGCAGAAGTTATCAATACTCAGAACATAAAACTAAGTATTGTTACTATGTTTGAGCTCAGTTCAATTACCAGTAACTCTAGAACAAGCTCTCAGCTACGATAAAAAAATAAACCAGTGTTATTATTTGTAATTTTAGCCAACAAATATAGAATTAATACTTACCTCAATTTCCTGAATATTGCTAACTTCTGTAGTATCAAATTTAACTTACTTTGACTATCTGAATTACCTCGAATTCTTGACAACACTCTCAGCTACAAAAACAAAAGACAATCTTTTAGCACACAAATACAAAATTACTTTCTTGCCTCATTTTCTTGAGCAGTGGTAACTTTTGTGGTACCAAATTTGAGCCATTCTGACTATTTGAATTTACCAGTCACTGTTGACAATTAGCTCTTAGCTACAAGCCATTCTGACTATTTGAATTTACCAGTCACTGTTGACAACTAGCTCTTAGCTACAAACAAGAAAGGCCAGAGTTATTTTTGCATATTTAGCTAACAAATATGGAATTACGTACACTGTTAAAAAAGAAGCGTTATAATAACACTTTTGTAGTGTAAATCAAGAGTGTAAAATTGTGCAGTGTTATAGTAACACTGAGGCCAGTGTTAAGTCTAAGTGTAAACATTGCAGCGGTCCAGTAACACTGACATAAGCGTAATTGTGCAAATTGATGTAAATGACCACATTTTTTTTGTTTATTTAGCATTTTTATTTACCTGATAACAATCAAGCCAACCTGGTTGTACTTTATTAAAATCAGTTAAATTTTACAATGAGCTAATTTTATACTGTATTTTAATTTATAGTTTTTAGCTACTGATTAGAAGTTTACTAACAAGCAGTAAGGGAATTAGCTGCAATAGCTAACCATCTAGATTCTATATTTGACAGTAACTTTGTTAGCTACTTATATAGCTAAGCTAGCGCAGGAAATAGAAGAAATCTAGCCATTGATCCACCCCAATGGCTAAAACTAAGCTAGTGCACGAAATAGAAGAAATCTAGCCATTGCTCCACCGTAAATGTCTAATTTAATGTTTTATTTAAATCCTCCCAGAAGACCATCTCGCCGTATAAACTATGGCTAAATTTTTCTGAGAGTTTGTTTACAAGTGAGTGCTTACCGTATGCGCAGAATCGTAATTATTGCAATGCGCACAAGCACCCGCCTTGGATTTTTCGGAGAACCAACCAGTAAGTTAAAATGTGTATTGATTATTGGAAACAATAGAGTGTTTTGGCTAATGTAAGTGATGTATTTTAATAGAGTTAGCCGTTTAAGTTGAGTTTGAGCATGGAAGAGATAATTTCTTATTTAGGATTAATGAATTTATCAAGTATTTGGTACTTTTTGCGACTATATCTGAGTTATGTCAACAATTATCTACTGCACTCATTATATATATATATTTTCATGTATAATTTTAGGCTACAAAAAAAGTGTTGTGGTGAAAAACTAGAGATGCTCTTGGAGATTAACAAAGTAAGAAAATACAATTTAACACAAAATTATTACAGTTGTTAGTTCAGCCATTGTTTATAAACCATTTCTTTACTCTCAGTTTGCTTTTTTTTTCCTCTTTCCCCAAATATTTCCCCCAAATTAAATATGCTACAGCAATGTTTGTGTTAAAATTTTGCTATGAAGTTTAATGTTTTGACCAATTATACATGAGCATAGTTTTCATAGTCAATAATGATAACTTTAAACATTTCAGTTAGTGTTCTCGTGCTGTTCAGACTATTCAGCAGCATTATTATGCTATAGAGTGATAATGGTGAAAAATGAATTTGTAGGCAAATACTTTAGCTTAGTTTTTCTGTTTAGTTGCATTTGCAAGCATGTTTAGAATAACGTGTTTAGTTGTGTTTATGTTTGTGTATTTTGGATGCATGTTTAGTTGCATTTGTGAGCATGTTTAAAATTGAGTGTTTAGTTGCATTTGTTAGCATGTTTAAAATTGAGTGTTTAGGTGTGTTTGTGGTGTGTGTTTAGAATAGTGTTTAGTTACATTTTTGTGAGTGTTAAGATGCATTTATGAATGTGTTTGTATATTGCTTATTGATTTACATCATATTTTTATGTGTCAATGCAGGTATATCTATCTTGAACATGATGGATCATAAATGGAGTGCACATCTTCTACTCATGTTGAAAGGACAGCTTTAAAAAAAACTCCTTACTTTATTCAAACTATTTTATATATTTTCATTGTCAATCATTTATTTATCTATAATTTTGAGGTTATGGGAATGAGGTGTGGTCAATATTTGCTATTAGCGCCATAGAAACATGTTACATAATGTTATAAAAGTACAACTCTGCTAAAGATGCTTTCCAAACACCTCTCGGAGTATTATATCGTAACCTTTTGTGCAGTGTTGACGAAACATTTCTGACTACCAATGGCTCTTGACAACCAAAAATCGGCACTCTGTATTCCCCCTAAAACGGCAAAGTTTTGAAATTAGGTCTGGAAAAGGGTCTTGAATGCCATAGTAACCGGTCTAATCAACTTTTTGTTTCTTGAAAAGCAAGCGTTTTCGCCGGAATTTTCTTACACTTTGGAGCTTAAGTATAAAGTAAGGCTTGCTTAATGCTGTAGTTTCAGAATAAACTGGGGTCAAGCCTAAAAAGCCGTGTTTTTTGGAGAAAAAAGAGAACAAGCACGAGCGTTTAAGGGGCATACGTACCATCCATACATACATATATACTAGTGGTGTGCTTGGGCACAAATGGCGAGCGAGCTTGATAGTTAGGTAACATAAAAAATTAAGTATTGTTACTATGTTTTAGCTTAGTTCATGCAAAAACTATAATAGCAGTTATGACCTTTTATTTCAGAAAACAAATACAAAATCATTCTCTTACCTGATTAATGGTAACGTTTGAAGTATCAAACATCTGCCATTCTGATAATCTCAATTACCAGTAAATCTTGAACAAGCTCTCATGCTATGATAAAACAATAAACCCGTGTTATTATTTGTAATTTTTAGCCAACAAATATGGAATTACTACTTACCTCAATTTCCTGAGTATTGATAACTTTTGTAGTACCAAATTTAAGTTACTTTGACTATCTGAATTACCTTGAATTCTTGACAAGTTCTCAGCTACAAAAACAAAAGACAATAAATTTTAGCACTCAATACAGAATAGCTTTCTTACCTCATTTTCTTGAGCAGTGGTAACTTTTGTAGTACCAAATTTGAGCCATTCTGACTATTTGATTTTACCAGTCACTGTTGACTACAAGCTCTTAGCTACAAAAAAAGAAAGGCCAGAGTTATTTTTGCAAATTTAGCTAACAAATATGGAATTACGTACTTACCTCAGCTTCACTTGAGTGGTAGTATCTTCCTTAGCATTAATACTACGGCATTCTGACAACCAATGGCTCTCGATAATGAATCCGTACGCCCCCCCCCTCCCTAAAACAGCGAAGTTTTGAAATTAAGTCTGGAAAAGGGTATTCAATGCCATAGTAACCGGTCTAATCAACTTTTTGTTTCTTGAAAAGCAAGTGTTTTCGCAGGAATTTTCTCACACTTTGGAGCTTAAGTATAAAGTAAGGCTTGCTTAATGCTGTAGTTTAAGAATAAACTGGGGTCAAGCATAAAAAGCCGTGTTTTTAAAAGGAAAAAGTTCCCGCGCGGGTTTAAAGGGCATCCATACCATCCATACATACATATATATATATACTAGTGGTGTGCTTGAGCACAAATATCGAGCGAGCCTTATAGTTAGGTAACATAATAAAACTACAGTATTGTTACTATGTTTTAGCATAGTTCATGCAAACACTATAATATCAGCAAACAAATACAAAATCACGCTCTTACCTTATTAATGGTAACTTCTGTAGTATCAAACATCTGCCATTCTGATACCAGTACCTCTTGGACAAGCTCACAGGCAATAAACCCTCAAATTTATCTACCCTGTTCTCATGGGTATCACGTTGTGCTTGCCACCACGCACACGAGCCACTGTCAATTGATCACCTCCAAACAATATAGAAAAAAATGTAGTGTCATCAATTTGAAGGAGATCAGCATTGCTAAGTTGAAGATGGCCATTCATTTTAACAGTAGGCACTAGTGTCATATAATGATCTAAAATGTGAGCCATCTCATCAAGCTTGGTTTCATTATATAGTAGAATAAAGAATACCAAGTGGAACCTGCAGATATACAAAAAGGGTTTTATAAAGCTTATAGCACTTGCTTCTCTCCAGATGTGATTGTTTAGGTTAACTTTATAATTAATGTATGCAACACAGGAAATTAGAAAAATACAATTGAAATAAACAAGTTGCATCAGTATATTGGTGTGCTTCAGTTGACCTAAACCACAATAATATTGTTGACAACTCCATTTGTGTTGACTAAATTACAAATTGTTGAATACCTGGATCAAACCTTTTTGCTCATAATTATAATAAGCTTAGTTACACTGTTAATTACATGGGTTCTCAAGGAATTTTATGTAGTCAAAAGGGTTACTTCAGTCCAGTTTAAGCCTGCTTAGTCAGTGTTATTATAGTACTAATTTAGTCCCTGGGGGTTCATGCCTAAAATTATTCTATGCTCTGTTTATACTAGCTGCATTAGAAGGTGGTGTTAAAAATTATCCTAATACCCCCTCTCTTTATACCAGCTGCATTCTAGATTCCAGCTGCTGTGCTTGTACTTTATTTCTAGGGTTTTGGTGCAGCTGCATTGGGGGTTTATTAAGGGTGGCCGCACACCGCCTACGCAATTTTTTGTTGATGGTTGCTATGCATGATTACTATTGTTGTATACTTACAGGGGCTTCTCCACTACAACACAAGGACAAAGTACCTGCCGAAGGAGCAGCGAATCTGGAGGAAATATCGGGGCCTGGTTATAAAGCTTTGTAGCAGCTAAGTTGGAGCTCCGCAATTTGGTGCACTACTAGCCTAGCTGATACTCTACTAGCCTAGCCGATACTCTACTGCAAGACAACGAGTTCTTATCCAGTTCAATATTACTTTATGATTTATTCGCAATTTTTTCTATTTATAAGATATTGAAAAATTCTCGTTATGGTACAGTTCATTTTTTTTGGTTTACCCGTGTGTAAAATTTTTGTGTCGTTCTCATTATTAGATTCCAAGAAAAACTCATACAAAATTTGGAACTTTAATTCCACTCGCAATTCTTAAGAAATAGCCCCACCCCCATATCTCGTACTACGAGTACGCGAGCAATTTTTTTTCAATTAGTTTGTATTGGTTCTAAAAAGAGCCCACCTATATCAAGAGTAAACAAACATCAATACAACTATAACAAGAGAGTCAGAAGAGAGAGCAGTTTATTGGAGATAGCCAGAGGTGAAGGTATTACATCTGCGCAGCTTGGGAAGTCTTCGCTCCGCAGAAATAGAGCCTGGTGGATCCATCCCCTTGAGTTCAGGTGCGCAGAGTCCGGAGAACGGCTACTGGAGGAGAGGCAGCCTGGTGCACCTTGCCGCGTGAGCTCAGACGACGTATGGAGAGTTGCTGTAAACGAATATGAGACAACAAGAAGCTAAACTAAAACACCACAACTTCGCAAAGTATACTTCTGCTACTAATGCGCGATTGTTTATGGTCGCGTATTATCGAATGGTGGGGTATTGGCGGGGAATAAATTAATGTCCGGACTACAGGCGGTGCGCAGACATTTTTGACTTGAAACTAGACAATGCATGGTTCCCAGCCACCAAAATTAGGATAGTTAAAGTGTATGTATGTTGGAATTATCTTAATATGTAAAAATAAGTACAAAAATAATTTTGTTATTAGTGGTTACTAGAGGCTACTACATACTTACTACTGTTGACTTTGTTGCCTTCTCCGTCATGTAATGGCTAGAAATATGGAGTTGTACAGACTTAGCTTGACTTTTATAGTCATCTATATACTTGTCATGTAATGGCTAGAAATATGGAGTGAAAAAATGAAATCTGTGCAATAAAGTGAGGCTGGCCAATATATACCAAACCTGCCAAACCAGTGAGGTGGGAAATAACATGGATGAACTTGCGTGCATAGGTATGGGTTGAATAAGTTCAGGTTACGTGTGAATGTAATTGCATGAATAAGACTATGGTGAATGAATGAATGAAAATGCATTAGGGTAGGGTTGCGTGAACAAGTCTAGGGTAGCATGAATAAGTTAGCTTCATGTGGGAGAAGTCATTCTACCACAGGTGTCCTCTAGATCAATATCCTCCATTACTTCTTCATCATCAGAAGTCTCCTCTGCATTAGAAATGGGACTGAATGAGGGAGCCTCATCATTATCACTAGAATCTTCTCCTAAGCTTTCACATTCCATTTGGTGGCCTATATATCATCATGTTCTTCATGTTGTTCACCACCCAACATAACAGCAGAAGCAAGTGTGTAATGAGGCTGTTGTGTATAGTACATAAAATACATTACATCCTATTATATGTGTATGTTTGTTCATGAGTTTATAATGGACACAATGTCAGTGAACTAGCTTACCACTGATCCACATGTTGTATTGTTCTGAGTTGTATTAATCGATGGCATTAGCTCATCCTTCCAAAATTCAACCTCTACATAATGATCGTCACTAATAAACTGGACCAATTCTAGGGGTTCTTTGATGTGACAGGCATACATTGAGAGGTTTGCAGATGTGCATATACCTATGCAAAGATTGTGGCCATAAATTCAATGCTAAAACTTATTTAAAATGGAGGTTACCTGCTTACTCATCCCGTTTCCAAACAGCATGACAGATACTGCTCTCTGAACCAATCCCACGTGCTGATTATGTGCTTTTAATAATTGTGAAGCAATAAAAAACAAGAGAGGATTCTTGTCATTGGAGCCACCCTTATCAGCTGTTTTAAGAATTGCATGAGTATTGAGACTCTCTGCATTAATTCAGAGAAATTTGTATCCCAGTGAACATTTTTCACTGCTTCAGTTGTGTCCCTTAGAATTGAGTCATGACTGAGTGAGCTAATATTTTTCATCTCGGATTTCATCTTCTCTACCAACTTTGAAACAACGGACGTAAACAAAACAGGTGTGTTCACCATTGCTTTCGCCATTGATGGTAAACTTTTTCGAGCGAACTTTCTTATACACTTTTTCCTTGATGGTGTCCCAATACTGTAAGTCTTAGAGCCAGATGGATAACCACGCGAACCTACATTAATATTGTGCATTAAGATAATATTCTTAATATTGTGCTGAATATGTACTACTCACTTCAACAGTAGGATACTGAGCTAATGCTGGTGATCTAGACTTTGTGTACACTCCACACCACATTCATTCATTGCTTCTCTTGAGTGTGTTGTAAAAGACAAACTTGATTTATTATTTGCTTAATTAAAAAAAAATATCATCCTTGAGCTCGTTAATATTTTCCTGCAACTTAAATATTTTATTAAGAGACAAATCACAGCTGTGACAAAGGAGAGCACAGGAATTCTCCAGATCTGGAAAAACACAATTCACTGTTAGTCCTTGAAGCACAGTTAGTGAACGACTGCAACTGAATCAGTGCAATTTCTTTCTTCTTCTAGGGTCACTGGACAGAGTCTCAGAACAAATGCAGCATTGAGAATCCATAGCTAAACATTATTGGCGAGCGAGCGAAGCGAGTGAGCAACTCTAAGATGTAGTCTATGGAAATCCTGAATACGTCGTCCCGCGCATACGTCGTCCCGCGCATACGTCGTCGTTTAAACGCGCATCCTGAATACGTGGTCGTTTAAACGCGCGCGTTTTTTGACAGTTTGTGATATCTTCAAATATTTTGCAATAAAGTTGGGACAAGGAAGCCATTTTGATAGCTATTAGAACTGAAAGTAAATAAATGGAATTGATGGAATACATGTATATGGATATATACATAACAGCATGGAAAACTGGTATTTGGGGTTAATAGCACAAGTGGGAGGGTACGATCCAGTATCAAATGAATAGCTACTAATACTTATTTACACCATGGTTTGTTCAAACCATCCAATCAATTTGTTTATTCATGTGATCAGCTACAATTAATACCTACCTCCTATTGTCTTGGTAATTAAAACCCATCTCCTCTTCCATCTTAATTATGTATGAAAGTTGTGACCCTCTTAAGATAGCACAAGCTCAATCGCACCCCCTCTTATATTAATTACTAAATGAACCCCTATATATGTATATATATAGGGGTTTAAGGGGTTCTATTCCAGAACTTCGCTCGCTCGCCCAACCAATGCTACACGAGCATTTTCTAGTTATAGTTCCGATTGAAAATGCGAATTACTTTATACGAGCGTAGCAGCACGGTTGATGATAGTCTCGCGGCGCCCTGTAAAGCATGTAACTGTCTAAATTAATCATTTCTGCCGCCAATATTGCTGAAAGTGTGGGTTATCGAATACAATTTTATACTATTGCTGTATTAGTAATAGTACGGGTAATAGGGATCAATAACACTCGTAAAGCAATTGAAATCGTACTCGGCGAGTGCCATTTCAATTGCTTTACGAGTGCTATTGATTCCTAATAGCACAGGTTACACGTGCTATCACTCGCCAATAGGGCTTTTTCATGTGACGTCAGAAGTCACGTGACATTTGAGCGGCAACGTTCTGGTGTACAAGCAGTTATGGTGCTTTGTGTTGTGTATGGCTGTTCGAAGCGATCAGGCAGAGATAAGGACGTTTCTTTTTTTAGAATTCCCCGAGTAATTTCCAATAAGGGTGAAGAAGTGTGTGGCCTAAGCAAAAAACGAAAGGAAAAATTTTTAGCGGCGATATCTAGGGTTGGACTTACAGAAAAGATCTTGAAGAATGACAGAATTTGTTCAAGGCACTACTTAAGGGGAAAGCCTGCTGATTTGTTGGATGAAACAAATCCAGACTGGCTGCCTACCCTTCATTTGGGTCACAGCAAGTCAGGAGCTATGATTTCTACAGTCCAAGGAAGGTATGAAAGAAGGACAGCTAGGGTAGCAGCCAAGAATGAGGAAACAGCAGCCAGAAATGATGTGATTGCACACAACCAAGATATTCAGGTCGGTTCGAACAACACTCAATATAATTCAAGCAACAAAAATCAGAATGGAAATGAAATGTGAATGAACCCATTACCTGCTACAGCCGATTCTTCTTCACAAACAGTTGATGCAGAGAAATCCGGAATTGAAGTTTCAACTCAGACTAATTGCTCAGAAAATGTTGAGCAGATTGAGCAGATGAAAATAACGATAGAAAATCTAATAATGCGGGTTAGTCCAGCTCCATTTTCTGAAGAGACTTTTGTCAATGATGATATAGTTAAGTTTTACACAGGGCTACCAAATTTGAAGGTTCTCAATGCTATATACCGACATGTATTACCTGGTAAGGCAAAGTTGAAACCCTTTCAAGAATTTATTTCTGTTTTGATGAAACTTCACTTGAATAGTCCTATGCAAGATCTTGCGTACAGGTTTCAAGTATCTGTGTCTACTATTTCTCGCATTTAAAAAAAATGGATTTCAGTCATGCATAATAGATTAAATCACTAAATTTTTTGGCCAGACCGTGACGCTTTAATGAAAACTATGCCTGCTTGTTTCCAAGCTTCATTTGGTAAAAGAGTTTCAGTCATTATTGATTGCTTCGAAATTTTTCTGGAGAGACCATCTGATCTATTTGCATGTGCTTGTACATGGTCATCATAATAAGCATCACAATACTGTAAAAGTATTATTAGGTATTACTCCTCAAGGTGTGATATCATTTGTATCCAACACATGGGGTGGTTGTGTGAGTGATAAGTATATTACACAACACAGTGGGATATTGAATCATTTGATTTGTGAAGATATCGTATTAGCAGACCGAGGATTTGATATCTTGGAATCAGTTGGTATGATGCAAGCCCAACTTAATATTCCAGCATTTACAAAAGGAAAAACACAGTTGTCTGCTTTAGAAGTCCACGAAACTCGAACAATTGCCAATATACGCATACATGTGGAGCGGGTCATTGGAAACGTTCGTCAAAAATACTCTATTTTGCATTCAACTATACCAATTCAGTATGTTTTGAGTAGAGATCACCCACCAGTTATTGATAGTATTGTTCGTGTATGCTGTAATGTATGTGAGTCAGTTGTACCATTCGAATAATTACTAAATATTATTTTTGTAACAATTCAATTACATTCTTACAACAATAATAAATAGTTTAAAGAATGAAACAAGCATACTTAAATGTAACAAAAAGTCAGTTTCTTTTTTTCTTTTTTATAAATTGAGGTAATTTTCTGCAGTCTGGGCAGAACCACTTTCCCTTTGGAATTGAACGTATTTTTAAACAGGTCATGTGGAACCATTCGATGCTGCAAGTTTCATGATCGCAAGCGATCATATCACCTTCCTCGGGCCTATTACAGTAACAAAAGGTATGTTCATTGCTGCTAGTACTTCCAGTCAGTCTTGGTTCATTTCTGCTAGTACTTCCACTCGGTCCTGGTTCATTGCTGATAGTACTTCCACTTGGCCTTGGCTGGTCAAATGAAATAGCATATATTTTGTTTGATCGTGTGTACCACTTTCCTAATAATTCAGGGAGAATACCAGTTACAAAGAAATGGTGAGCTTTAGAAATACAATTATTCCAGAAATGTTCATCCTTTGAAATACGTTCAATATACATATCATTTGTTTCATCCTGAGAAAATGTACACACACAAATATCACCGTAGTTTACGTCAGTAATAAATAGCTGTGTCTGGACTTGGTAGTAATAGGCATGTAAATGATCTAAATATAGTTTGCCATCCTGATCCTTTTGGAGACAAAACTTCTTGCATTCAGCTGCCTTCTCAATATCCGATTCTCTATGACAGTATGGACACTTTATTTCTACTACTCCAATTCCACAACAACTGCATGATACAGTGCCATCTGGGGTGGCCCCAGCAAAAGGCCAACGTGGATTAATTACAAAACCACTATCTGCTACTTGAAAATCTTCATGCGATTTTTTCATGATATCTTCATACCTTTTTCTAGCAACTTGTTCATGACTACACCCCCATTTTGTTTGCTTACTCTGAAATACGAATGATTTCGGATAGCTTATTTGCTTAATCAGGCTCTGTGAAGGACATGCTGCATAGTATGACAAACTAGTTTCATTTTTGATGCAGTAATTCGTCCAGATCTGTATCGATACCAAATATTTGAGTGGTATTGCTGCTTTGTTTCACTTTGAACAGATTGAGCCATGTCAGGGGTAACAACTAACTCAACAGCTTCACATTTGTTTAAAAGTTCTGGATAAGTCAGCTTTAAATATGATGGATCATACAATGTTGAAAGTAGCTTCGGATATTGAGGAAGTGTTAATTTAGGAACATAATTATCGGAATAATCAGGAATTAATGACAGTATAGCAGGTTTTGTCCCACTTTCACTTAGCATTTTAAACAACATGCTTTTTTCTTCTTCCTTACAGGAAAGAGGCTTATTGACAACCAATTCAGATGTTTCTTCACAGGAATTTGAGGAGGAGTTTGATGAGCTACTTTCAATTAGGTTATCAAGCTTTGTCTTCTGGTTTGCAAAACTAAATAAGAAAACTGGCTTCCATTGGTGGCACTCGATCTGTGCATTCTCCTAAAGGACCTTCAAATGGATCTATTCCCCCTATTGTGTCAATCTTATCCAAGTACCTCTGCTTCGCCTCAATAGGGAGCTGTTCAGCGTAAGTGGATAGCTTTTGCATGGCTTCTTCTGACCGAACTCATCCGCAGGAGGACCGACCATGTCGGTTGTACAAGAACTTCCGCTAACGGCGATCATTACCCAATTACGTAATCATTTATCATGCGTTTCTTTTTTTTTTAATCATTTGCACTTGTAGCTACGCTGTATCGGCAGTGGTGGCGGAAGCATTTTTTAATTGGTCTTATATTTTCATAACTCATTTTGTATTAGAGGAACAATGCTATTAAAAAATTGAATTTGAAATAATGAAAGAAAATTAATGATTAGCTAAAGTTAAAATGATCCAAAAAAATTCTTCCTGTGCTCACTCCCACTAATAAATTCATTTGCAACTTTAACAAGGTCAAGTTTCTTGGTTAATTCTTTGTATATATTTAAAATCATAAGATGATTCAAGCGATCCTGTTTCATGGTACGTAAATATGCTTTAATTCTTTTCATGGTAGTAAAAGACCTCTCACTTGCAGCATTGGTTGCAGGCAAAACAATTATTAATCGAGCAACCCAGCACACTTGCTTATAGAAACTACGTTGTGCATCTGAAAGGCTTTGAAGAAAATGAAGTGCTTCTTTAAGGGTTATTTTCTCAGTACCACTTGAAGTAGAAAAGCAAGAGCCAAATATTTGTAGCTGAGTATGAAGTTCACTTTTATCAAAGTCACTTCCATAAAATGCTACAACTTCATGAAGTTGTTCAGATTAATCTTCTTTATTTGCAGCTTTAACAAGTAGTTCTTCAAGTGTTTGATACAGCTTGTAACCAGGCTGGTTGAAACGATCCTGAATACAATTAATCGCCAAGTCCAAAGCTTCAAAATATAACTTGCGATAATGATCTTCAACTGTAGAAGAATGGCTAGAATCTCCTTCACCCACTTCAAAGCGCCTTGGAGTCTTTCGCTTCCTGGGTAAGACTGGCTCATTTGTATTCATGCGTACACGTAAAATATCCATGTGCTTCCAAAATAGCACAAATTCTTCATCATGTCTCATGCTCATCAAAGTCTTTACGGTATGACTCACAATGACTTGAGCTTCAGCTGCACAAAGATATTTTAATTGCAGTGTTTTGCTCAAATTATCAGTAATTTTCAGAATTCTCTCACTTAGATGCAAACCAAACAATAAACTAAAATTGGACATCTGAGTTTTAGCTCCAATTATTCGACTTTTAACATCAGGCATCAGCTTATCTTGTAAACACTCATCCCATAACTCACAGTCCATCTGGTACGACAAAATGACCTGATTCCAACTCCACTATCATCCTCAGCAGCATTTTCTTCCTTGATTTTATCAAAGATAGCATTCCGTTTAGGAGAAAATTTTATCAGCTTAGTGACCTCAAAAGCGATATCCATGGTGTGGGGGAATAGGTCGTCGGCTGAGGTGGCGGTTAAGCTTCCTCGGTCGTCAGCCAGATCCCGGAGGTACGCTGCCACCAGAATCCAGATGGCTGCTCTTGCGCTTCAAGTTATCCGGTCCCTTTATGGCGCTAGGGTCACCGGAGCTCGTGTACGCAATCGCTGATCCAAGAGGACAGAGTCTTAATTCTATTTTCTTGAAAATCAAACTGGACTGACTTGGCGCGTGCGTGGCTCGTCTATTTATTATTCAAGGCCACGCACGTGCACCAACACGAAAGGACACACAAACACACGAAATCATCCACATCAGAAATCATCCACATCAGAAACGTGACAAAAATTATACACATAAGGGCATGTATGCACAACAACAAACAATGACAATCAACTATGTTCTCAATTCAGTTCCAACACTCTTTCCTCCTTCTTCATTTCACTTCTCCACTTTCTTCTCGGAGGCCAGACCCACATCTCCCCCCGCTAAGCTCAAACCCGCTGTTTGAAGCTGACAACCACCAGGGATGGACTCCGAGTCATCCCAGCTCTGGCGGCTTAGTCCGTCGGCATTGCCGATCATGGCACCTGGTCTGTATTTGATAGACAGATCCATTCCTTGCAGCTTCAAGGCAAAACGCATCAAGCGTCTGTTGAGATGTTTGCTACTTAAGAGAGACACACATGCACGGTGGTCAGTATAAACTGTTACCGTCCTTCCATACAGGAGTACTCAAAGTACTTCACCGATGACACAATGGCCAGGGTCTCCAACTCCGTCACAGAGTAATTCTTTTCCGCCCCTCTCAGCTGACGACTGAAGAAGGCCACTGGTAGATCCATCTCCCCTCTCACAACGTGAAGGCAAGCTCCAATTCCCTCTCCGGATGCATCCGTGTACAAAAAAAATACATCATTATGCACAGGAATAAACAACACAACACGCTGACACAACGACTCACGTAACCTGGTGAAGGAAGCAGACATCTCCTCCGTCCACGCCACCCTGGCTGGCGAAGACAGAGACACAGCCGGGGTAAGCACCGAAGACATCCCGGCGAAGCCATCTATAAACTTCCGGTAGTATGACATGCTCCCCAGAAAGGACCGCAGCAGCTGCTTCTTGGTCACTGGCCTACGAAAGTCAGCCATTGCCCTCACCCTAGCTTCTGGAACTGCCACCTTACCACACCCCACCTGATGACCTAAATATTCCAAATACTTCCTGCCAAACTCACATTTTCTTCTCTTAATCCTCAACCCAGCCTTGCCCAAAAATTCAATAACACTCTTTACGTCCCTCAAGTGACTACACCAATCCTCACTGAACACAATGACATCGTCAATGTAATTTCTCGACATACCGCTCACAGGTTTCAAAACCTCCTCCACTGCAGATTGAAAAACTGCCGGGGCATTTTTTAAACCAAACGGCATTCTGCAATACATAAATTTGCCCATGGGGCACACAAACGATGTTAAAGGCATGCTATCTTCCTCTTCCTCTACCTCAATCTGGTGGAATCCTGCTGTCAGGTCCAGCTTTGACAGACAGGAACTAGGCCCCACCTTCTCCAGGATCTCCGTCAGAGAAGGGAGCCAGAAACGACACAGGGGTGTCCTAGTATTCAATTCCCGGTAGTCCACACACACTCTCAAACTCCCATCCTTCTTCCTCACCTGCACCACTGGACTCGCCCACTCAGCATCGCTTTTCACTATCACACCGCTCTTCAACATCTTCTCAATCTCGCGTTCAACCTCATCTCTAATACCCACTGGCACTTGCCTAGGTGGCAAGTTAACCACATCAGCATCCTGTCTCAGCCTAATACAACATTTGCCCACAGTACACAAACTAGGGACATCAGAAAAATACTCTTCTACACTACGCACCACACTCTGCAACTCATCCTCTCTATAACCCTCACACAGACACAGCATTCACCCACACACTTCTCTCCTTGTACTCTTTAGTATTGTTCAAATGAACTATCCTCACGGGATGACCATCTCCCTTAGACACCCTGTAAGTGACTCTGGATACCTTATCAGTTACAGTGTATGGCCCCTCCCAGGATGCCTGCAATGAGGCATGTAATCCTGGGATACGAACAAGTACCTTGGAGCCCACTTCCAAACTACGATCACTTCTATTCTTGTTAAACGATAGACATCTTTTAGCCGTGCTGTCGCTCTCATGCACTACCGCCATATCATGCAAAAGTGAGAGCTTATCCTGTAGCTTAAGTACCCACTCCTCAACATCCACACACTCGTATGTTCTATCCACCCACCCTGAATACAAAATATCAAGGGGGCCCGTAACGTTTCTGCCAAACACTAACTGGTGTGGTGAGAAGCCTACATCACGGTTGGGCACTTGCCGGATAGCAAATAGTGCTAACGGCAGAAACTCTGACCAGTCTATTCCTTCGTAATAGGCCTTACCAAGCATGGGCTTCAGCGTCCCGTGCATCCGCTCCACAACACCATTGCTTTGCGGGCGATATGGTGATGTGACTACTCTATCTATGCCCAACATCTCACAAACACAACTCATGACACGACCCAAAAAGACAGTCCCTCTATCAGACAATACTTTCAAGGGTATACCCGTCCTTGATATAACATTCACAAAGCAATCAGCCACTTCATTAGCTGCTGCTGTGCGCATTGGGCACGCCTCTGGCCACCTAGTAGCCAGACAGACATAGGTGAACAGATATCTTACACCTTTCTTGGCTTTCGGCAGTGGCCCCACAATAGCGATGGCCACCGACTCAAATGGAACACTAACTATCGGCCTCTCCACTAGCTTAGCTGCTCTATTGCCAGCTTTATTGATTCTGAGACACACATCACATGACTTAACATATGCTATAATGTCACTATGGATGCTCGGCCATGTAAATTTTGGCTGGAGCAATCTCCTCATTCCTCTAACCCCAGTATGGCCACATCTATCATGTGCCAACTCGAGAACTTTCTGTCTGCGAGCACCTGGTACTACAAGTCTATCCACACTAGCTCCTACATCATCCACAACACTATGAAATAACAACCCATCTAACCACTTATAACCATTCATGCCTTTAGATGCCAACTCCCTACAACTAGTTAGAGACTCATCATCATTAATCTGACCTTTTAACACACTAGCTTCAGAAATATCAACAGGTAAAGGGCAACCCAGATCAACCGGTCCCTCAGAGACATCAGACACACCATCAACATTGTCATCAGACTCGCCAGCAACATTACTATCTGTCACTTTCTCTTTGCTCACAGCTTGTGGTTGGTTCTCCTCCACAAAAGGAGCTAGATTAGCCACTTCCATGTCCTGCCGGTTGTGAGTCTCGTTGGACAGACTATCAAGCCATGATCCAGCCCGAGTCACAACATTCACTTGGGACCCCTCAGCATGCTGAGAGACAGACTGCAGGGCATCCACCACCCCAACAGCACTGACAGCAGAGGCTGCATCCTTTTCAGGGGATGACTGAGTGTCCGGGGTATCACCGGAGTGCCCCGCCCCACTTCCCTGGTCTTAGGTAGAGGGGCGGCACCCAGAAGGAGCCGCTTTGCCATGGAATCATCCATTGGCACGGCAAAAAGGACTTTACCATTGAGCATACCCTCCTGCGCAACGGCAACTCTCTTGTTAAAGGTTCTGCCTTCTATCTCAAAAACGACCTCAGCCGTACACAGCTTCACAGGGACACCAGTAGCACCTCTCACCTCGACTTTATCAGGCAGTATCTGACTCTCATAAACTAAGCACCCAGGAACAACAGTAACTTCTGCTCCTGTATCAGGGACTATTGAACACTCACTGCCATTTACTGTCCCTTGCACTAAAGGTGTATCTCCCTGAACCGCCACCCAATTGTTGCTGAACGGTTTACTACCAGACCTCAAACCCAACTTCTTATTTCCTTCATACTGCGTAACCTTATCCTTAGAGTTACTCTGACTCTTACTAGGACAATCAGGTGACTTGTGTCCGGGCTGATGGCACGTATAACAGACCACTGGCTTAGACTCATCCTTCCCCATCCTACATTCAAACGACTTATGTCCAAAACGATAACACTTAAAACACTTAACTGGATCGCCAGTACCATGCCCTTGCCATCTAGCGCTTCCAGACCGGTCATTGTCTGTAGAATGCAACGAGAATGCGAGCTTGTTCAAGTCTCTGAACGTATCAATTTCACGTCCATCCATCACTGATCTCTGTTGAGCGGTAAGACTAGCTCGATAAATAGCCATAGCAAAGAAAAGCAAAATATCCGAACGTTCAAGCACGGTCATGTCTACTGAATCGATAAGACCTTTCAAATGCACATATTTGTCCAGGGGGTTCATATTACGCACGTCGCTATTGAATTCAGCGGTAAGCTTGCTACCCAGCGAGGTCTTCCCAGAGCCCAGCGAGTCGATCAATATCTGTTTTAGGTCCTCATACGAACATGTAGCACGGTCAACCGAAGATAGAGGCAGCCGTTTTAGAAGAAAGCTTTTGGTAAAGTATCGTCTTATACTCACGTCTCGGTACACTTAGGACAGCAAGGTCAGCTTCCAACTTGCGGATGTATTTGGCTATGTCAATGCCATCTTTATGTGGAGCCAGGCCAATGACATGCCGCGTTTGATCAGAATGCGAAGGCACAGAAGGTGGTACTACCCTACCAGCACTCGACAGTGACGACAACAAATTCCTCATGTCTGACACTGACAGAAACATTCCCTCACTCTCATCCTCTCGCTCACTACCTCGCATCCCACTATCTTCCCTACCATTATCATTCCTGCTCGTGTCCAATGCATTATCACTTGAACCATCCATATTCTCCCTAACAGTCTCAAGACTCTCCCTAGAGCAAACAGGGGTTGAGTCACTGGAACTAGATTCAGACGTAATGTCACCACTACCAACGATGCTACCAGACGTAATCACACAACTATCTCCACCACCAATACTACCAAGAACACTATATTTCTCACAAACGCCCGAGTCCGACGAAGCAACTTCAGGCGCCGACTGTTTCCCAACTCCTCTCTTCTTCTTACAGGCTCTTTCCGGCTGTGACCTCTGACTCATCCAACGGGGACGGTGGACTTCAGAGAATCTGCAACCAACCACAGGGAGAAAGAAAATACAGAAATCAATAAACAGCCAATCAATAAATGACAACAAGGTAAAACACACAGGTCAAAAAGACACACAGGTCAAAATACAAAAGGTGAAAATAACGGTCACAAAATAAAGGTCACAAAAATCGAGCACCACGTGTAGTGCGCACTAAAAAGAAAACACAAAAACTCAGTTTGTAGCCAAAAGTTAGGCGATGGTCAATGGTGTGGGGCGTTGTAGTCTCCTATGTGTAGGGTGATCACAGTAGAATAGACACCGCTGCCGCCAGTTGTGGGGGAATAGGTCGTCGGCTGAGGTGGCGGTTAAGCTTCCTCGGTCGTCAGCCAGATCCCGGAGGTACGCTGCCACCAGAATCCAGATGGCTGCTCTTGCGCCTCAAGTTATCCGGTCCCTTTATGGCGCTAGGGTCACCGGAGCTCGTGTACGCAATCGTTGATCCAAGAGGACAGAGTCTTAATTCTATTTTCTTGAAAATCAAACTGGACTGACTTGGCGCGTGCGTGGCTCGTCTATTTATTATTCAAGGCCACGCACGTGCACCAACACGAAAGGACACACAAACACACGAAATCATCCACATCAGAAACGTGACAAAAATTATACACATAAGGGCATGTATGCACAACAACAAACAATGACAATCAACTATGTTCTCAATTCAGTTCCAACACTCTTTCCTCCTTCTTCATTTCACTTCTCCACTTTCTTCTCGGAGGCCAGACCCACACATGGCATCACTGCACACTGTAGACTGCTTTATTGTTGTGCCAATGGCTAAATTTAAGGCATGCCCATAACAATGTGAATATACAGCACGTTTTCTTCTGAGCATAGTCTTGCTACTACACCGGTCTTGCTACCACTCATAGTCTTGCTACTACACCGGTCTTGCTACCACTCATAGTTGAAGCACCATCGTAGCATTGGCCACGACAACTAGATAAACTGATATTCATTCGTAAAAGTGTGTCCTTGATTGCATGTGTAAGACATTCAGCATTAATGCTGTCTACCTGATAGCTAAAGACCAATGAAATCTTCATGATCTACTAAATCATCACCTACCCATCTGATACAAATTGTGAACTGCTCCTTGTTTGACAAATCAGTACACTCGTCAGCCATTACTGTAAAGCAAGCTGCTTTACGAATTGCTTTACTCAACCCACGAGCAATATGCATAGCCATAATATGCAGACATTCATTCTGTATGTCATGACTGTATATTTATTTTTTTTCTTAGCAATCCAATCACATAGTTCTGGATTATCTTCACTACGAAGTAGTAAGAGCTGATGGTAATTGCTCATTTCTCCGTCGTGGCTTCTAAAAGCCAGACCTTGCCGAGCCAAGAAACTGATATTTTGAAGAATAATAAGAAACATCTTACGGTTGACTCCTTGCTCTTTTTTGTGTTCAGTGCTGAGTACTTCTCCAATATTTCCTCGAATCTGTTTTGGAAGAACAACTAGTGCTTCATTAGCTTCCCGATGACATTGACTGACTTGGTGCTTACCAAATGCTACTGTAGCTTCTTTCCAGTAGGAAAATCCTTTGCTTATAAAAGCAGGTTCACGCTTACTGCTAGTTAAAAATTTCCCTTCTCTAGAGGCCTTCATACATATATAACAAAATACTGAATCTGATTCCATATCATAGTGTAGCCAATTCCATTTATCACACCACTCTGCCCTAAAACTTCTATAATACCACAAATAATATAGAAAATGTCATGAAAACTCTAATTGAATGTTATAGAAATGGTACAGTTCAATAACAGAGTAAGAATAAACTTGCTAACTACAAAACTTTGTGCATGCTATAACTTGAAAATGCTAATGAGAACCAGTCCTATTTTAATGTTTACTTTTCATTTTTTCCAAATTTCCGATTTGGGAATTTAGCTGACTTTTCAGGACGATACTGCTCCGGTACGCTACCGCTGGAGTCGCCACAGGATGATGAAGAAGCCATACCAGTTCGGTTCGATTTCAACTGGTAAGTATCGCTATGTAGTTTTGCACCAGTTCTATTCTATAAATATCAATGCGCATGCGTAAGCGCATGAAGTATAAAACGCTCTAACGAGAGCCAGTAGTAAGTAAGTTGTCTCGCTGGAGAGACTGAAATGATCAGGCAGTTATGAAAAAGCAGTTATGAAAAAAATTAGTCAGGCACTTATGAAAAATATTGGTCCGGCACTTGCCGGGTCTGTCGGGCCAGTTCCGCCGCCACTGCAGTCACCCACTATCTTTGTATTTCAGGATTAGCTTCCTCTGGAATTTCGTTCAACCTACAACTCCTAAAATGTTGAAAACATTCCGTCTAATACAGGTAGAGCTTCTGTGGTACAGAATGACATTGTCTCCAACTAGAAACTACACGAACTGTACATTTCCAAGGTTAACTCTGCACTCATGCACACTTATCCGTACTATTTCACTTAGCTCCCATGCTATTTCACTTAGTTACGCACTATTTCACTTTCCCCGTGCGGTTTCAATTGAACAGCTATTTTCCCCATACATTTTTGAATGGGCAATTTACACGCCGTACTATTACATTTAGAATTTTTTAATATGTTACCTACTGAAAACATTATGAAAGGTAATGAACAAAGTCAAAGCCTGTTTCTTTTTGGTTTTCTTATCCATATACATCTTCTATGTTGTCGTCAGGTTGTGATTACAAGCGTGGCAATAAACACTCAGCCACTGTAACTAATAAAATCCGCCCCCCCCCTCAATAAAAGGAAGTACAAAGCCTACTTTACGTATAAAAAAAATCAGTTTAATCTAATTGGAATTTTAATTCGGAGAATGCAGACCTGTTCTCACCCGCATATATGTGGTTACGGCATCGAAAGGATTAAAAAGTTACTGATGAAAGCTCCATGGAGCCGAAACGTTTGAACTATTATTACAGATACTATGGAAATATAAAATAAATATATTTTAGTATGAAGCTGTATATTTTTATGTATGTAGTGATAATGAATCTTTATGTAATACTTAATTAAGTTATTTTACCATCACTTCATTCTTAGTCATAACTTGTGAATGAGTATTGATCAAAACTAAATCCTGTCATTCATTGGTAGTGTATGTATGTGTGTGTAACTAGTTTCCTGTGTAGAAATGTTAGTTTTTTCTTCTATAATTGAATCATTTTGATGTTCAATTTCTTATATGATATTTTCAATGAGTGCAATTTTTTTTCTTTATGCTGGTCCACCAAATTGAGGCCCATGTGAAATATGCTCTGTCCACACATCGGGGATTTGCAAATGTTGCATTGTCTATATCTTCCGCTAAGTTTATCTAATTTAGGATAATGAAATTTTTTTTATTATAAGGTCTATCATTTAGATAGAGCTGAGGTTTCTTCCCTGTGGTTAACCTCTCAAATTAATGTTGTTGTTGTTTTACCACACTGTCTTGACCGTTCTATTTCTGCATTATACTATGTGTTCATGGATGGCCCTACCTCTTGTTGTGTTACAACTGACCAATCTAGAGATCCAGAACCGCTGTGTTAGTGAATATTTTTAAGAGACTATGCATATCGAACTCTTTCTTACAATTTCTTGGTGGGATTAGCTTGCAGAGTATAAGTTGAATTTTCATGATCGCATTTATTCACTTCAATGTGTTTTTTTCCTTCTATTGCTCTTCTTTGTAGTGGGATGGAGTGGTTGAAGCTGCTTTCGATGTCTCTGACTTAGACCAGCTGTGAATGATGGCTCAAGAAGTGTCAACATTTAATCATGGAGTTACCTGACACTGCTGTAATGATGGCAAGATGAGTGTTCTCTAGAGTGTGTTTGTAATACAGTGTATAAGGAAGTATTGGTTCCAATATTGCTAGAATTGTATCACCAACACTCAGAGCAATTAGTGGCTAGGCAAGACGGTTGCTACCTATGGCAACAAGCTCTTTAGCCTTTCGACCGACACCTTTAAGGCTATGACAGCTGACCAGTTTATCGAGCTTGTCTTGGGAGGCTTGTTTCAGAAGGTTAAGACCGTAGATGAAGGTATCTTTGTGCTAGCTAGGGCCATTGCGAGGTACTACTTGCTGAACGGTGGAAGGTTGTTCTTGGAGAGCAGACAGATTAATACTAAGGAGGAGTTAAGAGAAGGAGTAGATGACTGGTTGTCAACCAGATCAAGAGGGAATTATTTTAAGCCGTTTGGCAGTAGTGAGGGTCCTAAGACCGAGAGATATGAGTGGAATGACAGGTTTCCAAGGGATGGTGCCCGAGGAGATAGCAGACCCACATGCTTTAACTGCGGCAAGGTGGGCCACAAGGCTGTAGACTGCAGATACCGAGGCTCAGACAGTCACAGGGGTGGGGCTGGGAGTCCAAACATCGACACGGTAACCGGCCTCACTGGCAGAGGTAGGCCTGCAACCTGCTATACATGCGGTAAGGAGGGCCACAGGAGCCCTGACTGTCCAGGGAAGAAGGGTAGGTCAGGCGGTACAGGAGTGAAGAAAGAGACAGAGACAGCCCATATGGGTTTTGTTTCCATAACATTACCTGTAAAAGAGAAGAAAAATGTGGTTAGAGGTAAAGTGAATGGTGAAGAAGTGGACTTGTTGATTGATTCGGGTGCTGACTATGGTTTAGTGCCTTGTGTTTTGGTTCCTAAGGGAGCTTACTGTGGCCGACAGTGTTATGTGTCTGGGATAAATAAGGGCACCGTACTTTATGAACTAGCCAATGTAGAATTTGAGTTATCGGGAGTGAGACTAAAGAAGAGAGTCATAGTAGATCAAAGGGAGAAACCATCTCCCTGGTGCTTACTACCCCTAGATTTATGAGATGTGGGAGAGCTGCAGGTTTACCTAAACGTCCTGCATGGTGGTAGTGTTTGTGTTATGACGAGAAGTCAGTACCGTGAATAAACAGCCCAGAAAAATGATAAAGATAGCAAAGTGAACCCGTGGGAATCTGTGCATAGTGCTAACAAGGACGGTACTGGAGTTGTAACACACCTGGAGGTAATACCAATGAAAACCATAAGCTGTCTAGTAGTGACTCCTATGACTCAGGTGTTGACGGTAATAGTCATGCTGTTAACACTAATGGTTCTTGTAATATCTCTTTAGGGAAGGATGAGGAAGATAAAGCCGAGATGATGCCTTCAGGGTCGATGGCTGAGGCCGATGAGCTGGAGGGCGGCAGCATTGAGTTGGATTCTTCGGAGTCAGGAAGAGGAGTGCTAGCAGAGGAGTTGAGTATGGATTCTTCGGAGTCTAAGAAGGAGAGTAATGGTGAGGTATCAGATGGAACAGGGGAAGGTCGGGAAGACATTAGTGATGGAGAGAATAGAAATTTTGTCAGTATACAACCCTTGGGTGAGGGGAAAGAGAGATCAGAGTTTAAAGAAGAGATATTGAGAGATGACAGTTTGAAGTCCTGGAGGGAGTCAGCTGATAGAAAGGAAAGAGGGTTCAAGTGGAGAGATGGAGTGTTAGTATTGTCAAAGTTTGTGTGCTGGGAACAGTTTAGAGATGTAGTGGTGGTTCCCAAGTCATATAGAAAGAGAGTGTTGGTTGTGGCTCATGAGAGATTGGGTCACTTAGGGGGAGAAAACACCTTAGGCATGATTAACAAAGTACTTTGTGTGGCCAGGCATGTCCAAGGATGTATTCGCTCATTGCAGAGGATGTGAACAGTGCCAAATGAAGTCGAGGTATGTTCCTCGCAAGGTTCCTACTGTTGATAGGCCATTATTAACTGAGCCTTTCGAAAGTGTCGCTTTCGACTTAGTTGGGACTTTGCCAAAGGGTAAGGGAGGTTGTATGTACCTGCTAACTTATGTATGCATGACTACCAGGTGGCCTGAGGCCATTCCACTCAGGGCCATCATGTCTAGGTCTGTGGCAGAGGGTTTGTGGAACATCTTTGCGAGGACTTCCATTCCCGAAATGATCAGGGTAGTCAGTTCTGCTCGAGGTTGGTAAAGGAGCTGTGTGAACTGGTCCAAATTCAGAAGATGAGGACTTCCCATCATTCCCAGACAAATGGCTGCATCGAAAGGATGCATAGCACCTTTAAAAGTGTGTTAGGTAAATGTATTGAAGAGAAGAAGGATTGGGTGGCTCAGGTGCCATTTGTCTTATTCGTTTTGAGGCAGATGCCACACTCAGATTTGGGATTTAGTCCCTTTGACTTAGTTTACGGGTTCAGAGTCAGGACCCCATTATATGCCATGTATCATGGTATTTATAAGTGCAGGGTAGAAGACTTGAACGTGTGTGAATGGGTTGAAGGTATGGCTGAACGTCTGCAGCTACTTAAGGATTGTGCGGCGCTCAATATGGCCAAGTCAAAGGAGAAGCGGAAGATTCAGATGGATAAGGGTTGTAAGTTGAGGGAATTTAAGGAAGGTGAGAAGGTATTGTATAGGATTCCCGGACTGTGCAGCAAACTGTCAGACAGCTGGGAAGGGCCTTATGTGGTTGGCGAGAGAATGGGAAGTGTGAACTATAAGATATACAGAGAAGGGAGAAGAAGAGTGCTAAGGTCATTCATGTCAATTGCCTAAAAAAATATTTGGAGGGTGCTAGCATTTGTAGACTTGATGTGGTGGTTGAGGATGACACTGAGAGTAAGCAGAAGTTAGTTGGTGAATGTGAAGGGTTTGTCAAAGATGAACTAGAGGAGCTGTTAGTCAAATATGAGGGATTATTTTCAGAAAAGCCAGGGAACACAGCTGTCGTTGAGATGTCAATCAATACAGAGGGTAAAGGGTCTTTAAAGCAACCACCATATTCAGTCACTATTGGGATAAGGAACAAGGTTAAGAGTGAGCTGGATGCTTTGGAAGATGTCGGGGTAATCGAGAGGTCTGACAGTCCATGGGCCTCACCTTTAGTACCTGTGAGGAAGCCTGATGGGGCTGTCAGGTTATGTATAGACTTCCGAAGGTTGAATGCCATTACTGTTGTTGAGCCCTATTATATTCCGGGTTTGGAGGAGATAATAACCAAAGTTGGTCAGTCAAAGGTGTTGTCAAAACTTGACCTCACCATAGGATTTCACCAAATCTATGTTCGCAAACAAGATAGGCCTAAGACAGCTTTTATTTGTACGTTCAGCAAATACCAGTACAGACGGATGCCTTTCGGCTAATGTAATGCTCCATCTGTTTTTCAAAAACTTAAGGATGTAGTGTTGAGCGAGTGTATGGATGTCAGTAGTGTCTATTTTGATGACGTGCTGATTATGTCTACTAGCTGGATGGAGCATGTTGTTCATTTGGAAAGGGTCAGTGTTACCAACCATCCAGGGTTTACCTGGATTATCCAGGGATTGGTAGTGTGATCCAGCGATCCAGGGATTGCTGCAAAAATCCAGGGAAAATGGGATATGGGCCATATCCAGGGTAGTCTACCTTGGGGGTTGGTAAGTCTGGGAATTGGTCACTAGGTCTAGAATTCTAAATGAGGACCACCATTGACTAGGTCAGCACTGTGCTCTTCAATTAGAATTATCATTGGTCTATGATGAACACCTCAAAGAAACCAAAAATTGCTTGCAAGTACAGAGGATCTTCTCGAGGCTGCAAAGTCAGCCACTCGCAGGAGTCTCCAAGAACATAAAAACACTACATAACCCAGTTTTTATGTTTTTACTTCTAGCTACATTTGTCTGTGTCATTGTTCCTGTGTGTGTGTGTGTGCATTTTAAGCATTTATCAGCCTCATATCCAGGGATTCCACCAAAATATCCAGGGAAAATGGGACCAATATCCAGGGTAGTCTTCCTTGGGGGTTGGTAAGTCTGGTTTAAGTGTTTATTGGAGGCAGGGTTGACGTGTAAACCCACAAAGTGCGAGTTTGGCAAGGCAAAGTTAGTGTTTTTGGGGCATACTATTGGAGGTGGGAGACTTAGTGTGCCGAAGGATAGAGTCACGGCATTGATGGAGTTTCCCAGACCGATGACTAGGAACTAGGAAGCAGTTGAGGGGTTTTCTTGGAACAGTAAACTTTTACCGATGATTTGTCCGGGACTTCCATCATTGGTCGTCAATCCTGACCCCCTCAGTTTCGAAGTCTGCCCCTGTGGTGGTGGAGTGGACACGACAGATGCTGGAGGCATTTGTGAGTTTAAAGAATATGCTGTGTGATAGTGTATGTTTGTGTATTCCATGTATGTCCGACAAGTTCATATTAGAGACTGATGCGTCAGGAGCCGGAGTTGGAGCTGTACTTTCTGTGAGACGTGGAGAAGAGTTACTACCTGTGGCGTTCTTCTCCAAGCAGCTCCAGGGAGCCGAACATCGTTATTCTGCCCAGGAGCTCGAGGGCCTGGGTCTATTCAAGGCGGTCAGACACTTCGCATTCTATTTATATGGGACACACTTTAAGTGTGGTGACACTCATGTCACAGCCACAACAGAACAAGAGACTGCTAAACTGGGCCATGAAGCTGGCCGAATTTGATTTTGAGGTCATCTACCGAAGCGGTTCTGAGAATATGGTAGCCGATTGCCTAAGCAGAGGATTTACAGAAATGACTCATCGTCAGAAAGAAGGAGGGGATGATGTGGGCGCAGCCACATAAAGAGTAGACTGGAGACAGAAGAGACAGTTATTGTATGTATGCATTGTTATTGTTCAGCGTATTATTTTTATAATCATTTGCGAGTCATCTTATCATGCATTGTGTGTGTGCGTATAACTGGGCTAGTCCCGGAAGTGTGCACTATTTTATGTCGCACATGTGCGCCCTGGAACTTATAAAAAGCTCCGACGGGCACGTGCATCTCAGTTCTTTTTAATAAATGCTCATTTAGTCATCTAAACACTGTATATCCCTTTGGGTGGGCTGGTTAGCTAGCCAATACAGTTGGCATTGAGAAGAATTCTGGTGGCAGCGACGACTACTCGCCCCAGGCATGACAGACCAGTCCAGAAGTTTAGGCATCTGGCTGCGGTCTCCCACAACCACAAACAATAGATGACATAATAAGGTGGTATATCCTGTGACGTAAGACTGCTCTAACTTTTTGTGTGTGTTGTATTTCTATTTGGCTGACTGAGTTGAATAATTCATGTGCCATGAAATATCTTAGTGGGTTATTCAGTCATTCTTGGCTGAAATAATTATTGGCTGTTAGAACGAGAAAAATTTGCTATGATCTTAGTGGTTTTACCCACACTAACTAAGCCATAGTTAACTAATGATGAGTGGGCAAGTTAACGGAGATGTAACCCACCATCACATCACCCGAGCCCAGGTAAAGGTCGGCAGAGGACCTGCAGATACTGCAACCATGCAGCTAAGTGGTCACATGTGATGTATCACATGTGGAGCAATGGCACCCGGGCACAAGTATATTAGTCCTGTTAGCCACTGTTCTCAGTGCTTGTAGCCTACACCCAAAGGTTGAGTCTTTAGAGTTTAATTAAACTAATTTAATATATGAGAGATAGCATACATGACTAATCGAATGCACAACCAAGACTGAACAGGGCACACAATTACAGGTCTTAAATACAAAACACAAACCACACCCAAAAGTCACACAAAATGCTACAGAGTTCCTGCTCTGACAGACAAACTAACACACAAAAGTTCTACTACACTTATCAACACGTGAAATAACATGACAACAACTCATGACATAGAACTCAACAACAACTATAGACCAACATACTAACACACAATGTTCGTTACACACACACACCCAGTGTCACATTACACACACACACACACACAGTTCTTTATTCTTCATGTGGGCCTTTCCCGCCCACAGAGTACAGTATATCTCCAACCCCTTACTATTTAAATAATACCACTACTGATGAGCAGCCATCCTTAGAGAGCTAATAGTGCCGGGTGAATCAGCCATTCTGGCAAGGCAGTAACAGGTAGCTGCTAGGCTGGTTACAGTTCGCCAAGAGTTTAAGAGAGAACCCCTGGATTCTGGAGCGATCTATTTAGATATTTCCTAAACTCAGCCCACATACTCTAAATACATGTAATTAGCTTTCTGTAGGTCAGGTTGGATATATACATAGGATCTAAATCATCAATCAGTGGTGAATTACAGATGCAATCGGCCGAAAACAGGAGTTCTATGGCTCGATAATACATGGGCATGCTGCCGGTCCATTTGTCTTGCTTAACTAGTGCAGTTAGGTTAAGAGTTGGACTCTAGTTCTGATGCTGTTACTCTACCCACAGTCTCAATCTCTAAATCACGAGAGCATGCTGCCAACCCTCGTTATGGTCAGGCATAGGCTTCGTTACAGGTGTGGGGTGCATGGCCGGCTCCCACTCCTCTTATTCTAACCTTCATGCAAAAATTTATGATCATCATTGTCCATTGCATATTAGTAACTATCTGCAGTATTTAGTAATGGCCAGACCCTCTCACGGTATTGCCAAGATTGGCTCTGTCAAAGTGATCAGTTTTCTCGAAAGCATAGAAACTCCTGAATCAGTCAGGTACATGCTGTAATTGAGATTTATGCTGATGTGAGTGTCACATGAGAAGGGAGGTGGAGAAAATAGGGGTTACATGATGAGAGAGATTAGAGAATGAACTAGTGCTGGATGTGTCTTAGGACTCATAAGCCACACTACACTATTGCCAGTGTGGCATTATATAGAGCATGGGTAGGCGGTTCTAGTACATATAGATAGATTTCCACCAAGTAGAGGTGTGACGGTCCGCCGGGGGCCCTTTAAAAATGTCTATGCAGGGCACGCTGCCCTTCACTCTATTGGTACTGGACTTATTCTCACACTATCACACTCGCTGCCTGTCTCTATTTTTTACTCTCAGGCTCAGTACCTGTGCATTCTTGCACTATCAGGCTCACAGCCGTCTATTCTCTCACTGTCAGGCTCGCTGCCTGTCTAGTCTTACACTATCAGGCTCATATTCTCTCACTATCAGGCTTACTGCATGTCTACTCTCACTCGCAGGCTCGCTGCATATCTATTCTCACTCTCACCCAGACTCGCTGCCTCTCTATTCTCACTCTCACTCAGGCTTGCTGCCTATCTCACTCTCACTCAGGCTCGCTGCCTGTCTATTCTCACCCTCACTTAGGCTCGCTGCCTGTCTATTCTCACACTATCAGGCTTACTGCCTGTCTATTCTCAAATTATCAGGCTTACATCTGTATATTCTCAAATTATCAGGCTTACTGCCTGTCTATTCTCACACTATCAGGCTTACTGCCTGTCTATTCTCACACTATCAGGCTCGCTGCCTGTCTATTCTCACACTCATGTTACTGTCTATCTGTTTTCACACCCAATGCTGTTAAGGTATTCTTGCTCTCTAGCTCACCAATGTATTCGTGCACTCTCGGGCTTACTGCCTATCTATTCTCATACTCAAACTAGCCACCTATCTATAGTCCCACACCCAGATATCTTGTTTCAACTATCAGGTTCGCCACCTATCTCGCACTCGTGTGCTGCCTTGCCACAGTCAAACTCATCACTGATGATGTATTGTCATGCTTGAGTATTTGTTCTTGTTCTTACCCATTCTCACACTCAGACTTGCTGCCAATCTAGTTGCACATCGTCATACTCTATCTGTGCACTCTCAGACTCACTGCCATCCGATCTTGCACTATCAGACTTGCCTACCTAATCTTGCACTGTGGCCCAGGGCCTATCTATTTTTGCATGCACTATCAGGCTTGCTGCCTATGTTTTCTCTAGCTTACTGCCTAGGTATTCTCAGACTCACTTTCTATGTATTCTCACGTTCACTGTCTATCTATTCATAGGCTTACTGCCTATCTTGTCTCAGGCTCACTGCCTATGTATTCTCAGGCTTGCTGTCTATCTAGTCTCAGGTTCACTGCCTATGTATTCTTAGGCTCACTGCTTAGGTATTCTCAGGCTTGCTGCCTATGTATTCTCAGGCTTGCTGCCTATGTATTCTCAGGCTCACCGCCTATCTAGTCTCAGGCTCACTGCCTATGCATTCTCAGGCTCACTGCTTATATGTATTCTCAGGCTCACTGCTTATGTATTCTCAGGCTCTGCATCTGCATGGCACTCACTCAATTATCCCATCACGCGATCAGGACATGCTCCTTCTCACTTGTGTCTGTTGCTGCCTCCACCAGGCACACCGACTGTTACTACTAAGGCACTGTCACTTTACTTAATAGCTAATGCCAACTTTTAAAGTTCCGTGTGAATAGGGGTGTGGAGCAGATAATGCAACCATGGAAGGGTTGAACAGTAGTACTAGTTTATAGGAGTAAGTCACGGAGTCACAAGCCACTTGACTATGGCAAGAGTGGTGTAGAGAGTAGTTATGGTACTGTTAGCATGTAAGGTTAGATTCTCCACCCAGTAGGGGCGTGACGGTCAGCAGACCACCTTAAAGTATCTGTCCAGGGCAGGCTGCCCTTCATTCAACATCTAATACTACCGCGTACTGCCCCTCACTGCTGCTAGGGCAAGCAGCCCTTCGGCTAATCACTATGTGTGATACATACACTCTGCCCTCGCTCGGGTCTTCTTACCTGGGCATGTGGTCCCTCACTTATTAACGACTGCTGGGGGCACTCTCCCCTCACTCTACAGCTACTACCCAGGTTGTGTTCCTGGCGTCTACTTACACTTCAGCTTGCAGTGAAAGTATACAGGGCTCACCAGTACTGGTTTACTGAAGCTGTTCCCATTCGGGTTACCCGAGACAGACATGGTGGCTGGAGTCATCCAGGTACCAGGTGCTGATCACAGCTTCAAGATCAGTGGCACCACTCCCTTCTCCAAGGAACCAATACGTATTCACTGTATGGTCACATCACAAAGCTAGTGAGAGGGAGAAGGTTGGAGGTCAAGGGTCGTTCAGCATTACTCTTGTCATAATTTTGTTCTCACTGTGTATGCTTGTCTGTACTTACTTTCGCAGGTATACAGCCTACTACCATTGGTAGAGAGCTGTCAACACCCTTTCCTAACCGATCACTTATAGCCTTGGGGGTATAGGCCACCTCCTGTAGCCCTTTGGGGGGACTCTGGCAATGCAGGGCAATTAACGCTAGTTGCCACTGACCTGCTGAGTCTCTCACCCCCAAGGCCACACAAGGGGGTGGGTCCATGGTCATACCGCTGCCTCATGCAACGAGCATGCGCACACATGACCACGGGCTCACATCAGCTCAGACAGCCAATGTGTAGTTTAGGAGGATGACACCAGGTAACCCTACCAATAAGGTGAATTGTAGTTAACAAACTGTTCTATGTCAGTCTACCAGACCCTTTTCCCATGTAGCGGTAGGTAAAGGGTCTGGCGATACTAGACTATCCCATGTTGATGTCTCCCTTTCTCTCTACCCACTTTCTTCCCCATCAGTTATTTTGTTAGTTAGTGGAAGTATGTGTGCATCCAAATATGAAAGAGACCATCAACTAGTTTGTTTACTTTGCCATTCACTATTTTTGAGCTGATGGAAGCAAATTAATTTAATATTAGAATTCCACCATGTGTTAAAAATGTTACTGCAAACATGTCTTTCAATATTCATGCTTGTATCTACATCAGCAAGGCCAATCTTTCTGTAGTACATTGCCCATTGTTGTGAAAATAACATGTAATGTACGTGTATTATATTGAGCGACAAATAGTTTAGTTACGTATTACAAGTGCAACATATGTAGTATTCTTCTAAATATTTATGTAAAGATGGTTCTGATGTTTCGTACTGCTTAGAAAAGTTTAGTAGAATCTTTTACAATCTATCTTTATTTTGCTCTCAAGAAAACTATCTCAAACTGCAAGAAATTATTTGCTCACCTGATTACGACATGATGATAGGGGGACCTTTTCCACAAAAGTTAGTACCCTATGTGAAGCCAACAGCTCCATGTTTTCTCTGACTACCAGAACAACTATAACTTTACACTTTATTTCATCATTAGTATTCACGCATGCTCATTTGTTCTTATTTTCGTGTACCGTCGTGCATCGTCGATGTTTCGTTTTTTGTTTATATTTATCACCTAGAACACTGTCATTGATTGTTCTTACTGAAAAAAAACTAACTTTATATTGGATCACTCTTTAACTACAATTTGCTTTTTTGGTATGGTTACTAAGTGCTGACTGAACACAGAGCTCTGTGAGGCACTATTGCTTGTGAAGGGTTGAATTGTTGTGATTATTGCTCAACAATTGGCACATCTCTACTAACACTATTAATTACCCATAATAGTATCACTTGATGAAGTTATTTGTTTGTTTGTTGTTGTTGTTGATGTTGTTTTTCAGTTGACCCAATCAATGGGCATCTGCGTAATTGAGTGAGGAAAAGGAGATGTTAAGTAATGGTGCCACCTGCTCCTACCCTTTATTCTCTGCTCAGCTTTTCCAAATGCCTCTGTTATAGTTTTGCATTATGTGTTTACCTGATTCATCTATTCAAATAACCTTCTCCCCCACTCCTCCCCCCTCCCCCTCTCCCCCGTAGTCCCACAAAGTTTGGTTTTAAAAACTCCCAATAATTATAATACTGGCAGTGCATTTCTTCTCTCTGCTACAGGCTTCTTTAGCCCCAAGTTTAGAGTAAGGGAAGGAACTGAAGTTTGTCAGTGAGTCTATACATCAGGCATATCTTTTCAAAGATATGGTTTGAGTTGCATAGGAAGTGGGGAGCATACTACAACTTAAAAATGTGATTTCTCGCATGAACACCTGCAAACCACAAAAAACAAACACTTGCCCTTAGAGCCCACCCATACCGAATCATTGCTCTTAAATTTACTACTTTTGCATTGTTTGTAACAAAAGTAGGACTTCCATCTGAATGCTTTCCGACTGGCAAGCAACACCCCATTTCTGTAATTAGAGCAAAGTTTAGTGAAGCCATCCAAAATTTGATGCCATGTTGTACAGGATTCCCTGATAGATGTGAGCACAATGTTGCAATCATATGTTACTCTCTCTATCACATGCACTTACAAGAACGACTGTGGCATGAACAACAGTGGCATGAACAACTGTGGCATGAACAACAGTGACATGAACAACTGTGACATGAACAACTGTGACATGAACAACTGTGACATGAACAACTGTGACATGAACAACTGTGGCATGAACAACTGTGACATGAACAACTGTGGCATGAACAACTGTGGCATGAACAACTGTGGCATGAACATCTGTGACATGAACAACTATGGCATGAACAACTGTGGCATGAACAACTGTGACATGTAAAATCATTGAGAAATGATAGTTTCGATTATTACAAATTATTGTATCAGCCCATGAGTAAATTGTAGAGCTTTTGCTGCTATGTCTGTACAAATTAAAGTTTTTGTTGTGGGGCTCGTCACACCTGGTTTCCTCATGTACAAACTTATATATTGTATACACTTGCACATACATAATGTGTACAGTATATAAAGTGTCATTTTTGATTGTTGTGTGAACAAGTATTATAATTACAAAACTACAGTTGCAAAATATTGATGTGTACCCACAGCTATTTTTCCAAGTGGTCATGTACTTCAGCATGACTGAGGTGGGTCTATCAACGCAGAAATGGTCAGCCCCGCAGCAATGGTCAGTCCTAGAAGTGGTCAGCCCCACAGATGGTCAGCCCTCAGCCCCGCAGAGATGGTCAGCCCCCCCAGAGATGGTCAGCCCCGCAGCAATGGTCAGCCCCGCAGCGATGGTCAGCCATATGCGCATGCGCGCGTGCTTAAGGTTCAAAGTTTATTTGATCGGCCGCGCTCTAGGTCAAAGTTGAGGGTCAGCCGTTCTGCACATAACGTCGTCCATAAAAATTTTTATTTAAGCTGTAGCTCGGCATTTGACTGGGTCATGTGATCGCAAGCGATTGCTAACCACAACTTTTGCATACGGTAAGGTTTTTTCAGCACAGTAAAGTTCAACTGAATGCGATATTGAAACTTGATTTGTCAGTTTGCGTGTTTTTAAATCCCTCATTAAAAAAAAAGCATACATTTGTAAGGTATCGTTGAACAAGCTATAAATTTAAATTTCTATAGATAGCTAACTGATTGGGTATATGCCAAACAAGTTGTTTTGTTGTAACAGCTAACAAATTAATAGTAGTGCTACAGATTTGCAGCAAAAGTGCTTTAGTTTGAATGAGCAATAGGATTCAACACTGATAAAGCTTGCTAAATTCTAGTTTGATTGTGTCACTTGAAACTATACAGGAATTCATAGGACACAGTTTTTTTCCCCTTCATGTATATCAGATTGCAATTTTCTGGCAACTTTAGCATAGAAGTGCAGAGGGCTCATACCATTGGTACTTTATTAGGCTGTGTGCATGGTTCATTTAGTCAGGAATGGAAGTGGCCTTATCATGATGGTATAGTCCAGAGTGCAAATATGTGGACTGAATAATTGGAGTTTTAGTACAAATAATATGCTGTTCTAGAATCTACCATGGCTATTCATGCAAATATGTGTGACTAGACAACTAAAACTAGATTTATAGATAAAATTATGATTGTTTATAATGAATTAGTTATGTAACTGTTGTCTGTTATTTTCTCTTCGATTGATGAATTAGGTTCTCTTAGAAGTTTTTCACAAGTAACTAGTTGAAATTATTATAACTCTTGAGCCCCTCCCTCCCTACCCCTTAAAAACTCATCCACTGCTCAGGTGATCTCTGTAATATATTTTTGTGATGAACAAAAATTGAAGAAGTGAACAAGAGTAAAAGTATTCAAAACACATAATGAGATTGTGTGTGCATTAGTAGTGATAGCTACTCTCCACTACATGCTTACCCTGCCCTGTGATACAGCCCTGTAAAAAGACAACTGAGAAGAAACATTGAGGTGGAAGTTATTGTTGGCAAAGTCTTTGCAGATTGAAGCCATATTGCAGGTGTACCGTGTTGGAAACATGTCAGTTACATTGTACTCAAACACTCTACTGAATATGGAAAAATAACCATTGGAGATAAGACTGAGTAGTCTGGAATATGTTTGAACTATATTGGCTATTGAGTATGATATTCTGGTTTCCAACTGTTCCAAGGCTATACTAGATGCACATGTCAACTAATTTATTCATTTATTTATTTCACTTATTATTTATTTTTTATTATCCTACTGTATAAAGGTTTAGGTAGTTAGAGAACAATAAAGATGCTCATAAGTCTAATATTGGTTGAATTTTTGTTGTTGTGTTTAGTTGTTTTATTTACCTTTGACATGAATAAGAGCTAATAATAGGAAATTTTTCTCTTTTTAACAGCCAATATTTTATGGCTGTTAAAAAGAGAAAAATTTCCTATTATTATAATTATTTCAGCCCAGAATGACTGAATCATAACAAGAGCTTTATTAATACTGGTAGTGTAATATTGAAATGGTACATTTCAATATTTGTAAATATTAAATCAAGTTACAGAAAAGCTATACCAAAGTTAATTCTATGTAGCAATTCATTTTAAGTATTGATCCTGCCTTATAATACATTAGTGGTACACTTGGGGAGGGGGAGTTTTTTTTGTTTTTTTTAAATTTCTTATAATATTATTGTTAATCAATATTATCAACCCTAAACTCTAATAGTTCTAGAAGTCAATGTGTTTTAAAGGGATTTAGGAGAGTAAGATATCTTGAACTTGGGTTGAGCGCTATCATTTCTTAATTACTTCCATTATTCATTCTTTCGGTTTTTGCTATATTTTTTGGGCAGTAGCCAGGATCTGTGAGTTTATATAGAGCTCACTACTGTTGACATTCCTCACTCTAACTTATCGCCTTTATAGGTATGATTGGGTTACCTTTGAGGTCTCTTTTGCGTTTTTAGTAGCCATCTGATGGCGCTATTATATTGTGGCAGGCCACTTGTTCACACACATTCTGGGGCAGTCAGCTCACGAAGGCCAATCAGATCACACTGTTGGACTCAACATAGCCTGTCCAATCTATTTGAGCGGATTTTTTTTTGTGGAATGCGTTTGAGCTAATGGCTAGTTAACCATTATTGAACCTCAGTTTTATACTGCCATCAGTTAAAACAACAGCAAAAAAAATGTACTTCGTGAGTACATGCGTTGGTATAAATAATTGGAAAACATTTCTTATTAAGAATAAGTCGTAATGACTTTGAGAATAAGCGTAATAGCCACTATTTTAGCTATTCCTCTAGTGTCTTCTCTACTGCCTATTAGAATTCCTTCTGTTTCATCAGGAGTCCTGTGCAAGTCTCGACGAGCAATTCGATCAGACGAGTATCCTTAAGAACGAAGTCAACACAGCGTTATTGAAGCTGCACGGTCCACCGTGCACTTGTGGGCATTACTGATCAGTGGTCAAGAATCGCTTACTTGAACATGTCGGACACAACTCAGCAATGTCCAACCAATTGAACTATATCAGCTCAAGTGAGAGGTTGCGGGAGAAAAACTCATGGAAGGTTTTCCTGTGATTCTATATTCTACCCAGCTAACAAGACCTACACTCGAGTATGCGGTAGAGTAAACGCTTACCAAGCTGGAGCAACAGATGCGTTTGATAGTTACATATAGTCTGGCGTAGCCAGACCCTTTACCCAACCGCTACGCGGGGAAAGGGTCTGGGGACAATCACGTACGTTGGCTGTTCTAGAGGAATGTTGTCGCGGTTACTTAATTACTATAACCCCACCCGCTATTTGCGGGACGTTGCTACCCAAAAACCGCGGATACTTTATTGCGTGGGTGTAGGCACTCTGCGCAGTCACATATCTTTTCTTTGCGCAAAGTTTAGTAGTTGATTGCAGTTGACAGAGGTACTTCGCAAGATGTTTTGCATAGGCTGTGGAGTTTCTCTTATACAAAATGTGAAAAAAAGAGTAAATCTGGGTCCTGATTCTGTTGGTGCTCTGGAGCCTCGTAAAAGGGTAACTGCTTTGTGGCTATCCTTAGTAAGGAAGAAACTACTGCTGCAAGGAGTCACCATAGAAGAAATTAACATCAATGAATCGGATCCTGGAAAAATGTGTAGAGTTTGCTTTGGTATCTATCAGAGGCTTCATAAATTACAATCTCAGGTAGTTTTGACTAAGATCGCACAGCACTCTACCACTTCATCACAAGCACAGCACTCCACCACTTCTTCACAAACACAGCAATCCACCACTTCTTCACAAGCACTACAATCCACCACTTCTTTGCGAGCAGAGCACTCCACCACTTCTTCACAAACACAGCACTCCACTACTTCTTTACAAGCACAGCACTCCACCACTTCTTCACAAGCACAGCACTCCACCACTTCTTCACAAACACAGCAATCCACCACTTCTTCACAAGCACTACAATCCACCACTCCTTTGCGACCAGAGCACTCCACCACTTCTTCACTAGCACAGCACTCCACCACTTCTTTACAAGCACAGCATTCCACCACTCCTTTGCAAGCACAACACTATTCCTCTTCGCTTCCACCTCCACAACCAAAGAGAATTTGCTTGGCAGCTACATCTCCATCGGTGTCGGTAAGTCCATGTAATATTTAATAATAAATTATACAGTTGCTTATTACTTTGATTGTGATATTAATTGCCAAAATATCAAAGTTTTTTTTTTGTGCTAGATGCTCTGTGGACAACAAGCAATAGTTAGATCAGTTTTGGTTGTAAGGCAAGTACAGTAAGTCACACTTAGTCATTTTCCCACCAAAAACTATTAAACCACAAATCACTGAAGTACAATTATAGAAAAGTGAGTGTGGCCTCGCTTTTACTTTGATGTGACCCATATGTAAGTATTCATGAAATATTTTTATTGAAGCAAATTTTTTATAAGTATAATAAATGGTACTTTATACCAGTACAGTCCCCTTGGAAAAACATTGTTACAAAAATCTCAGACCCGGTTTCTGAATTCATAATTAAAGTTGGAGAGCTTATATTAAGTCAGTCAGTCAGTCAGTCACCCAATCCTTCAGTCAACCAATCAGTCAGTCAATTAATCAATCAACAATCAATCAATCAATCAATCAATCAGTCAGATCAATCAATCAATCAATCAATCAATCAATCAATAGTTTTTTAATTAATATTTAGACCACTGAAGTGTTATACTCTTCAACATCCCAACCCCCACTGTCTTTCTTTTGCTTTCCTATAAACAGCATTGTCTATACATGTACAGGAACCTAAAATACAAAATTCAATATTTGATCAAAAGTTTTGTGTCATTTAATTTTTGCAAAAATAGGTTTGATAACATATGGCTAAAAGAGACTACTGAAGGACTTTGCCATTACTAATAACTTGCTTCAACATCACCACCAAAATCAATTAGCAAATGGACTTAAAATGATATTTTTTCCAGAAAAATGTGTCATGCCCCCCCCCACCCCTTCCACACCCCACCCCCCACCCTCACCCCCACAAACAAAAACAGGATTTAGAAGATTTTGAATATGAGGGATAAAGAAAATTTGTGTATTTTTTAGACCAAATAATGCTTCTCTTTTTTTTTTTTTTTCAGGCTTCAAACTCTATTGTAATAAGAGTTCAAGGTAGTAAATATAAACACCCACTTAGCCAAGAATTACTGTATTCCATTTAAAACATCATGGAAGCATATTTTAAAACCTTCAGGGCTATAGGTTGTTTGTGAATAGTTCCAAAACTGAATATCTCATTATAACTGTACACAATTTGTGTGAGAATAAGGGCTTAGCCTGGTTTGTTCAATGAGATAGATGCTTGTGCAGCTACAGGGCAGGATTTGAAGCTGTTGGTGTTGAGTAACAGGTGTGGTGTGAGTAGGGAGCTGTAATGAAGAAGTGCGAAGTGGGTACAAAGTACCCTGTTTGTGACACAGGAATCAGCTATAGCATCTGCAATTATTGCAATTGCCAATTAATTACAAAAATGTATCATTTGAAGTGATTTTTGAATATATTTTCCACAGATAAACATAGGCTATAGCTCAGGTGCAAAGCAATTCAATTTGCACACACCAAGAAGAAGACACATGGGCAAGTCCATAGCCAGGGGTTCCAAGAAGTCATTAGTTGAACAGTGCTATAAAGATCCAGTGACAAGAAGCCTGATGATGAAAAAGCTCGGAATTATCTTAAAGAGAGAGCTGAATGTTATGTGCGAAATGAAAACCAGGTCCATTTTACGCAGTGGATCATGGGATGACATGAAGAACTTTAAGTTGATTACTGTTATAGAAGAATTGAAGATGTATGCACCTATTCTCTTTGGGATGTTGAATGCTTGCACATTGATTACGAGTGATAAGAGAAATAGGATTGCTACTATAGGTATTTGTGCTTCTATTTTCTTGCAATATTGATGCCATTACATGAGTTTAGCACAGAAAATCATTATGTTAATTCTATACGGTAGTCATTGTGGGAAACAAGTAAGCATCTAATGTGTTAAAATTAATTGTTTAATTAAATACACTCTGTTTCTATTTTAGGCATATCAGAGACTAGCAAGACTTAATATCACCTTAACTCATAAATCTCTGAGCAGACTACTCTGTACTATTGGTGAAAACCATGATAACGAAGTGCTTGAGTGGAGGAATAGCTTCATTCCATTGCTAATGGAAGTATGTAGCTAACTTTAATTATGTAAATGCTTCATTATAATCATTTGTATCATTTCACAGGAAGTTCCTACGACTGTGAAGCGAAGGCCTGTGATGATCCAAGTCACAAAACATGGACAAGAGAATGAAATATCTGACAAAGAAAATGACAGTGACTGTGATGAAGATGACAATGATTTGGATGATTTGAATCTTAGCCTTCTAGAGGACCATGAGGAGTCGGGGGTAACCACGCATCTTTCTGATTCATACTGTAGTGAGGCTGAAGATTGTCTGTCTTATAGTAGTGAAACATGCTTGGAATCTGACAGCCATAGTGAGACAACAGAAAGTTCTGATGAGATCGCAGTACTTTCTACTGCATCACCACCGACAACATTAGAACCTGCCCACCATATTGCCAATATCCAGACGATGACATCAACTGTAGTACCTAAAAGTTTCAGGATATGTGGAGATAACATTGACAAAACAGTGAGGCCACGCTTTTTGCGTTCAGACAGGAAGAATGAGTCTCTACACTATTTCCATTCATACGCAGTACAGAATCGCGTTAATGTCTCCTCACTCTCTGATTTGATGAAGCCAAACACTTCGACTCCTGAAAATATTGCACAAGCAATTTTTCCTTCAAAAAGTGATGACAAATGTCTACGACAAAACATTGCCATACTAATATCAAGAGTTCTTGTATCTTATCTTTCTTTTTTTGGGTTTTCTTTTGATAAATTTGTTAAATGGCACATTGAGCATCAGTATTCTCAGGAGATGTCCCAGAAATCTGTAGTGGTAAGTTTATATGCAACATACAAAGGTGATGATGTCGGCCAATATGTAATTTGCCGATTCCAGTTTGTTTATACACTTAATGAGTTTGCCTAAAATGTGTGCTCCTAATATAGTTTACACTTTTATTACCATGATGGTAATAAAATTAATCCAAGTAGCTTACTTTATATGTAATAACAATTAGATTATAGCTCACAACACATTTATTACTTGCAGGTACCCTTGGGTGTCATTCCAAAAAATGAGAACAAGAGTGGTGAAATGGTGGAAATTATGACACATTTACACCAGTATGTTCCATCTTTAACCCTTTCGTTCCCAATCCCGCTTAAAAGCGGGTGAAGACCGGTTGGCTTCTCCGAATTTAAAAAAATAGTTACTTTATAGCTAGAACCTTCAGATTGCATACACAGGTGCCCAATGCGTTGGAGAAGCATCTAAAATAGCTTTCAGCCAGGGCTGCTTCGACAGTACCTCACAGCAGTTGCGTTTATTTCTTCCTCGGCAAAAAAAAAAACATCGGTTCTCCGTCGAATTTAAAAAAAAGTTACCTTCTTCACAGCAGCTTCATTTATGGATCCAGTCATCTCCAGAGCTTTGTAGAAGCAGCGAAAAATTGCTTGAGCCCAGTAGCCTTCCATAACACATTGAAACAACCGCTTCTTTGCCGACCAAAACTTTGCGGTTTGACTTACTGTCTTCTTTTTTTTTTATAAAATCGCCAGTTCAACTGGGGGCCTCCCCATTTCGTACAGTCTTAGGTAATGCTTATTACATCATAGGAAAAAAGTGAGCATGTCGTGTGATCCAGGTAACTATGCAAAAAAAAAATTTTTTTCGATGTCAATTTGGAAAGATGGCGTCTACCAGTTACAGTGCTGTGGAAGTTTTATACTTGCTTGATACTAACTCTAGCGACTCGGGATCAAGCGGAGAAGAGGGAGACGACATCTAGGGCTATAGGAGGCCCTGTATCAGGGTTGGGGACCAGACCCCGTCAACTCTGACACTGACAATGGAAGTCAAGAAGATGATCGATGTAAGCTTGTCTTTCTCTTGTCTTTCTCTTGAAAACTAGCAAGCTTCTGTTGTGAAAAAGGACTTATTTATAGCTATATTGAGATGGAGAAAGCTGTTTAGCTATAATATATATATATTTCATTGAGTTTTGAGATTTGAAAGTGGGTTGTGGTTTGTTGAACAATTTCAAATTTTCAAAAAAATTTAATTTTTTTTACCAGAATGTACTACTAGGACCAGATGTGTATGCAGTCACCGACCCGATTGTGAAGAGGGATTGTGAAGTGGACGCAGATAAGGCAACAGGAGCAGAGTCTTCAATTGATGAAGGAGAAGATGCTGGACCTGGCGAAGTACACTCGGAGCCCCACCCCCCTCCCTCCCAAACAAAATTCCTGTATGAAACCGCATACAATACATCATAAAGTTGCAATTATATAGGATCATGAATAATTTGTTGTTTGTATTACAAATATCTTTGTTGTTTGTGTTTTTGTGTATATGAAATTGTTTTGTAGTGGAGCTCGACGTCCGATGGCGTATGTTCCTTGTGGACACTCATAGATGTCTCCCACATGATCACAATCAGCACCAAACACAGCAAACAACATATTTTATTGTTGAACTAATATAATATTGGTATAAAGTACATCAAACAATATTATTTCTATTTTTTTTATTATTATTATTGATGGGAAAAGTGGAATTTTTTGGGAAAAAATTTTTTTTTTTAAAGTAATTGTAGAGGGCCTAAATATTATTCAATTTTCTCAATCAAAAAATGAGGGGAATCCCAAACTCTTGGTCTATTTAGTGATATATGGTTGCTATGGGGTTTTCCCAGCCAGCATCGAGTTAAAAAAATAAAACGGTAATGCACTATTCCGCGGTAGAAGATTAGATTTTTCCGCGCGCGTCCAAACAATTCGGGAACGAGAGGGTTAAGTACTTGCCTAGAACGCACAATCAGCACTGGTGAAGTGGTCAAAGAAGAAAGTGCTTCATTTTACTCGATACTTATTGGTGGAGATTAGCTAACTGCAGCAAGGGCAAGATCTGCCATTAAGGGGAAAATGAATGGCCATACTCACCCTCAAGCACTCTCAGGAATAGTACCAGTTGCTGAAGATTGGCATGCCAAAGCAAATTTCTTGGGTGTAAGTAACATTATTCACTTTATTAGCTTTAGTAATATTAACCACTTGGTTGTGTTATTACAGCTCATATTTAGGTATTATTATTCTAGTCAATCAGCTGGTGATCACGGGTCTTTGTACCAGCTTAGAAATTGCATTGGCAGAACGAATGTTGTGAAGAAGCCACTGGACAATTTCAATGCATCTGACGATTTTTTTGTTTTAATTGTGAAGTGACACATTCTTACAGCTGCTATGGACATGCTTGGAATGGAGAACATCAACAGTGTTCCAGGTAAATACATTACAGACCCTGAGAATGTCTGGATGTTAACTACAGAAGAAAGGAAAACACTTCTACTGACAATTTCAACCAATAGTTTTGATTCGTTTGTTGACATATTGTTTCACAAACCAGCAACAGATGACAATTGCACGGACAAAGTTCATATATATGCGAAAAGGATTTTGAGTCTGGGCTGTTTCTACATGGAATATTCAGATGCTATCAGAGAAGGTGACGGTGGCCGCGTGCTTCGATGTTGGAGATATTTGCTGCCTATGTTTCGTAGTTCTGGGCGAAAGAACTATGCCTTGGAAAGCTTAAACCTCCTGGTGCAGCATGACTTCACACTTTCACCAAGGCAAGCCACCGAATTAATATGGAGTCGCTTTGTCAACACCAAGGGATTGAAAGGAACCAACATTCCAAATGACCTCCATATGGAACACCTGAACAGGCTCGTTAAGACATCAATCAGTGGACTTGGTGCCAACAAGACAGTAAATTCCATTATGAAGGTTTCAAAGGTTTTGCATGTACTATCTCCAGTGCTAAACAATTTTGACACAGAAAACGAAGTGGCACATGAAAGTGGAAGACATCAAAAAGCAAGTGAAATGAAGGACATGAGAATTATCTTGAATGAGCTCACTTCTGTCTTTAAAGTATTTCCCAATCGCTGTCATACATTTTTTTCCTAATCCTAGGCATCCACTGCATGCACATTCAACTGTTGCTATAAAAAAATGGATCATGGCTCATATTAAAAACTAATTATAATACATCAATTTTTCTGCATAAATAAAAATAATTTCTTATAAATTTAAATAAAAATAAAATCTGATTGTTTTATGACACATGTTCCGCACTCACATGCTTGAAAACATATATCACAACACATACAGCCTACCACTGAATTTTCATGTACATAATTGTCCACATCATTAAATAAATAGTCTCTCCGACAAATGTCATAATTTGCTTGGTAGTCTCTCATAGATTTTTCTGCATGTCTTGTCACCGACTTGAGTGATACAAGAATGGCTAATGAGGGCTTGCCATCTCTACCAGCTCGCCCAGTTTCTTGTATATAAGTCTCTGTGTCAGATGGTACACCATAATGAATAATTTCTCTGACATTAGGACAGTCCACACCCATGCCGTATGCTGACGTTGCACATACCAATCGAAGAGGTGCTCTTTCGTCTGAAAATGAGACCACAATTTGACTCTTTACTTCTTCATCAGTAATTGAAGTATACATATCCACTAGGCGAAACTTTGATTGATCAGGAGCATCAGGTGGTACAAGGAAACTGTCCCCAAGCTCACTCTTTAAAAACTCATATATATCAGCACAGTCAACAATACTTCGGCAGTAGATTATCATGCGAGACATATTTGTTCCTTCCTCTTTTAGCTTATTCGAAAGTGGTTCAAAAGTATTTTTCAATGAAGTGTGAGATGTTACGGTATACATTATATTGTTCTTACAAGGTAGCACTGCAATCACCTTGGGCAAGTACATTCCAAGAATATATGCGATTTGCCTCTGAAGTGTTTTAGTTGCAGTAGCAGTCAAAGCCATTATTATTTACTCCCTTAGGTAACAAACTTCACCAATGTGAAGAAGCGCTTCACGGAATGATCACCCCTATAAATTATAACAAAGTTTTCTTAATAAAATTTCCTGGGTACTCTTTGTTTAGAATGTAATCAAACTTTTGGATGCACAAGCTATTTTATATGAAATTAAAATCAATCAATAAAGACATCTTGTTATCCATATGAGTAGTATAAATTAAAAAACAACAACTATAACACACCACTTTTTTACTATGTGAGCTTCATCAATTATGAACGCTCGGACTCTGTGCTCATATGGCTTGCAACACATCCCTCCATCTTCTCTCCAACAACAATTCTGGTTTAAAAAAAACTAAGCCATATCTTTCCATTAAGTACTACACCAGCCTTCACTTCAGGTGTAGTGGCACTATGAACTGCTGCTACTGAAAGTCCCTTTGTTGACCAGCACAAAACCTAGAAAATGTATGAAAGCTAACAATACTTGCATGCCTACATCAGTTCCAACTTGCCTGGTCTTCCATTATAGCTGTCAATGGGGTGACAACAACTACAATACTCCTGTTTGAATCTTCATGCAACTTATCATTAAGTATTGGAAGGCAGGCACAGCAACCCTGTTGGGAAGAATGGCGAACACATCCTGACCCATTACGAATTCCACGATCACCTGCATCTGCAATTCCTTCAAATTCCTATAACCTAAACGCTCAGAGGAATGTACAGCAGCAGCACGCACAGCAGTCTCAGAAAAGGACATGGCCGGCGACCAGAGATCGTTAGCGGCGCAGGATCCTCTTATAGAGTGGTCAGACGCCCACTCATGTTGGCCTAGGAGACGGCCAAAAGAATGTTAATTGACCACCCCCCAAAATCGTGGGGCTAGCTCTCTAGAACAGCCAAGGTACGTGATTGTCCCCAGACCCTTTCCCCGCGTAGTGGTTGGGTAAAGGGTCTTGCTACGCCAGACTA
>WLWD01001903.1_pt1 | contig 79050 bp, 63 predicted proteins | sample 6712731 | NCBI WGS metagenome assembly WLWD01 (sample SAMN12718690, study PRJNA576275) | sponge metagenome | isolation source: marine sponge | host: Mycale hentscheli | place: New Zealand: South Island, Marlborough, Capsize Point | collected 2014-11-01 | reverse complement strand
AGCAAGTACCACCACACAGAGGCACTTGATAGAACTAGCAAGTACCACCACACAGAGGCACTTGATAGGACTAGCAAGTACCACCACACAGAGGCACTTGATAGAACTAGCAAGTACCACCACACAGAGGCACTTGATAGGACTAGCAAGTACCACCACACAGAGGCACTTGATAGAACTAACAAGTACCACCACACGGAGGCACTTGATAGGACTAGCAAGTACCACCACACAGAGGCACTTGATAGGACTAGCAAGTACCACCACACGGAGGCACTTGATAGAACTAGCAAGTACCACCACACAGAGGCACTTGATAGAACTAGCAAGTACCACCACACAGTGGCACTTGATAGAACTAACAAGTACCACCACACAGAGGCACTTGATAGGACTAGCAAGTACCACCACACAGTAGCACTTGATAGGACTAGCAAGTACCACCACACAGAGGCACTTGATAGAACTAGCAAGTACCACCACACAGAGGCACTTGATAGAACTAGCAAGTACCACCACACAGAGGCACTTGATAGGACTAGCAAGTACCACCACACAGTGGCACTTGATAGAACTAGCAAGTACCACCACACAGAGGCACTTGATAGGACTAGCAAGTACCACCACACAGAGGCACTTAATAGGACTAGCAAGTACCACCACACAGAGGCACTTGATAGGACTAACAAGTACCACCACACAGTGGCACTTGATAGAACTAACAAGTACCACCACACAGAGGCACTTGATAGAACTAGCAAGTACCACCACACAGAGGCACTTGATAGGACTAGCAAGTACCACCACACAGAGGCACTTGATAGAACTAGCAAGTACCACCACACAGTGGCACTTGATAGAACTAACAAGTACCACCACACAGAGGCACTTGATAGAACTAGCAAGTACCACCACACAGAGGCACTTGATAGGACTAGCAAGTACCACCACACAGAGGCACTTGATAGGACTAGCAAGTACCACCACACAGAGGCACTTGATAGAACTAGCAAGTACCACCACACAGAGGCACTTGATAGAACTAGCAAGTACCACCACACGGAGGCACTTGATAGGACTAGCAAGTACCACCACACGGAGGCACTTGATAGGACTAGCAAGTACCACCACACAGAGGCACTTGATAGGACTAGCAAGTACCACCACACAGTGGCACTTGATAGGACTAGCAAGTACCACCACACAGTGGCACTTGATAGAACTAACAAGTACCACCACACAGAGGCACTTGATAGGACTAGCAAGTACCACCACACAGAGGCACTTGATAGGACTAGCAAGTACCACCACACAGAGGCACTTGATAGGACTAGCAAGTACCACCACACAGAGGCACTTGATAGGACTAGCAAGTACCACCACACAGTGGCACTTGATAGGACTAGCAAGTACCACCACACAGAGGCACTTGATAGAACTAGCAAGTACCACCACACAGTGGCACTTGATAGGACTAGCAAGTACCACCACACAGTGGCACTTGATAGGACTAGCAAGTACCACCACAAGATAGGACCACCACACAGTGGCACTTGATAGAACTAGTACCACCACACAGAGGCACTGATAGAACTAACAAGTACCACCACACAGAGGCACTTGATAGGAGGACTAGCAAGTACCACCACACAGTGGCACTTGATAGAACTAGCAAGTACCACCACACAGAGGCACTTGATAGAACTAGCAAGTACCACCACACAGAGGCACACTAGCAAGTACCACCACACAGGCACTTGATAGGACTAGCAAGTACCACCACACAGAGGCACTTGATAGGACTAGCAAGTACCACCACACAGAGGTACCACCACACAGAGGCACTTGATAGGAGGACTAGCAAGTACCACCACACAGTGGCACTTGATAGAACTAACAAGTACCACCACACAGTGGCACTTGATAGGAGGACTAGCAAGTACCACCACACAGAGGCACTTGATAGGACTAGCAAGTACCACCACACAGAGGCACTTGATAGGACTAGCAAGTACCACCACACAGTGGCACTTGATAGGAGGACTAGCAAGTACCACCACACAGTGGCACTTGATAGAACTAACAAGTACCACCACACAGAGGCACTTGATAGGAGGACTAGCAAGTACCACCACACAGTGGCACTTGATAGAACTAACAAGTACCACCACACAGTGGCACTTGATAGGAGGACTAGCAAGTACCACCACACAGAGGCACTTGATAGGACTAGCAAGTACCACCACACAGTGGCATTTGATAGAACTAACAAGTACCACCACACAGAGGCACTTGATAGAACTAGCAAGTACCACCACACAGAGGCACTTGATAGGACTAGCAAGTACCACCACACAGAGGCACTTGATAGGACTAGCAAGTACCACCACACAGAGGCACTTGATAGAACTAGCAAGTACCACCACACAGAGGCACTTGATAGAACTAGCAAGTACCACCACACAGAGGCACTTGATAGGACTAGCAAGTACCACCACACAGAGGCACTTGATAGACTAACAAGTACCACCACACAGAGGCACACTTGATAGAACTAGCAAGTACCACACACAGCGGCACTTGATAGGACTAGCAAGTACCAGGCACTACAGTGGCACTTGATAGCAAGACACAGTACCACACTTGATAGGACTAGCAAGTACCACACACAGAGGCACTTGATAGGACTAGCAAGTACCACCACACGGAGGCACTTGATAGAACTAGCAAGTACCACCACACAGAGGCACTTGATAGGACTAGCAAGTACCACCACACAGAGGCACTTGATAGAACTAACAAGTACCACCACACAGAGGCACTTGATAGGACTAGCAAGTACCACCACACAGTGGCACTTGATAGAACTAGCAAGTACCACCACACAGAGGCACTTGATAGGACTAGCAAGTACCACCACACAGAGGCACTTGATAGGACTAGCAAGTACCACCACACAGAGGCACTTGATAGACAAGTACCACCACACAGAGCAAGGTACCACCACACAGAGGCACTTGATAGGACTAGTCCACACAAGGTACCACCACACAGAGGCACTTGATAGGAGGACTAGCAAGTACCACCACACAGTGGCACTTGATAGAACTAACAGTACCACCACACAGAGGCACTTGATAGGAGGACTAGCAAGTACCACCACACAGTGGCACTTGATAGAACTACAAGTACCACCACACAGAGGCACTTGATAGAACTAGCAAGTACCACCACACAGGCACTTGATAGGACTAGCAAGTACCACCACACAGAGGCACTTGATAGGACTAGCAAGTACCACCACACAGAGGCACTTGATAGGACTAGCAAGTACCACCACACAGTGGCACTTGATAGGACTAGCAAGTACCACCACACAGTGGCACTTGATAGAGGACTAGCAAGTACCACCACACAGAGGCACTTGATAGGACTAGCAAGTACCACCACACAGTGGCACTTGATAGGACTAGCAAGTAGGCACTTGATAGGACTAGCAAGTACCACCACACAGAGGCACTTGATAGGACTAGCAAGTACCACCACACAGTGGCACTTGATAGGACTAGCAAGTACCACCACACAGAGGCACTTGATAGAACTAGCAAGTACCACCACACAGTGGCACTTGATAGGACTAGCAAGTACCACCATTACATCAGTCACTTATTGTGCACAAACCCTGTCATTGTCTTTACTGATGACTTAGTACCAGTTTGGCTCAGCTCTGCTGACCTGTTTGATGACACTTTACCAACCTATCCCAGCTAATGAATAATTCATAAATACAAACCACACATGCGTACATAAAAAATGCATACATACATACATACATACATACATACGTACATACATACACACATATATACACACACACATACACACACACACACACATACACACACACACACATACAGACACACTCATACACACACACTCATACTCCCCACAATGTAGGCTCACATGTACAGACGTTGCGTGAATACCAACCCATACACATTTACAACTGCAGAGAATGAATATGTCCACACATGAGGCCAGACAGAGTTAGCAGAGAATGAACATGTCCACACATGAGGCCAGTCAGAGCTAGCAGAGAATGAACATGTCCACACATGAGGCCAGACAGAGTTAGCAGAGAATGAACATGTCCACACATGAGGCCAGTCAGAGCTAGCAGAGAATGAACATGTCCACACATGAGGCCAGTCAGAGCTAGCAGAGAATGAACATGTCCACACATGAGGCCAGTCAGAGCTAGCAGAGAATGAACATGTCCACACATGAGGCCAGACAGAGTTAGCAGAGAATGAACATGTCCACACATGAGGCCAGTCAGAGCTAGCAGAGAATGAACATGTCCACACATGAGGCCAGTCAGAGTTAGCAGAGAATGAACATGTCCACACATGAGGCCAGTCAGAGCTAGCAGAGAATGAACATGTCCACACATGAGGCCAGTCAGAGCTAGCAGAGAATGAACATGTCCACACATGAGGCCAGTCAGAGCTAGCAGAGAATGAATATGTCGAATATGTCCACACATGTCCTGCTAGCTCTGACTGGCCTCATGTGTGGACATGTTCATTCTCTGCTAACTCTGTCTGGCCTCATGTGTGGACATGTTCATTCTCTGCTAGCTCTGACTGACCTCATATTTCTTGGATTGTTTCTCTTGTCCTACAGAGTGTAAAGGACGTTGCCAAGGCTCTCCAAGAAGCCAACCTCGGTCTGAACCCAATGGTGGAGAAGTCAGCCATCAAAGTGCCTCTGCCAAAGTAAGTCGCTCCTCAACACATGAGGCAGTAAATGGCTCTCTTAATCAACCTTCAATTACCCTCGGGGAAATCCCTCGTTAATAAGTTTCTGCACACTTTCTCTGTGTTTGTCCATAGGGATACAACATGTTCAAAAACAACAAAAAAAAACACAATAAAGTAATGCTAGTGAGCGTGCTCAGCAGAATAAAATGGTGGGCCAGACAGCCTGCCTAGCTACTGCCATCAAATAGGAAAGATTTTCAAACAGTTCGTACACCTCAACATCAGCATTGAGAGCAAAGAGCTGTCAAGCAACGTTGCTATCGACAGATAATATGCTGTGAGTAACCTTTTATATTTTCTCTACTGCACAAGTCCAACTTTACTGAGTCTTACATGTCAATTGCGTTGTTTAGCTGAGAGATATTGAAGTTAGTAAGTCTTCCCAGGCAAGCCTGCATTGCAAGGCTCTAAAGCTATTACAGACTGTCATCAAGTTCATATTCATGTGTACAGTAAGTATGTATATCCCAATAATTGACTCAGATTTTAACCTGATAGTGTCTTGCTTAGCTACAACACTTTTTAAAGAAAGAGTAAAGATGTTTGTAACATGGACTAATTTTAGCTTCAATGGCAAAACAGTGTTGTTGATAGTAAGTTGGCATGAATTAACTTGAACATCCATTGCTAGTGAGTCTTTAACTATACACAACACTTCAACTCTTAGGTAGAACTTGCTGGAATTGAAGAAATTAGGATGACGACCCTTTACCATTTCCATCAACGAACGCCCTTACAACAACTGTGTGTGTGTGTGTGTGTGTGTGTTATAGAGTCACTGGAGAGTTGAGGGAGAAGTTGTCCAAAGAGGCCAAGGTATACGCAGAGAAGGCTAAGAAGAGAGTGAGAAGTTCTCGCGAGAATGGTATGAGTGACTTGAGGAAGAAACAGAAGACCATCTCTACCGACACATACAACCGACTCACGAAATATGTGAGCATTGTGTGGGGGCGAGGGGTGGGTGTGGTCAAGGTGTGGGTGTGGTCGTTAGTGTAGGGTCTGCTGATTCAGTGACTAATTTCAGAGAAGTAGAAATGAGAAAATTTTAAACCGTGAAAGAAGGGTTGTGTGCACATTTCTTTGGAAGAGGTGTGACACTTTTTTTTTAACTACAAAATACAATAAACAACATTCTATCTGGAATGATTGATGGGATTGAAATTAGAAAATGGTAAGGTGTGGTAAAATAGTAGACTTAACTCCTTGTTTGCCAGAACTACGGGAGTGATGTCATCTGGTAAGGTGTGGACTCTCAATGTTTAACCACGAACAGGTGCAGCAACTGGCAGACAATCACACGGTCAACATAGACGACCTCACAAAGGCCAAGGTCAGTGAACTCACCAAGGTAAGCTAGAGACAGCCAGTGAAGACCCGCCATCTCTCTTACCTCTACACTACACACCACCAGTGCAACTGGACCACTAGACAGCTCTAGTTTTAGAATGCAAAAGATGGATCACTAAGAATAGAAGCACTTATTATAGACCCGGACAGATAACTAGATATTTACTGTTTGTAACTGTTGTATTTTTTTAGGTCTGTATGATTCAATATTCTTTATAGACCTGTTCTGTGTGTATAACTGACAACAATATTTTTCTCGTTTGTGTAGCTTAAACATATTACAAGGTTTTTTATTTTATTTACAAATTATAATTATATCCATGGAAACTTGCTACATATTTCTAATACATGTACTTGTGTCTCAAACAAACAAAAATAAATCTGCAAATACTTTGTTGTTGTTGTGATGATATGCAGTTAAAATGATTGCAACGTGGTCCCACTGTATAGTGCTGTCAACTAGTGCATAACAAATAACTAACTAACATCTGATAAATAATGTGGAGGGTTAAAAAAACATAGATGACGATGACAATGATGATGATGAGAGTGGGCGGAGCTACTCTGAGCCGGAGGACCCTAGGAGTGGGTTGGAAATGATGCGGCCTTCAACTCGTGGGTGGATAGGTGTTCTGTGAGGAGAGAGGAAAGAGGAAATAAAGACAGCCTTTTAAATACATACCCACCCACCCACAATCTATTAGTTCCTACTGTGCCAGGTTTATTCTGTAGTGTATGCCCTCCAGTCATATGGCCTGGCCCCTTCAACTAGGAGTTATGATCAGATAAGTAAGTTTTATTTGGTCATCAGAATCTAACCCAGGGTGGGGGGAACATCATTTGCTAGTTTGAAGATTACGATCTGATACAAGTGTATACACAAGACACATACACAGTGATCACCACACACCCAGCCACATGCATGCATGCTGAGGGTATAGCACACACACACACATACATGCACAAACTATTCGCTATTTGCTAATCTGAAGAGCTTTATTGAGCAATAAACTTAACATGGCCACTGACACGCCCAGTTTGTCACTCTATTCTCCATAATGAATATATTGTGCCTACCAGGACTTACTGGATGTCAATATCTCAGCTCAGCTGAACAGAACTGTACACACAAGTTACATAAAACACTCGACTACACCTCATTATGTATTGACACTGCCTACCCTCTATTACTGTGACTCTCACGCTTGAGTAATACCCCCACCCCCATATTAATTAGTACTGAATGTTTTAGTGTGTAGTTTTTTCAATTGACTACTCCTTACCTAGTATTTCCATCTACTTGGTCGCTGAAGTTATAGCACTGTTCGATGTGTTCCCTCACTATGGTAGACAGCAATGGACCCTCATCTGCTGGGATGATCACCTTGCATGCTTTAAAGATATCATACCCATCTTTGCCATGTCCCACGTAGCCCCTCGTCGTCAACAAGTATATCCTGTCTTCTTCCAGTGGTTCCCCAGCAACTAGCACGCGCTCTGCCAGCACTCTGGAGCCACTGGGCTGGGAGGGGTCGAACACAAAGCTGATACCGGACACCTGAGGGAAACGGCCTTCCAAGCGAGGGTACTGGGACACTCCGTTCTCTAGCGCTTGCAGCAGCTGACGGCCTGTCAGCTCTAGTTTCACTAAACTGTCCATCATTGGGAGGATGTCCAACAAATCCTGAGACACAAGAGACAACAAAACAAAACAAGGTCAATAGTAGCTTCTTCAACATTAGAAGAGACAACAAGGTCAATAGTAGCTTCTTCAACATTAGAAGAGACAACAAGGTCAATGGTAGCTTCTTCAACATTAGAAGAGACAACAAGGTCAATGGTAGCTTCTTCAACATTAGAAGAGACAACAAGGTCAATGGTAGCTTCTTCAACATTAGAAGAGACAACAAGGTCAATGGTAGCTTCTTCAACATTAGAAGAGACAACAAGGTCAATGGTAGCTTCTTCAACATTAGAAGAGACAACAAGGTCAATGGTAGCTTCTTCAACATTAGAAGAGACAACAAGGTCAGTGGTAGCTTCTTCAACATTAGAAGAGACAACAAGGTCAATGGTAGCTTCTTCAACATTAGAAGAGACAACAAGGTCAATGGTAGCTTCTTCAACATTAGAAGAGACAACAAGGTCAATGGTAGCTTCTTCAACATTAGAAGAGACAACAAGGTCAATGGTAGCTTCTTCAACATTAGAAGAGACAACAAGGTCAATGGTAGCTTCTTCAACATTAGAAGAGACAACAAGGTCAGTGGTAGCTTCTTCAACATTAGAAGAGACAACAAGGTCAATGGTAGCTTCTTCAACATTAGAAGAGACAACAAGGTCAATGGTAGCTTCTTCAACATTAGAAGAGACAACAAGGTCAATGGTAGCTTCATTAACTCTACGACAATCCAGTGTACCAGTACAAAACATATGTAACTGAGGGAGGGTGAGGAGGATGGGATAGTGGGGCTTAGAAACTTCTGATTAGGGATTAATTAATTCCAACAAGATTAACCAGAAGACCAGTTGGACTCGAGAATCTACTCCAGGAATTTAGTATTTCTCTTATGCTCTGGATATTAAATTTTCGGGTACTTCAGCTCAAAATGTTTTGTTTTTGAGTTAATTAATGCACTAAGGGATGAACTAAATCTCAGAGGGAAGCCATAGCTCCCTCCTTCTCTCCCACATACACTCATGTCTGATAATAGAGTCCACAATACATACAAGGTAGCCTCACCTTCTGACCTACACACAGCTCACACTCCATCCTTGTGTGTGTGTATATATGTGACCGGTTTTGGGAAAATCGGCCTAAACGCGGCAAACAATTTTTTTCAGTATCCCCGGGTAAAGCCTTATGGGTCGATTTTTTTCGAAAAAAATTTTTATGGCAGAAATGGATAGACACCAGTTAGCTCTAGCTTATGACGTAGTTGTAAGCTCTGGCCGTGCTCTAGAACTCACGCTAGGAGGCTAGAAACACTAGCCGGGTTGGACTCGTGTACGGAGAGTTGCTAAGAAATTATTGGCGGGCTTTTCACTAACAGCGGGGAAAAAAACTGTAGCTAACTAATTCACTTACTATTCTACATAATTCAAGTACTCACGCAATTCTCGCCATCATAGTTTCTTAAGGAGCCCTGCATTAAGCCTTTAAGACTTCTTTCAATCCGCCTGTAACCGGTTTTTTCCATAGTGTCCCGGAGACACGCAGTAATAGTATACGGACACAAGACACGCCCCCTGACCTTAGCAACGCCTTTACCCGGCGTTTTTTCGAAATCAGCAATAATAAGTTTAGCAACAATACTGAAGTGTTGTAGTGCGTAGGGCGAAGACGGCTTGTGCTACAGCTTCCAAATTAGGAGGACGGCATCCCAAGGCCCCGTGCAGCCTACTGGTAGAATAAATTAGAAAACTTTAGATCCCGCGTTTAGGCCGATTTTCCCAAAACCGGTCACATATGTGGTGTATGTATATGTGGTGTGTGTGTGTTTGTTTGACTACAAACACATGAATAACAAACAAAGGGTTTGCTAGTAAGATACTCCACAGACTAACTTAAGACTGATTCTCACACACCTCCTGTCTCTCTCTCTCTCTGCTTACCCTCATCTTGAACAGTCCAGCATCATGGATGATGTCTGAGCGCAGTGTGCCTGAGTTGAGCAGAGCCACGTCTGTCTTCATCGTACTTCTCATGATGTCAGTAATGAAGTTGCCCAGGTTAGTCTCCTTGGTTCGCACCTGCCTGAACCTGCCCTCTAGAGACACATCTATCTCTCCCAGAACCAGCTGTAGTCCTTTATCCACCTACACACACACACACACACACACAGACACACACACACACACACACACTGCTGTAAAGAGCAATAGACTATTGTGTTAGCCATCAATACAATGCAATCCCCCAACCTATACAAACATCAGCTATATGATGTATGTTGCTGGCTATAATAGTTTTTGTGAATGCAATTTTGTTCCTTATGAAATGAAGTCTGCAACATTTGATCAACTTGGTTGTTGTATACAAAACAGAACACACTCATCTCCATGGTGACAGAACAGTTGCTAGAAACTGTTGGTAGAACGACCCTCTCACCTCTTTCAGGAATTTCTGCACTGTTTGGTCTACATCAGGATCTGGAGTCAAAGCACCGGTCACTTCCCGTCTTTCTACGTCTATGATGGGCCGTGTGGAGGAGGTGTGGTCACTTCCCTCTGGAAACGTGACGGTGAGATGTGAGAACTCTCTGAACTCTGAGCCACTTTTGAGCACCACCACGTCACCCACCTACACCATGGCAACCACACATGCACCATGGCAACCACACATGCAATGAAGTAAATCAACAATGAACATAAAATATGTGTATTCAACTTTATCAAGCCTCATTTACACTCCACCCACACCTCATTTACACTCCACCCACACCTCATTTACACTCCACCCACACCTCATTTACACTCCACCCACACCTCATGTACACTCCACCCACACCTCATGTACACTCCACCCACACCTCATGTACACTCCACCCACACCTCATGTACACTCCACCCACAAACGCAAACACTCGTGCATCCTCTAGGTATTGAGATACTTTATGAAGCACAGTTAACGCCCTGGTCTGCCGGCTGCTGGAGTACTGGGCGCATACAGTGTTCTTGGAAGAAACACAAGAAACAGTTCACAAACAGACACCTGCTTTGAATAGGTGCTAGGCTAACAACCACTGCGTCCTGTAAACCACATGCAAGTTAGAGTGCAGAGGATGAGGGCACACATGTCTCGTGTATAAAACTGTTACATGTACATGCCTGTGGTTTACTGGGAGAGGGGGTGGGGTCCATGGAAGATTATTCTCTGGGGATACCGGATGGGAAACACTGCATGCATATAACCACACCCACCACACTTGTATATAACCACACCCACCACACTTGTATATAAACACACCCACCACACTTGTATATAAACACACCCACCACACTTGTTTATATCACTCCATGGACCAGTATTTGGTCACATGTTTACATAATGGGCTACTACATGAACTTCCCAATGTTCTAGGGGATATCCCAGGGGCTGTCCCCCTACATGTTGTATGTGCACTCTGCTCACCTGCTGGTATTCATAGTGGTGGTCATGACCGCCCAGTATCATGTGAAGTTCGGGTACTTCCCGGGCTAGTCTCAAGTCATTGGGTACCCTCATGTGAGTTAAAGCTATCAATAAATCACACTCCTACATAAACACAAGTAGTATACGGAAACAATACATAATACATATAATAATGTATGTTGTATAAATATATATATGGCCAGTTCACAAAACACAGGTATGTAAAAAGAAACACAGTAAGCGGCTGGTTAAAGATGCTAAGTGAGGCAGTATGAGGGTGTACTAAAGACTGGGGGATGTGTTAAATTGTAATATACGTATGTATGGTGTATGTGTGGCATATTAACTTAATATATGCATAGAGTAATGACTTCCATTGGGTAAAGATTGCTGTGATGTGTTTCTAATGCAAACTGGCTAGTCATGGGGACGAAACATTGGTTTACTAGCCTACATTGGTTTACTAGCCTACATTGGTTTACTAGCCTACATTGGTTTACTAGCCTACATTGGTTTACTAGCCTACATTGAACGTGGATTTAATGTGCTCAAATAAAAACACTTAATCCAGCTATGGTAGCTTGCCCGTCAGTTGTGCTGAACTGCATTACTAGTATACTATATTGTAATGTTAAAGGCAAGACAATTGAGATTTGTGAATTTTGAAAATTGTTGGAATTGTGTCTCTAGTCTAATTCCAGATGGTTGTTGTGGTGATGAGAAACTTCCTCAATACTATACAAGCACGAGTGTGTGTGAGTTAGGTGAAGTGAGTAGACTTGACAGCACTACACAAGAGAAAGAGAGAGAGAAGCCCCACAGGGAGTGATGAGATGACAGGGAAAGTCACTCGTTGGGAATGTACAAGTGCTGATGGTTGAAACCAACTAATGACCGGCCATGCGTATGGACGGGGGTGTGCCTTCAATAACAATCCTATCAGGTTCTTAAGAAATGTACTCAATTTACTGCATAGTATCAGCATCTTGTGTCTGTGCTCGCCACAATAACTGCCGACTTCGGCACTAAAGGTAAGTGATGTTATTTTAGGATGTACCCTTTACCTCTTCTTGGAGCTCCTTGACCAACGGTCGTGCTGCTGCCACAAAATCCTCATAGATGATGTCAGCCATTTCTATAGCTCCCAGTGTAGCTATCCACTCTCTCTCTACAAGACCTATCATACCAATCTGCAGGGGAAAATAGTGGATGTAACAATAGAACAAAAAAACAGAAATGAAAAAAACAACAAAAACAACAACAACAAACAAAAACAAAAATCAAATAAGGGAAATTTTGAAAATTGAAACTCCCCCTAAATAAAAAGTTGCATTTGCACGAAGTGAATGTTGCAAAAGCTGTGAAGACATGTGCTATATTCTGTTGTGACATGGAGGAGTTGATGAATATGTGCTATTCATATCTGATACTGTAAGAAGTTGTGAGTCAAGACATGTACTTTAGGGGAGTACATGCACAATACCTTCCTCTATTATTCCAAACTAATATATAGCAATGTCTTCTGTCTGTTAACACCTCAAACTTCCGTCACATCACAATACCTGTGCACATGTCAACTGACAAAGTGACTAACCCAGTTGAGTCCTAGCCCACACAACATGTGCGGTGAGAATAACCAGGAAGCGTCAGAGTTTGTGTGTCTTTATAATGGGCACTGGAAGCTTACCTTTCTTCCTTGCCAATGCATGACATGTTTCCTGAGTCCGTCCGCCAAGTTCCTGCCAGAATCCCTCCACAACACGTTACTCATCAGCCACGGGAAGTTCATCTGCTGCGCGAGAGTCACGAGGTGATCCACACCGTAATCTACAAACAACAGAAACAACACACAATAGAAACACCGAATGAATGGAAATGCTGGATGAGTCCCCACACTCATGCACATGAAGAATGCTCTCTTTGCGATTAGTATGACACAGAAATAGCCACACCCCATCCCATGTGTGAAGTATTTTGAAGTGATGTAATGAATATGCATCCAGCTACACAGCCCACTCGATATTCAGCAATTCATAGTCTATTCCTTTATAGGACTGAACAATATTCCATCCATAAGATGGTGCAAAAAATGACTTGCATCTTGAACCTTACGTGTACTCACCAATTCCTCTTTAATGCTACCCCGCCTCCCAGAGGCTCCACCCACTCCACGCTGACCTGAGCCTACACACTTACCGAAGTCGTGGTTGCCGTACACAGCACAATGGATTCCCAGTTTGTTCAGTACAGGTACCATCTGCTCCCCCTTCATCACAACACTGACTGCAAGCACACACACACACACACACACACACACACACGACACTAAGTTTATACTAATTGCTAACAAATAATACAGCTTATAACTACCAATTAGTGCCTCTGTTACTCGTACTGAACATTGTTCCAAAAAATAAAAAAAACAACAACAAAACAACAGCAATAACAAAAACAAACTAAAAAAGAAACGCTACTATTTACTTGGTGCTATCTTTTCCCCCTTGTATCAAACTTATAGAACTGACATACTTGTAGAAGGTGCTAGAGCATCTCCACTGAAGAGCACCAAAGGCTTAAGATGCTGGAATTGGTTCAAGGCACTTTTGAATCTGGCAGCTCCTCCTCTGGGTTCCTTCTCCCTTCCTTCGATGTTGTAGACATCGTTGAAGTGGACGATGGAGATGGAGGAGGAGGGGGTCCCTGCAGCCGCGTCGTCGTGGTGGAGGTGGAGAGGGGATGGGCGGAGTTGTGGTGAGCGAGTAGGTGTGCGGGAGCAGCTATTATGATGAATGGAGGACTTATTTAAAGGAGGGCACTGAGTGCCTCTCCTTCCGTCCTCTGAGTTGGTTGCCATGTAAGTGCGACTGTAGAACCGAATTGAAGCGGTTCTATGTGTATAAAAGCGTCTGTTTCTAAGTCTACTCAAAGCTAAGCCAAGGCGAAAAACCGGGGGAGAAGCTTTGGACGTCGTGGTGAACGTATTTGTTTTTCTCAGAATGACCGACCAATCCCTATAGTCGTCTAGATAATATTGAATTTATGCCAGTGAATTTAGTTAACAAGCAAATTCATATTTAAAAAAATGAACAGCCTAGAGTTCGCTTAGGCTCGACCTGCCCCTAGATTTTTTTGTTTTGTTTATCTCGTTTATAGCGTGCTTCATATGGAATTTTGTGACGCGTCTGCGCGTTGTTGTGGACTGGAGCTCCACCTAGTTTGAGCTCCACCCCTCAAGTTGAATCGTACATATCTGCGCGAAAATCTTGCAGCATTGTCGGTGCGGCGGTACTGCTTTTGGAGGATATGAGTTACTACCACGGATTAATCTCTAGTAGGAGAGCTAACTCTCTGCTAAACCAGAGACCTGACGGTGCTTTTCTCCTCAGAGATAGCCAAAGCCAGCCTGGGAACTTCGTCCTGTCAGCAAAGTAAGCGAACACCACACACACCCCTTTTGGACCGCTAGCTATGGAGTAGGCAGTGTTGTCACGTTTAGTTGACTTTCCAGGTTTCTAGGACGTATGTATCACGTACTGATCTTCCAGCAAGGTGGCAAGTATGTATTGGATACTTCAACTCCCCCCAGGGAAGGAGTAGATGGTGAAGAAGGCGTGACCGGTGAGGTGGAGTTCAACTCACTGGATGAGCTTGTTCTCTTTCTGACCGGCCATAATTTAAAGGTAGGAGATGATGAAGTTCACCTGACCGATACTTGCCCATGTGCAGACGACTCTGTCAGACTATCCAGTAACGGTTAGTTTCTCAGACATCTCTGGAAGTAGACAGTTTATAATAACCTTATTTTCAATCTGCCATAGCTCTGACCAGGACCAAGGATGTGGATGATACAGACCTCATGACAGACACATTTGCTACTTTGTTTGGTACTCGTAGTGTTGTGATATGCGTGGCCCACAGCTCTCTGCAGCTAGACGGACAACCTCAGGATACCGAGAACATCTACTGGGCCGTTCTGCTCAAGGACTTGGACCAAAAAGGATACTACATCAAGATTGTGGACAAAGCTGTGAGTGAATGCAGTCTAGGTTCTCAGTTTGGTAGGTTAGTTAAGAAAGAGCCTTCATTTAATGTAATCAACAACAGGTATAATTGTAATCATAGTCATTGTTATTGTCATTGTGCTGTTTAGGAGAAAGTTGTAGTTCGGGAAAAGAAAGTGGGCAAGCAGTTCCAGTATGATGTTCCCGGTGATCTGGTGATGACCTTTCTGTCAGAGGTATGCTATATAGCTGGAACCATACTAGTGGTAATGAACCGCCATATCAGCTAAATGGAAGTGTCGTCTATGCCTTGAGGGTGTGTTGCCGTGTTAATGGGGTCACTCCCTCTGGGGTCTTTATCAATATTTTGCTGATATATGCATTTGTTTTGGATTGTGGTCAGCCAGCTATCTTCATAGTCAATACAATCTCAGGGGACCTTAGACTGTTGGAGATCACTTGAGTCTTGTGGGTGTTTGCAGTAACACTTGTCAATGAATGTCTGATTCCTATTGTTATAAATAAATAGTGCCTGAGGACTTGAAGGGCGTGTGATAAATATTTGTAGGGTATTAATTTATTAAAGTGCTAAATGGCCTGGAGCCTCTTGGCTCCACTCTTTCTTTCAGTGATGGGGCCAGAGAGGAATTGTTTAGCTGTAAGAGCCTAAACATTAACATAGTAAGTGAGTAAATACCAAGCTGGAATATGGACTTCTTGCACTCGACCCCACCAAGTAATTTCAAATCCAAGTGAATTAGGTCAAACATTGCTGCTTCATGGTGTTGAGAACTGGTCTGGCTTAGCATACCAGAAGTTTTTTTAAGTGTGCCTGCAAAGGAGATTACAGTAGATATAATTGTGCCAAAGTTAATGCATGCTGCTCACCACTGTGTAGTTGCTAATGCAGCCATAAATATATCAATCTCTGTTTTAAACTTGAAATTTAACATGTTAACTAGCTATACAATAATTCTTACATAATATTGCTCCTAAAAACAGAATATTTAAAGCATAAATAACAATAAATGCTCTGGCGGCCATTTTTAATTAGTGGGCTTAATTAAAATTTTTGGGTGGGGCTCCTAGACTAATAATATTTATGAAGTTGAAAGAAAAATTCATGCAAAATTTGATCCTTTTGTCCGCCAAAAAACAGTAATTTCGCTAAGCCACCAGACTATTCATGCAACATTTATATGGAGCATGTCAGTGAGTGAGAGATCAAGATGGGTGGGGCAATGTGCTGCCAAAGTAACACTTCCTATGCATTGGTGGGCATTATTTGGTGTTTGGTTATGATTGACTGGATGACAATACAATATGTAGAGGAGTTAATGTATCACTTACAAGTGGTGGGCGGAGCAGCTTGATGAAGGGTGTGTCATGTTTACGGGGATGGTTGGCTACAGATTCTGACTTCATAATGTATTTGTGTTGCGTCTGCCTGAATAATTTATCTCCTGGTATTTATTTTTCAGTCAGTCAATTTTCAAGTGCTTTCTTGTGGTACACTGTTAGTGCAAGCAAAGTAAGGCTTAGGTATATTAAAAGGAAATGGAAGTATTCAGTCTTAGTCGCTGCCACTGGTACATCTGGTTTTTATTATAGCTATATAACTTACAGCCATTTGTATCAACATTTGAATAAAATCTTGAAATCCCCCCCCTCCCTCCCCCCCACCGCCCCCCACTGAGGAGTTATGCAACCTATAAAACCAGCATTGCGAGGTTACACTTCTCATGGTTACACTTTTCTTTGGCATCATCACATTATGTATGCTTGTTTGTTTTATCATGACATTAAGTGTACATATATGTGTTTGTTTTAGCACGGAATCACTTGTGTCGGATTCCGGGACACACAAGAGAAGGATCGGTTCCTTCATCAAGTGGACAGACTGGTACGTCTGCAGCAAGACCGCAGCATGAAGCTACGAGACAGGGCGGAGTCTGAGGCTGTGCACAAGAAGAAGAAGACTGCCGAGTTAGTGAGAGTTGCATGAAAATCTTCACCTTCTGTTCTCCTCCCTTTTACTTCCTCTACTTCTGCATCTTTGTGACTTTAAACTCATTTTTAATTTTTTATTATTTGTGTCCTCAGCTATCAACCCAGAATCAGAGCTTCAGATTTTGATGTAAGTCATTTTTAATTATGTATTGTTGCCAACCAAAACAGTTATTTTATCACAATCATTTAATTCTATATTATTTTTAAAGCAGAAATCATATTATATTTCATTATTCAAACTTCATCCTATAAAATTTGTATCTGAAGATCTGTAAGCAGTTTTTAATACATGGGCCTTAATTTATAGACAAGCAATTTGAGTCCTGAGTGGTCGTACGTGTTTGAGCAGGCGGGCGTCACTCTGGACATGCTCAAAGACCAGGACACTCTCCAGTTTATTTTAGACACAGTCTGTGAGCTCGGAGACCCACAGCAACTAGTTCCAAGTAAGAATGCATACTGTACATTGAGTAGAGCTTAGGAACTATGTAAGACAAGTGAAGTCAATTCAGAGAAGGATTTTTGAATCATATACGAGAAAAGTATGGGAAAAGATATGTAGTATGAATGTTGCTGAGATTCTCAGTCTCCAAGGTAATGCTAACATGCCAAGTTGCTTGACAGACATCATTTATTATATCATTCTCAAGATTCAAAATTTTTTTTGGTCGCCTTGGAGTAGCCTGGTAGAAAATTATCGATTTTATAAGCTAGAAATATTTACTTTTCACGCACAAAACATCAGTAAACTGTAGTTTGCAAGCCATGCATCTGCTTATGTCAGAAACCACACTAGCTAGTGTATGTTAAAAATGCATGTACTATATATTGCCTGTACAAATTCAAGATTGTAACACAGTAAGTATTCCAAAGAATTGTAAGTGGGTGACTAAAGAGTTACAATATGACCTACTGAAGTCTTCTCTTGCTTCAAACTGCCTATGATATCGTGGATCTATTGTTAGAGTGAACTTATGGTGGGAGATACAGAACTCATAGTGCTCCCATTCAGGTATGAATGTCACTTTGTTTATATTCAGCATTCTCTTGCAAACAAACTTTAGTGTGGGGGAGAACAGGAGCAGGCATGTCTGAGCGAATACTGAAAATGATTGTATCAACAACTCTTTCTTGAGATTGACTTAAAGTCCTTCAAGCCAATGTTGCCATGGAAATGGTTTGTAGTGACACTCGCTTTCTTGAAGAGGGTAAACTCTGCATTGTTTGTTTTTCTATTTGACATTTCAGAGGTGTGAAGGAATTAAAGTTATGATGCACTAATTCTATTATTACCTGTTCAAAATTTCCCCATAGTAGGAGTGGCATTATACGAGTTTAGTTTTGCATATTAATTGTGATAAATGTGTCTTCATGTAATGCTTAATTAATAGATATGGGGCTGCCAAGTGCAGATTATTATTGGGTAGATTTTTACTTAATGTATCTGTATGTATCTGTGTATGTATGCATGCTGTGTTTAGGGCTAAGGCTTGGTCCCTATTGTTAGAATATAGTTCTGTTGCTTTGTTCCACTTGCAGGTACATCCACTGAAGGAGAGAAGCAGGAAGTACTGGAGAGAAAGAACGCCATTGCCCTTGATGCAAACTTGAAGAGGGAGAGTATTCGTGCGAGCAGATTATCAGAAATTCTGCAAAAAGAGTCCATCAAGAAGCCATCTGCTCCAGTGGTCCGAGATCGTGTATGTTCATATCTCGCTGCTTGCGAGCGATTCAAGGACCATCTAGTAGTCAAGTACTCCATGATAGCCCTAGGGCCGGAGAATGCCAGCTGCTTCTGTGAGAAGTGTGGGGGAGACAAGCCCAGAATGCAAGTGACAGGCAATCCTCCACAGCAGTTCCAACTTCCATTGGGATGGGCCCAGTTTGTGCACAGGTAAATGGCATACATCAATGGAAAAATAAACAATAATTATCTGTAATGTTAACTCCTGACAGTAGCAAATAGCATTTCTATATTATCTCAAGTTATTTAATTGGCGAGCGAGCGTAGCGAGCGAGACACTTACAGGGGTAAAAATGAAAAAATCGGGGATGTTTGTTTATTTATTTAGATATATGTATGGACGTACGTATGTCATTTTGTACTTTGACCCTCGCGTTTTTGTGTTAGTTTGGTTGTCGACCCCGTCCCAAATTGTACTAAACAGAATCCTCTGGTTTATCGATCGGTACCCGTATCACCCTAGAAATTGAATTGTTTACCGTTTTGAATTCTTTTGCGGGTGCAGTTCAAACTTGAAAACTTAAGGGACTTCCTTTTCTATTCGAGTTAGTGGCAGTGGTAAGTCAATGCGATCTTTGTCATGGTTATAAGCCATGCGCAACAGTATTTACTTGAAAATACATTGTCCACTATACTACTGCGAAGGTAAGTCTGTGTAGGTGCATGTCCAGTTGTGTCAAAGCATTGTGTGTTACAACCACTACTTAGCTAAAGAATATCACAAAGAAAACTTTTAAATAACGTGTATTGTTTTGTTGTTGTTTTTTTTCCTTCCAAGCAGTTGCAGAGAGTTGTTACTATGGCACTGAAATCCCTTTACCCTGTATGCTAAATTTAAAAACTGGACCTTATTTTCAGTAGCTTCAGTGTTAGAAGTCAAAATCATTCATATAAAAATAGTATAGTCTTTAGGCTCGCTCGCCATTTGTGCTCAAGCACATCACTAGTTGTAATTAAATGCCTGACAATTGCACACTATATAGCTAGTTAGATACATTATTTTTCCCCCCAGAAATGTGACCTAGTTTCGTCTTAGCAGTATGTTTACAAGAATTGCATACACATAACTACAATATAAATGGGTCAATTTGCCCGTATAAGTCAAACTAGGAACTGATTTAAATGCTTTGTTTGGAAGTTATTGATACTGTACAAACATCATCATAAGCTAGGAATAAGCAAATAGACTATACAAGTGAAGCCATGCATGACTGTATAAAAAATAACAGTGAATGTGTTTAGATGAGACAAGTCTAGATGACTTATATCATCCCTCTATTGTTTGTAGATCTCGTACACATGAACTGGCCATGGAGTTCTCCAAGCACTGGCATGCAGCCTTCTGCTGTGTGCGTCCCTCCAATGTTCCCAGTGTCATGCGGACTGGGCAACTGCCTGCCCCATCTTCTGGTGGTATACTGGCTCTCAGTCCAGACATACAGTGTGCATGTGCAATTGCAGACGTTCCCATGAAGAAGTAAGTGTAGATTAGTAGATGGCTACATCTCAAGTATGTTTACTTGGAAATTAGTCACTAGTAGACTGGATTTACAAATTCATATAAAGATCCAAGTACAGCCTGATACAAAACTAGTCCTTTAAAACTAACGACCATACATACACTTTTCAGTTTAACAACAAGAACAGTTCACTTGTTTTTCAAGGACAGATATGTCTCATGGTGTATAAAATAAGATATATATTATTATTATCATTATTTTTGTTTAGTACTAGCAAGTCATTCACTACACACAGTAGCACCTGATGTACTAATTTTTGAGAATTAGATGGAGTAGCATGAAGTATTTTTGTCCTTTGTTATTATCCTCTACTTGGTTCAGTTACATCCGTACACTAATGTTTCACTTAGTTTCTTGACCCATATGTATTATATAGACACCATACTCATCAATTCAGACACACGGGGAAAGTGAAATAGCATGAAAACTAAGTGAAATACCACGGTAGCTAAGTGAAATAGTACGGGTAAGTGTGCATGTGTGCAACTTGAGCCTTGGAAACGTACGATTTGAGTAGTTTTTAGTTGGAGACAATGTCATTCTTTAGTGCAGAAATTCTGCTGTATTCGACGGAAATTTTTTCAACAGATTAGGAGGAGAGATAGGTTGAAAACAAAGTTCCAAAGGAAGCTATCCATGAAATTGGAGACAGTAAATGAACGATACAGTGTACTAAGTGCAAATGATTAAAAAAAAGCTGGCCTACCAAGTATCACGGTTGCTGGTGATATTACTCATGCCAATATATTTTTATTACTAAGTGTATTTTCCCCACCTTAATTTGCATGGAAACTTAAATTGATAGCCTCAAATCATTAAATGAATATGTGTGAGTAATAGCACGGGTAACTGTGCTATTAATAATACAAGTAACGCGATTGAATAGCACGAGGCAAAGCCAAGTGCTATTTCAGTTGCTTTACGAGTGCTATTGATCCTAATAGCACAGGCTACCCGTGCTATCATTCACTAATAGTAGGCCAGCTTTAAAAAAAAAAATCATTTGCACTTGTAGCTAAACTGTAACGTTCACTCAATATCTCCGTATTTCAGGATTCGCTTCCTCAGGAACTTTGTATTCAACCTACGGTTCCTTTTAATCTGTTGAAAAACATCCTGTCTAATTCAGGTAGAGCTTCTGTGGTACAGAATGACATTTTCTCCAACTAGAAACTACTCAGACTACTGTACGTTTCCAAGGTTAATGCTACACTATTTCACTTAGCTACGGTGGTATTTCACTTAGTTTTTATGCTATTTCACTTTCCCTGTGCGATTTCAATTGAACAGCAATTTTCCCCATACATTTTAAATGGGCAATTTATGTACAATACTATAAAAATGAAGCACCAAATGTGTGAACCCTCAGCGCTATTGAACACTGCCTAGCTATTACAATATAATATCCTTCCAAAAGAACAAGCATCTGTTAGCTATTTTAATGAGGCATCAAAATAGCTCGACCAATGAAAATGGTACATGAAAACGCTGTTTTCATAAGAGAAGAAGCTAAACTAGCCAGAAACACTCACCAATATGCATTTTCAACGCGAAACTTCACTTCTTTCAACTCCGTTAACTTCCCTGAGCATAAATCAAACTACACCACTGGCTGCAAGAAATTATTTGCTCACGTGATTATGACGTGTGCTAGGGGGCGTTGCCCATAAAAGCCACCTACCACGGAGCTGAAAGCTTCGCGTTTTCTCAACAATTAGCCTGAAATTAAAAAAGTAGCACAATAGAAGGTTTTATATGTTTTCATACCTAAATCAACTGTTAATTGTCAGTATTCTCCAAAATCAGAGCATGACAGACAGACAGGATGACTACTGTAACTTTCTCGCGCATTTGCACTGAGGGTTAATAAATAATGTATGATTAAGTACTATGTATAATTAGGCATCAAGACGCTGTTACTGGCAACCACTATAATGTGAGGACAGTATTCCAGGTGTTCATTCAACCAGGGACATACTCCGTCCATGTCGCTGAACTAGAAGGAGCAGGTACTGCAGGAGGAGGTGGGCAGTTGGAGTGGCGTGCTACTGATAGGACTTATGTGGTGCACTCCATGTGGATATACATGGAGTAGACAGGACCACAGCCTAATGAACGACAATAGCTTTAGTAGCGACATACCATGGTATCACTTTAATATTGTGGCACTTGTATCACTTAATAAAATAAAGGAAAATATTTTTTTATAACCAAATACACTTATTGTAACTCATGAATGCTATCTTTTGTGGTAAAGGTAGGGTTTATGGATGGTCAATCTCAAATATTTATTTTTGGGATAGCTATAATATATTCAAAGTCACCAATAAGTGGTAAAGGCAACCGGTGGTTATACTAGATATTATTGGATAAGCCAAGTGAGTCCTTGTTACATGCCAGTTAAGGATATTAAAAAAAGAGTTTTTCAAGTCATATTCAATCAACACAATAATTAAATATTGTTATATGAAATAATGTAAAGGAAAGAGGAATATCCTGATAGACACAGATTTCTAGGATGTGCCAGTTAATGGAAAATAAAAAGAATTATTGTTTTTGTGAGCATGCTTTAAGTTTGTGTAGTGACAGAATAAGATTATAATAGGAGCTCTCTGACAAACTAACCGGAAGATATATCACAACATGTCCAAAATGTTTTCCCCCTTATCAATAGATTGGGGCTTCTAGGTGCACTTATTATTACTGATTAATCCAGTTATGAAACATGTTTGCCTTACCATGACTTTGCAGTGGTTGTGAATCCATGCATGTAATTCTGGGTGACCTTGTAGAGAATTAGATTGGTAAGATGAGTCAATGTGTAGAGCATTAGCATTGAGTGAGATAAGAGAGAGCATCTGCTATCTACTGCATTAGCTGATCTTTGCACATGGTGCAGGTCAGAGGTAAGCTTAAAAAGAGTTCTTATTTGAACAAGTTTATATACTGCTGGTGTTTACAGGAAGTTGATTTAACTACTCCATCAGGTAAGACAACGTTAAACCTAAATTCATTGGCAATGACTACTTTTGTATATATGTGCAGAGAATTTCTGTGTCTTGGTGACATGGTTAAAACAGTTGGTTTAGCTAATAAAGGTAATAAAACATTAAAAATGTAAAAATTGGTGATTTAGCAAAAGTATGGGAACCAGCAAAGCTCTAAAAGTATGGAAACAAAGAAAGGTCACTTGCCCCATGCGATGATTCCATATCCATAAATCACTGTCTCTTTCATTGATATTTTAGTATTATATAGCAAGTGTTGTACAAAGATAGGGATTCAGAATCATCACATGGGGCAAGTGACCATACTTGTTTCCACACTTTTCAGAGCTTTGCTAGTTCCTCTACTTTTAAACAGAACAAAGTAATGAAAACAAAATTCAATATGATATATAGTACTTATTACATGAGTCAGAGTGTGATATGGGAAATATTTCAATGGTAAACCACCTTGTAAATTTGGTGGTAAAACTCTCTAGGGGCTCCCCTCACCCCCAGGGTATTTTTAGTAGCTGCTCTAACCTGGTTGGGTAGGCTCATCTTGAGAAAGGTAGCTGTAAAAGGTAAGCCAGGTCTGTCCCTATAACCTGAGTTATCTCATGGGTCAGCTACCTAAAGATAACATTGTGAAGATATCTAGCTGGAATAAACATATTTATTCCACTGTTGACATATTCACAATGTTATTTTTAGGTACATGACTCAGGTTAGATAACTCAGGTTATCATATAGAGTTGTCTCATGGCTGTACTGCTGCAAGCTCATTACCCTAGCAGTTATAGTAATGGCCTGGCTTAGGATTTGTACAGTTACCTTCCTCTAGTGAAGCCCACCCAAAGGTTAGAGCAGCTTCTAAAATATCAGCTGGAGGTATGGTGAGCCCCTAGAGAGTTTTGCCTCAATTTTATACCAAGAGTTACTAACCCTAATACAAACTACTCCAGTGAAGATGTCTAGCATGGAATAAACCACTTATTACACTCTGGCAGAGTGATATGGCTAGATCTTTCATTCTCAGGATTTATTTTTACTTGCATGCCTCTGTCTCGTAAAAACAAATTAGCATGGTCGTGAAATATTTCACCATATCACACTCTGACTCATGTAATAAGTAATATATATAATTGGATATATAATATAGTAATACCATAGCCGAGTCATTTTTCAATACAAAAAGTGCGGTATTATTTTGAAATACCACAGCAGTGGAAAACTGAAATACTGATCTGATTAGTCATGGCGATCTCTTCGCGACCTTGCCGCACTTTTATCCGCTTGGCAATATCATGGTGAAATTCCAGGGAAATGCTATTTAACAACGGTAAGGTAAGTATGAATAATAGTAGAACTGAGATGAAAAAATTTCTTTTGATGAAAATATAATACAAGATTATGGTTTTCTTAGCTGCAGAAACGAACTGTTATCTTTGGCTATAGAATTAACATATGATAGCACGGAAAACTGTGGTATTCGGGATTAATAGCGCAAGTGGAGCAAGAACAATTTCACAAGGCTATATAATATATACACATATATATAATATACATATTATAATACTTATTATATGAGTCAGAGTATGGTATAGTGAAATATTTCACCAGCAGGCTAATTTATTTTCACCAACCAGAGGCGAGTGAAAATAAAGCCTGAGAGTGAAATATCTTGTCATATCACTCTGAAAAGTGTAATTAGAGGTTTATTTTACCCTACCAGAACTGGTAACTCATGGTGTATAGTTGACTGTAGGGGTTCCCCCTTATTCCCAGCTGATATTTTAGCAGCTGTTATAACTGATTTTAATAATTGCCAAACTAGAGGTAAGGCAGAAGACCGCGCAGGTGTACAGACTTTGACAGAGATATATTCTTTGCATAAAATCTCGGCGTTGTGGGCCTTCTAGTGCAATATGAAGTGAATGACAAGAGCCAGAGAAGGTAGTGGATATATATATGTGATACAGTACAATACAATACAGGATGTTTGTGACAGAGTTTTCTTTTAAGGGGTGTGAAACTTTTTTTCTTTCAGGGTAGCCTAGGTGTTAATTACCTGCTTACAGATCTGAAAGGACAAGAACAAAGGGTCAGGAACAATGTAATACACAGAGAGGCAAGAGATGACTTAGGAATAACATAAGGGAGTATCTATGGAATAGCAAGACTTAGGCAGAAGGATAGGCGAGCGGGTCATCTTCGGCCTCCGACTCCCCGCTCGCCTATCCTTCTGCCTAAGTCTTGCTATTCCATAGATACTCCCTTATGTTATTCCTAAGTCATCTCTTGCCTCTCTGTGCCAGTTTTCCTGGTTTTTACAGCTACCTTTCTCTGGTGTAGCCTACTGATTTTAATAATTGCCAAACTAGAGGTAAGGCAGAAGACCGCGCAGGTGTACAGACTTTGATAGAGATATATTCTTTGCATAAAATCTCGGCCTTGTGGGCCTTCTAGTGCAATATGAAGTGAATGACAAGAGCCAGAGAAGGTAAAGCTAAACTGGTAAGCTAGGCTGGTTGCTATAGCTAATGAGCTTGTGCAATACAACTTGAAATAACACCCTGAAATATCATGAGTTATTTCACTGTCACAGGTACCTAAAATAACATTGTGAAGATATTTAGGGTGGAATAAATAAATAAATAAATATATATGTTGTAGTTAAAGCATGAGCGCTTAGTTTCTAGTCGATTTATTGCACGACAGCCCGAGGGCTGAGTGCGATAAATGTACTAGGCACTAAGAACTAATTTAAATACCGGGCAAGTGTTATTGCACACTTGCCAAGTTATTACACCTGACAACAATATAGCAACGGTATTTAAATATATATTATTATGTTATAGTTATAAACCAAAATTGAGGTTTGTATGCGATTTATAAACTCCGAGACACGAGGGCGCAGCCCGAGTGGCGAGGATTTATAAATCGAAATACAAACCTAATGATTTTGGTTTATAACTATTTTATAGCCAGAACATAAACAACGAGCAAAGTATAGCGTTAGCTATCTTAGTAATTGTATTAAAGTACCCAAACCCTTCATTATTCCATTTTGCTTTGATCTGCCTTCTACCATAATTATGGTTGCTAAGAACTATATCAGACTTTTCCCCGCTAATACATTTTCTTACGAGCATACCAGACTGTATCAGATTTATAGTTCCTAACGACAAGCGCGGTCGCTCGGGTAACGGGCTATAAATATTATTAATAGTACTGCACGTAAGTTGTCAATTAAAAAATGTATGGGAAAAATCGCTGTTCAATTGAAATCGCACAGGTAAAGTGAAATAACGCGTAACTAATTGAAATACCTCGATAACTAAGTGGAAACTAAGTGAAATACCTTGGTAGTTAAGTGAAATAGTACGGGTAAGTGCACACGCATAGAGTGTTAACCTTGGAAACATACAGTTCCAGTAGTTTCTAGTCAATGTCCTTCTTTACCACAGAACCTCTACCCGTATTAGATTGAATGTTTTACAACAGATTAGGAGGAGTCGTACGATGAAAAGAAAGTTCCAGCGGAAGCTAATCCTGAAATAAGGAGATAGTGACTGAACGATACAGTGTAGCTACAATTGCAAAAGACATTTTAAAAAGCTGGCCTACTATTAGCGAGTGATAGCATGGGTAACCTGTGCTATTAGGGGTCAATAGCACTCGTAAAGCAATTGAAATAACACTCGGTTTTGCCTCGTGCTATTTCAATCGTGTTACTCGTGCTATTAATCCCGAATAGCATGGTTACCCGTGCTATTACTCATACATATATGTAGGGGTTACAACACGGTGTGGAGGTAGGTATGGGATTTACACAACTGAGAGCCAAAGGCTCAAGGATAGTGTAAATCCCATACTGACCGAATGCAGAGTGGTGCAACCAACTTGTACCATGGCTCTAGGCTAAGGAAATGCAAAAGCAATTTTGATTGGATGATTTACTTGTTCACCTCCTAGGAGGTGGGTATGAAATACATTCACTGCGAATTGAGCAATCTGGTTGGACAGATTGAACATACCATGTAACAAATATATATAAGCTGCACATACATGGAAAAGTGTTGGCAACCTTTGTCAATTGGATCTCACATAATTTTTTTGTTATAATTTTTATGCTAAATATAATTTCTATTGAGCACAACTTGAAACAATCGAAAAAAACAACAACAACACCAAACATTAGGTACAGGGTGTATAGAAAATAACCACTCTAAAAAATAACAATGTATGTTGTGTATTCAACTATTGTAGCTATCTACAAAATGCAAAATGTGAATGTTAATTTTCTCTTTTTGTGCATTGTTTAAAGTTCACTACTAGTTTGTGGGCTTCAATGACTTTCATGCCAATTTCTTTCAAAGCAGCTTTCATGAGTTTTAACTCCACATTTGAAATAATGTCACCATCAATCAAATGCTCTTGCAGAGATGAAGCATGTTTTTCTAATTTGTTATCTTCAAGAAATTTCTGGAGGAAATCATTAGAATATTTAGGCTTTTCTCCAGTAAGATATCTTTTAAAGAGCTCCAAGATCTGCACCTGATGTAGTGGGTTCTCTACTGTAAGAGCTTCAAGTAACTCCTTATCAGCCTCCAATAGCATCACTCCATTGATATCATTCTCCCTAAAGGAACTGATATATTCTTTCCGATTTATTTGAGATAAGAAGTCAATAACATCATCAACTGACTTACTAGCAGCGAGGACATTTATATCTAAAAAAGAAACCACATACAAATAAGCTCATATTACATCAAAAGTGAAGTGGAACACCCTCAAATGCAATAATACAAACACACCATATATATATATTATATACAACACACATTAGAACATTGTTAGAGAGTTTGGTATCAGGTGGTCAACAATTGGTGACACTAAGAAGTCAGAAGAAAAGCTACGATCATTTGCATCCTCGATGGAGGGCGTATATTAGTTTGAGGTAAAGAAAAGTGATGTTTGGTTGAAGATGAGAAGTTAGATGAAGCTGTTTATTTGTGCTAGTTTTTAGAAAAGAGCCCAGGATATGCCAATGAGTGGACCACTGTTATGTGTTACATTTTTATCTAAGGCATGGAGTGAGAAACTTTTCCTGTAGGGGGAAAACGTGTCTTGCAATGATTCAGCCGTTGAACCATTTAAAGCTACATTGCAATAACTGTTATAGAGAAGGAGCAGCTATGTTTTGATCAGTTGTATAACTGTGACAAGATGGGGCTTTGCTATAAAATGCTTACAATTAAGACACTAGCTGTACAATCAGAGAAAAGTGCCTCTGCTATAAAAAATAAAACAAAACAAAAAACAAACAAACTGAAGGAACATGTCACACTGATGGCTCATTCTAATGCTAATAGAAAATCCTTTGCTATTTATAGGCAAGTCCCAAAATTCACAATGTTTTGAAAATATAGACAAGAGTACTCTACCAGTAAAGTAATATCACCAGAAGAGTGCATGGATGGAGTCACAAATCTTTCTTGATTGGTTTAATATGTACCTGCAGTTACCACTTACCAGAAAGACAAGGGATCAGTAGTGAAAGCCCTCCTCTTACTAGACAATGTGCCTTCCCACCCTGACATTTTAGCTCTAGTAAACAAGGATGGCAACATCAAAGCTTTATATCTCCCAGCCAACACGACTGCCTTTTGTCAGCCATTGGATCTGGGAGTATTGGAAGCCATTGGATTGGAAGCCATAAAGTGACAATATTGGAAGTTTTTACTTTGTTTGATGATGAGGAAGGCAGATCTGTTATTGATTTTGTCAAGCCAATCAGCATTAAAGATGTTGTGTACATGACAGCAGCAGCATGGGAAGACATTTCAGCCTACTCTGTCAAAGTCTTGGAACAAGCTGCTGTGTCATGCAGACACAGCAGGCTCCCTACTATAATACTACAGACCAAGAGAAAGAAAACGAGGTGGTGGAACTTGCACAGCAGCTAGATGCCAACCTACAGACAGAAGATATGAATGGATGGATGGCTGTAGACAGCAATGATTTGGTATCAGCTACTATCTGATGCCTCCATCATATATCAAGTTACAAGGATGGTGGAAAGATGACAAAGAAGCTGAAGATACCAGTGAAGAAGAATGTTGCGCATTCCTTTCGTTTCTCATACCACAACATGCATTTATCTAGAATCGCTTTCATTTCTGCTGGTGCTGGTATACCCCATCTTCACTTCTTATGCTGAAGAATCTACATGATCTGACCGCTATGAAACATTTTACCAACTTGAAGCAATTGAAGTTAGCTTCTTTTTGTAAAATATTAATGACAAATTTATAAATAGCTTGTGTAAAATGTATATGCATCACAATTCTTTTTTATAATTATCAAGAAGATGCATGCTTCACTTATCCAGAAGTTTCACTTATCTGGCACGGTCAAGGTCCCAACAGTGCCAGATATGTGAGGTTCTACTGTATTAATGTTCTTGAAACATGGCTAAGAATAGTTGTGGTCTTGAGGTTACACCTGTGCTTATGGTTGTGCGAACTGCTACTGTGAAAAGTGGAAGTTTTTTGATCTGTTAATTATTCGGGTAAATTGCGGGAAAATATAAGTCTATTTGGCGAGTTTTCAGTCGGAGGCTGAGGAGATCACTTCTTTTGTGTGGTCCATTTCAGTTTGTTAGATTGCTCTGAAGAATGCTCTGGCTATCTTTCAGGCCATTCTTGAACAAGTTCTTCTCCCAGTGATTCTTTGTCTTTGAACTATGTAGATGACATAATTGTTTTTAGTAAAGATTGGGAGTTGCATCTGTTGGATTTGGAGAAAGCTATTGGGTGTTTGGGAGGTGCAGGTCTTAAGTTAAATCGGGTTAAATGTGAATTTGGGAGAAGATTTATGGAATATTTAAGTCATATGGTTGGTAGTGGGTATCGGCAAGATAGAGTACGGGAGGCCAATCATAAAGAAACAATTGTGGTCTTTTGTAGGATCTATAGGATAGGATACTAATAGACATTTGTCAAGGGATTTGCACGTTTGTGTGTTGTCTTGACTCCGTTGTCGTCACCACACAGGATGATCTGGATGCGGGAGATAGATGGTGCCTTCAAGGCCCTGTTTAAGTATCTATGTGATTGTGTTTTGTTAAATGTTCCTGTTTATAATGATGTGTTCGTTATGTACACTGATACATCTGTAAGTGACATTGGAAGCTATCTACATGTGATCAGAGGAACGGAGGAGCTGCGGGTTACATTCGTTCTTATTCGGTGACTGAATTGAAAACTCTGGCCATCGTGGTTTCTGTACATCACTTAATTTCTACCACTATGGGTCCCAGGTAACTGTCTTCACTGATCATAGAGCCTGCACATCATTGCTCTCAAGCAGGCATCTGAACAGAAGACTCAAAATATTTTCTTTGAAGTTCCAGGGCAGGGAGTAATTGATTAGGTTTCGCCCTGGCCAGGCAAATGCCAATGAGGATGGCCTCAGCCGTCGAAACAGGGATAAGCTGGATGGTGATGGTGACTGCTCAGAGGTCATCCAGGATTGTCAGACTTGCACTGGCATTATCTTGGGAGGGGGAGATGTGAGTCTGCCCTCCAAGAAGAGTGAAGTAGAAGAGAATGAAATGGAAAACAAGAGGAAGAAGAGAGAAGCAAAGAAGAAGAAGAAGAAAAAGCAGGAAGATTGAACTATGGACAGATAATCATCACTTAGTATATGTTTGTGTGCATGGATTTTGTTATTGCGCACGTGTCCTACTCTGGTGGCGGCGACCGATATCTATTTCAACGTCTCCGAGCCCAGCCTAATTAGGACCCTAAATGTACGCTTGATTCGTAACCCCATAATGGGCACCGGAAAAAAATTTGACGTCAAAAATGGCATTCAATGTATGGAACGTTAATGGGAATAACATGGTTCACTTTCATCTGCATTAGCATCCCTCTTATTGTAATCAGTAATGAAAAAGAAGAAAAAAGGAAATTAGAGTGGTGCAAATAACATTATTGCATACATATAACATTACAGTATTATACTGATGAATTTGATGCATATTTTCACAACTCTAACGTCCACAACCTTGCTCCCAAAGGCTGCATATCATTCAATATACTTGGATATAGTTCAAATTTAGGATATTGACTTTGCTTACCCACTATATCTTGAGAAGGATGTACATATTCTTCCTGAAGCTGGTCACTGTCATCAGATGATTCCACAGCTGGTAACTCTCCATTTAAAATGTCAGTGCTGTCTGTTTGTAGAGATGAAATGAACTGTTCTTCTTCACTTTTCTCCCCTTCATCCTCTAATTCAGGTTGTTTTACTGAAGCAAATTCTGGCTCTTCATTTTTGTATATTTCACAAAAGTTTGGAATAGAAATTTTACATATATGAGAATCAAATTCTTTCCAAGCACATTCCGAGTCTGGGTATTCTTTGAATTGTTGTAGTTTTTCATTGATGCTCAAGATTGTTCTATGTATAATATATATAATACTTTTAACGAGTCAAGAGTGATGTGGCAAGTTATTTCACGAGCAAGCTAATATATTTTCACAAGCCAGAAATGAGTGAAAATATAGCCTGAGAGTGAAATATCTTGCTATATCACCTTGAGTGGTGATATAAGTGGTTAATTTTATGCTAGATATCTTCATTGCAGTAGTACATACTAGGTTTGGTAACTCATGGTGTAAAGTTAGCTGTAACACTCAGGGTAGTAGTTGGTATGGGCCCCTAAAATCCCTCAACTGATATAATTAGCAGCTGCTTTGACCTGGTGGGGTAGTTTGTGTAGAAAAAAATATCAGTAAAAACCTGGGACTAGTAAACTAGTCTGGTTGCAATAACTACTAGGTTATTGGAGGATAATGAGCTTGTGCAATTCAATAAGTGACCCTGTGATATCGTGAATTATCTCACGGGTCATGAACCTACAATACTATTGTGACGATATCTACTACAGAATAATATGCATATAGCTAAGTGTTTAAATTGCAAAACACAAACGAATTTTTTTTTAGAAAAATGCACAAAGCTGTACAGTTATCAGCGATAATTTCTCAATCTCATGTTTTGCTACCACTTGCGACTTTTACTTTTACTTTTACATTCTCTAAACGGTCCCTTTTGCTACCACTTGCGACTTACATACACACACACACACACATAATATATATATGCCTGTGTGAATTGATAGCGCAGGTAGTACTAATGTGCTAAAATACCACACTTTATACAGAAAACTTGAGATGTGTGAAGACAAATACGAAACCTACAAATTTGTTATTGAATTATGCCATTAAAAAACATGCAGGAAGTAAAAGATTCAAAGTTTTTTTTTGTGCTGTCTTTATATAAATATATATATATACTAGTGGTGTGCTTGAGCACAAATGGCGAGCGAGCTAGCCTAACTTTAAAGTGACAACTAAGAGTTGTGGCCCTTGGTATAATTTATATAGTTGAAAATTGAAATGTTTTAACTTGACCTACCCATTCAATGACGACGAAGAGCTAATAGTGCTGTTGGGTCCGCTATGTTTTAACAAAAGTTTAGGCGCTTAGGTCTGCTCCATGTAACTTGCTTTTCAAGGCAGCAATTTATATGGTCAACAGGTTTGTTACTTTTTGATTTTATCAAGATACTTTACCAACTTGTGTAATCAGTGGCGTGGGCAATAAAGGGGTCGCACATACCATATAAAAAAGCCAAAAAAAAATTAAAAATTAAATAAACACCACGGAATTTCGATTGTGTAACCCTTGTAAGTGTCTCACTCACCAATAAGAATAACATAGTAATTTTTTCAATCCAAGACTTAATCTACTTACATACTGTTACATACTCACTTGCGTAATGTCAGTCTAAAAGACACATAATTTTGCAGTGTAATAGTATGGCTGATGTACTCATAGATCCGGTCTTCATTAGAAAGCATTAAATATTCAACAAGATAGTCCTTGATGGATTTCTAATAAAATATTGAAAGTGAAATGTGTGTAAAAAGTTATTCAAGTAAGTTTAATATGTATATATATATATATATATATATATATATTTCCCCCTTGTAATATAATACAGGATTAATTCTATTTGCAAAACTCCATTAAATCAAACAATGACAAAAATACAACAACAAAAACCAACAAGTGTTTGTTGGTATTATTTACATTAATGATGGAGAATTTGTGATGCATTAACCATATGAACCATAAAATTGCCATTTTTATGCACTTACATCAGCAAATTCTTTTACTTTCTTTGTTATATCACTCTCTGAATGTTTAAGGACTTCCATTAGTTGATGCAAACACTCCATCAAGTCCACAATGTTTCCTTTCCAACTCTGATGAATGTTTAGAATTGAAGCTTCATCTTGTGGAGTCATATGAACTTTTAGAGGAAAGGGCAGTGAACAAAAATTGTACCTCTCCTCATCCAACCACTTCACGAAAAGTTTGAGACAGTTAAAAGTGACACTAATACTTATATCCGCTAAACATGATAGATGAGATGGCTGAGCATTTTGTATGCCAATTTCATTAAAAGCTGTGATGTAATTATCCTTATTCTTAAACAAGAATAATAGAAATTGTGCTATAGACTTGATCTTTAGAACATTAATATCATTTTCAAATTCATCTATGGTTTTGATCAAGTGTCCAGTAACTGTTTGCAGGCCTACAGCTACTTCACTCATAATTGTATGATTTGCAGAATGGAATTCGTACTCAAGTTGACGAACAATTTCCTCAGTAATTGGGGCCTTGAAGGGTTCTGTTAGTTGTTCACCTATGCCTTGCAGGTCATTAAGAGTACACACAGATCTATAAGAAAAATAAAGAGAGTTAAGTAAAAAAAAAGTGAGTAAATCTCACAACACTTTTGATTAAGTAGTTAGAAAAAACAACAACAATCAAAACAAGGATGTAATATCTCTTTTGTTGATCTAATCACCCATTCATTATTGTACTTGGATGTAATAATTCTCTACATAAGCATTTTTGCAGTTTGTAGTTACCTGTGTTAACCTAGCACTTTAACAAAAAGTACTGGACTTAGGTATTTTAGTCTACCTGCAATCAATGGTAATTAGGGACATAAAACACCAGCACTTCCAACGTGTCAGAGCAAAAAATAGCAGCTCAAAAAGACCAAAATAGCTCACTGTAAACGGGGCGGGTCTAAGGTGCACATTATTACCGAAGTTCACATGTTGAAATGAAAGAAGCTATGGGAGTTTCTTTCCCGGCTATATTCAATATATGCCTGGCTATAACCTCTCAGAGTTATCGCTTATAGGAGCTGCTACTTGTGTGCTAAAAATGGCTGAAGGCAGTAAAACGTGATCCAGAGCTATTAATGTAGCATAAAGAACTACTAATGTAGCATAAGTCTTTGAGGAGAAGAAGCGCAGGACTGCAGTTGAACGCCACTATAAGCAAGTCTGATTGTTGTGTGTTTAAGTGTGAATTTAAACACTTCTTACTTTCTTGGTGTGATGAATTTCTGAAGTACTCAATGGTAATTTGAAGAAGCCAGTACATCACCTACAACTTTAGCTATGGCCACACACATTCTAGTATTATTTGGTGCCCTCCACACAGAATCATTTATATTATTATATTAGTGTATGTCAGCATAACATTAAATGTATAATAAAAATTAAGATTGAACAAGTAAGTAGGTGGAAAATAAAGCATGAATACAATTTTACTAGCAAGTATCTTGACATATTGCAAAGTAAGAATGCAGTAGCACAAGATATCTTGTTCAGTTATCATTCTTTGCTATTTGTTAAGGTTACACAAGCTTCCCTCTCCTGCTCTCTTTTTTCTGAACTGTCTGAGCTTTTCCTATCCCCAACCTCCCCATTCTTCAGCTCTTCTTTCTTCAGCTCTTTCTTCTTGAGTCATGGAGTCCCTTTTCCTTTGTCTATCTCTCCTGCTTCTGAATTTCTGTCCTATGATTGTGAACTTATGCTTTGCGAGCCCTAGCCCTAGCCCTTTACTCGTCGATTCCACCCGCTTTCTGTTACAATCAATCGCTCGCCTTTTTGCCTTCTCTTCCGTTCCTATTTAAACCTATGCCGCCTTACCTGCACCTGTTTTTAATGCTATTAATCTTTTTCACCTTCCTTTTTGAAACCTACACCACCTTCCATCGTCTATTGCACCCGCTTTTTAAAATTACAAACATTCTATTGAATTTGACGATACTTTACCCACAACGACATGAAGATGCTTTACCAAACTGCACAAGCTCGTGAATTATTCATGAATACACTGTCGTCGTCGTCGGTCGCTGTCGTCGTTACTGACACACAAGCATATTATTATATAGATAGTGTCATGAAATTGTGGTAGCCACAAGCAGCATTTGAATTTAGAGGGTGGTAAAAATGTGACGTCGTTTTCTCTCTTCAGTATGCAGGCGAGAAATGGAGTTTACCTTCTATTATCATAGTGAATTTTATAGAAGGTCCTATAGTGTTTTAACGATGTAAGAGACTTTTTTTAGTTAAGAAAAAAGTGTCATTAACTGATTTTTTTTTCCATAGCACAGGTGTACTGGAGCCGAATTTAAAGATCACAGAGGTCTGTCTTAGATCAGCTTACTTAGAAGAGCAGGATATGTTGTGAACAAGTATATGGAGCTGCCATAGATTCTCCTGTTTTGAAGTAGCGAACAATTTGTACATGGAATTCTTTGAAGAAATAAGATTACAGTTATTAGAATATCCCCAGTCAGACATTCAAATAGAACTGGCACAAAGTGATGCATGCTTAGAATCCTATTTTACCCACTGACGTGCAAAATTCATTAAACCTAAACAAAATACTTTCATATATAATGTGTAGCATGCTTGGCTATACTAATGACGCACCAAAGGTGCGAACCCTCAGCACTACTAACACCAGCTAGTTATTACAAAATAATCTCGGACCAAAAGAATAATTTATAGGTTATTCTAATGAGGCACCAATATAGCTTCAGCAATGAAAATGGTACATGCAGACACTGTCTTCGTAAGAGAAGAAGCTAAACAGGCTAGAGTCACTCACCGGCATATATTTTAAACACAAAACTCCACTTACAGCAACTCCGTTAACTTCCCAGCGGCAAAGCAAGGTAACATGGGCCACAAAAAATTATTTGCCCATGTGATTAAGTGACAATAGGGGGGTGTTACCCACAAGAGCTAGTACCTACATGGAACTGAAAGCTTCGTGAGCACAATGAAATTGTCATTTTGAGTAAGTTCATAAATGGTTAATTAATCCCCAACATCAGAGCTTGACAGACAGACAAACAGACAGGACGACTACTATTACCCTCTTGTACATGTGCACTGAAGTATAATTTAAGTTCTGGTAATAAAAATTACCTGGATAATGTAATAGGAGCAGAAGGCTGATCTGTCTTAAATTTGAAAACGATCCTAAATTTATCCATTGTGATGCATGACTTGCCAGCAAAATAATGCTTAATAACATCTTCTTCTAGTTGTTCCTTTGAAAATTTGCTCATAACACTGGATTGATTAGTGGAGTACGGTTGATACGAACTTCGCAGTAGTAACAAAAAGTGATCAATATCTTGTAGTCTATTGTATGAAAATATTGATACCAGTGCATGTAAAATGTTTGAATTATGAAATAATGAAGATAATGTATTAACAAGAATGCCCAAGTATGATATATCACTGTTCAAGCCAAACTAAGTAGTACGAATGATTATATATTTATGCATAATACCAATTAAATTTCGTGCAGTTAGACAACTGTCATTTACCTTAAGTGGTATGTACAATATGTATATGTAAGCATTGAGCTAACTTGTGGGAATTAAAAGGGGCACATTGCTCCAAGTTAGGAAGTTCCTTCTAATAAGTTATTAATTTATTCAAGAAAACTGAGTCTGGTACTATAATTAAGTGAGTAAGGCTGATTTTTGCTTGCGATTGAAGATCCATCACATTTTAGCCAATAATATAATAATTAAATTCTGTAGATAGTTAAAATACTTACTTCTGTAATTCTGTCTCTGTGACAGTATCTTGTTGAAATTCATTTAACGTAATTACTGATGGTTCCTTTGGCAATAAAGATGCCATGTGTGTGCCTTGAACTGAAGAATACACAGTTTCAATGATTTGGTTATGACGAGCCACAATGTCAGCAATTACTACATATAACCAATCATTCCCTTGCCCTTCTTCTTCTTCTTCTAATGACCATATAACACAAGAATGGTATTATGGGATATATCATTAGGACTCAAAACATGAAAATTGATTATCTGTTTATTGTGAATATGGTTTGAAGCATACACTTTATTTGCTGCTTCACATCACTTACCTGAAAGAAAGTGTAAAAGTGGAATATCATCGTGAATAGCTGAAATTTGGTTTTCAGTGTGTACAGTTAAGCATGCCCCAGCTCCAATAACTGTTCCAATTTCCTTCACATATAAGTTATATCTCTCCTTTAGCTCAGTATACAGACGAAGAATGTACTCAGCATATTTCTTGGTATAAGTTTGTGTGGCATTCTTTATTACTTGTCCAATTGTAAGTGATGTTGCACGTTCATAAGATATAAGATGTGATATATTGGTGTGTAGCCATCTATACAGCTCAATAAGATATGGCAGCAGTTTTCCACCACTTGATAGACGAGGCCATTCCATGATTACCTTCAAGAGGAAAGAATGACCACCTGCCTGTGATGGTTCATCCAGGCTCCCTGCACTTATTATGCTATGCATAAACTCATCCTCAGTTGGAAAATGTGGGTATATTGCTTCTAGCTTGCTATATACAGAAAACAAACAAACAAACAACAAACAAAGTATTTAATATACTCTATAATATCAAAGCCTAACTTTATAACAGATGAAAGTCATAAGCCAACTTAACTGCATTAATTTTAATTACTTATTGGATAGTTTACACTGCACATATAATATGGAATCACCAGAGGAGAAGTAAGCCAGATAGAATTGGTGCGGCCATTATAACCACATCCACTCAGCTATAACTTACAAATGCCTGCTTTTGTGGCAGTCATAGTTTTATTTTCTTCAAGTATGTGAGGCAAATAACTAAATGGGAAGACTTCTAGTAGTGCAAAAATGGCCATTTTGCAGACCAACAATGCAAAGACCTCTGAACTAAGTTTGTTTTTCCAGAAGATCGCTATGGAATAGTAAATGAAGGACCAGGCTGGTTTGGAGTTCCCTAAAAATCTTCCAAAAGGTTCCATATAGCTATTTAATCCAGGCAGAAGTCATTTTGACCACTTGATTTCGACTGCTTGATTTCGTGTGACAATGACCACCACGAGATCATGATCAGGTAAAGAGTAGAAAAATTAATTGACACCCTCCCTTTTTGTTAAAATATTGGTGCGGCCATGGCCGCACCTGTTCCAACACCCCTGTTGCACAGTAGTAGTTAATTTGGACTGTGACCAAAAATTGTTGTGTCCTGCTTCATTTCACAATGAATATCAATATTAAATTATTTACTGTATGCATTAGCCTATTACACATTGAAATAATTGGATCACGATCGTGCTAAAGAAAGAATTAGACAAGTTATTTCCACGCATATTAGTATTTTTTCACTTCTAATATGCTTATTGCAATGCATAATAGGTAAATATCTTTTTTTTTCTACAAAACTTCTAAAAGTGGTCAAATGTGAAATCCCCATAGTTTAATCAGCACTGGTAACTGCCAGTAATAATAGCACTCACTGTAAGTTAGCATAGAAGGTACTCTTTTGCAGCTCCTGAAACTGAGATAGAAAGTTTAATAATTAATAAATAATGAGTTTATCTTTATCTCCAAACCTTTTCCGGAAGGTGTTGATATGTGGCTTCATGTATTTCTTTATGCCACATCCTCTCATAGGCATCAAGTTGCTCTGTTGTGACGAGGAGGCCATGCTTCAGCGATATTTTGTTCGAATTATCTGAAGATGGAGAGCTTCTCAAATTCATGAACACCTATTCCAAAATACAAACTTAGATCAGGTATATACAAAGTAATACATGAGTCAGAGAGATATGGTGAAGTAGTTCACGAGCAGGCTATATATTTTGACGAGCCAGAGGGTGAAATATCAGCCTGAGAGTGAAATATCTTGCCATATCACTCTGATGAGTATAAAAAGTGGTTTATTCTAAGCTAGATAGCTTCTTCACTGCAGTAATTTGTACTATGCATGTTTAGTAACTAAAGGTATAAAGTTGGCTGTAAAACTCTGTAGGTCTCCCTACACCCCCAGCTGATATTTTAGCTGCTGCTCTAATGTGGTTGGGTAAGGTTGTGGGCAAAGCCACATGAGAAGGAGAGCCAAGAGAAGGCAGACGACTAGACTGAAAGACAGCCAGCATTTATGTTTTGTATCATGTAGCTGTGGCTAGTAATGAGTAGGTGTGTTCAAGTATAGTCAGTTAGTGAATTTGTGTGTGCATACGATTTGTGTCCCGGGTGTGTCTGGAAGTTTGTAGTGTTTGTGTCTGTGTGCGCATGCAAGATATCTTCACAATGCTATCTTTAAGTACGTGACCATGAGATAATGCTATCACATGTTTTCAGGGTTTATACAGCTACCTTCCTCTAGTGGAGCCTACTCAGAGAAGGTTAGAGCAGCTGCTAAAATATCTGCTGGGTTGTGGGGAGCCCCTAGAGAGTTTTACGACAACTTCATCCCTAGAGTTACTGGTCCTACAGTACAAAATACTTCAACTAGTGATGTGCTTGAGCACAAATGGCGAGCGAGCCTTAAACTATACTATTGTTAAATGATTATATAAGTATAGGTAAAGATGATTTGTGAAGGAAATCGCTAAATAATAGCAATGATTAGGCATGAAGAGTTAACAATAACAGAATTACCTGAATAAACTTAGAAAGCAGTGGCAAAGAAGCGCAGCTTGACAAAGACTTCACAATTGTTTCAAGAAGAGAGTAGCTATAAACTTTTTGGTTGAAACAAAGTTGCGTAAGGCAGTGCAGCAGGATTCTCCGCGCTCGTTAATTGAAAAGTACTGGAACTGTGAACGCTTTACCAACTTACGTAATTAGAAGCGCGGGCGAAAATTTTTGACGTACGCATACATACCTATATATATATATCTGAAATCTCAATTGAACACGACTGAGAGTCAGCTTCGCTCGCTTCACTCGCTCTCTGAATAAAAATATCTAGCAAGGAATAAACCATTTATTACACTTGTCAGAGTGATATGGCTAAATATTTCACTCTCAGGATTTATTTTCACTCGCCTCTGTCTTGTGAAAATAAATTAGCCTGCTTTTGAAATATTTTGCCAAATCATAATCTGACTCATGTAATAAGTACTATAATATATATGTTATAGAGGTTTGCATGCAATTTACAAATCCCGAGACACGACGGCAAAGTCCGAGGGCGTGGGTTTGTGAATCGCAATACAAACCAATTTTTATTGGTTAATAACTATTTTATAGCCCATTGATAACAAATAGCTCTATTTATAGCTCTCTCTGGTCATTATCCCATTACTTTGTAGTGGTTGCTATGAACTATATCAACTTTTCCCTCTAATGCATTTTCGTATGGGAATACTGGGGACTATGTCAGATTTATAGAACTTGACAACAAGCGCGGTAGTATATTATATATAAATATATAGCCATATATATACATATTTGGTCAAAACTAAGCCTACTGGCTTTTGATATTAGCTGATAGCCCATTTTGATGTCTCATGATATTATTATATTTCTTCGAGTGAGTAAAGTACCCCTGTTATTATTACAAGAAAAATAGTTTTTAATAGGACACCCCTAGAGTTATATTCACACTCGTACTATAAAGAATCATAAGGAGATACAGAGAGATTTACTGTGATTTGGTGCTAATGAAGTGAAGTACTTTTTATAATTTCTTGCTCTAGTTTGCTTAAGCCCACATATAGTATTTAGCTACCGCCTCTTATGCAAGATCCAAATGTTATAACTAAACAGCAATCAATTTCTTTACGGTATTCGTTAAATGTACAGAGACAAAACAGGGTAGCTTGTATCCTTACCTGATTCTGCATGTGGTGTAACAAAGTTGAGATACAAGTAGGCTGACACCAGGGAAAGGCAAAATACAAGATTAGAATGAGTACAACTTGAATCATTCTTTTTCATATGTGTTCACCACTAGCTGGACAAGTTATTAATGACAGAATGGGTAATACGTTCACATGGATTGGGGTACATCTTCACCAAGCATTTTCACTGAGGCACCTACTATGGCTGGTCAACTGCTGCTGCAATAACCTTTGGCCAATCCCTGTAGTAGAGCTGCTAAGGATTTTGTATGTGTATTTTATGAAAAAAGTATGAAACTTTGTACGCATATTCAATACATACTATAGAAGATCAGGACCTATCCTGGAATTAACCTTGGTGACCTTTCGGCACTGATTAAGGATAATATGTTTCACTAAAAAATACAAAATTGAGTGTTGTGGTTACACGGTGTGAACCGGAGGGAGTATCCAGTCTGAAAATGATAATTTTGATGAAATTCATGCTCATAAAAGTAAAATATTTTGAGGAAAAATGTTAAAAGATTTTTTTTTGAGTATATGGTCACCAAGGTGCAAATTGTGGAAGGGTCCTTGTTGAGTTTTGCTGTCACCTGAGTACGTCCAATTCAAACTATGGTGTTATAAGAGATACTTATTTCTCAACTATTTTATGTCACCCAACATTGAACAAACTAAAGTAACCAAGTGGTCGATGTTTGAATCAACCTGCCTGAGCAACACAACAATATACAGTAACTATGATAATGCCAAATGATATAAAAATGACATAGCTACATGTTTATAGTTTTATGGCAACGTGTGTACGTCACTTGCATGTCTCTACATGTTTGTAGTTTTATGGCAACGTGTGTACGTCACTTGCATGTCTCTACATGTTTGTAGTTTTATGGCAACGTGTGTACGTCACTTGGTTCGAGTTGAGCAATGAGTATACTTGGTGAAGCAAAAGATATGAAACTATAGTGTGAATTCTGTTAATGTATCAAGATGCACAACTGGTCCTTGATGGAGATAACTATGCCTTTCGGTCAGTCAGTAAGTGTCCTCCAATATGATCAAAAACTTGACTTTCTCCAATTTCTAGCCACTTTAACGGACTCATTTTCTTTTGGCTAACATGTACAACAGTGGAGCTTCTTAAATAAAGGTCATCTATGTGCTCTTAGTGATAAAAGCATGAAATATTGTACACAGGTTGTATTAGCCCCAATGATCATTTTGAAATCAACCCGAAAGGTTGAAGCAACCATTCCAGGGAATTGGAATGAATTTCTTCGTGTGCTAAACAACAAAGGTGAGTTTGGACTGAAGACTCATAGTGTAGCAGTCAAAAGCCGCACATCACAAAGCTTCTAAAGTCTGATGAACTCGTATCTTGCAAGAAATAGTGTATGCGGTGCTGCAGGTGCAAAAAGATGCATATGTGCATGACATTCAATGGCATGATTACCTTAACTTAGAATGACTTGAGATATAACTATAATACCCATTACATACATGTATATAAAAAATTTGCTTTAATTTAATATATCATGAAAATATTGATTTAAAAATATTGAAATTTTTAAAATTAGCATAGCTAATTGTGTTTTAATTAGCAAGAACAAAAAAAAAAAGGATGGACTTGGGGGGGAGGGGGGGGGGGGGGGGGTCGGGAGCCGAGGAGGGATGGCCCTCCTTGAACCTAGTTTGATGAAAATGATCCTGATACATGCAAAGTAGTTCACAGGACAATTGCATACTAAGTAATGCATTTTATTTATAAGTAATCATTCATATTTTTAGAGTCATTAGCACTGGATCCGCACATGTGCCCAAAATTCCCATTTGCTGATTAAAAACAACAACAACACAAGTACCAAATTCCATGCAGATATCACAATGTGCACAATTCTAAATTCTTTATAGGCATTGCTGCTTCATAAGGAATCTGTACTGCTTGTGGTTTCTGTAGCATTGTGATGAGAAACATGTCTGATACATTACCCACTACAGTTAGTAAAAGTTTGCTTTGTTATGATACCACAGGCTTTCATTTGTTGTTATTTTTTTGGTAATTGTATTGTATCCATTTGTTAACTCCCAATGGCAAAAATTTGTCTATAAGATTGAGAAAGTATGACAAAGAAGTATCTGCTTTCATAATATCTTTTGTGCAACTTTTTACCATTACCACACATAAATTGGGTTATAAGTGTACATTAGTGTGGTGTATATATATAGCCTAATAACCTAACGTCAGCATGAGGGACTTGACTTTGCTTAACTGGAATGTAACTTATTTATACTTAAATAAAATGGGAAGGAATATAGTGTAGTAAAATCAAACCTAGCAAGATAAACTACTACTACATTTACATGCTAAATTTAGTCCTCATTGATAACATACCTGGCGTAACTGATACATAGCCTGAGTGATATAGAATAATCGCTTCTCCTCAGATAGATTCATATTCTGGCTGATATGTAGCCACATAGCTTGTACCTGACCAAAGCAATAATGACGTATTGACAGCCACTCTGACAATACAGTTCCATGTATTTGATGTTGTGCTTGAGGTTGAGTGAGCATCGACATACAGAAGGCTCCAAAATTAGCCCACAAAAGAAGATATAGTGAATGTAAATTATATGTGCCTCTGGTAGCATGAAGTTGGTAATCACTACGCCCAAACCGGCCATCCTCAGTCAATTCTACACCACAGTCATAGAATCTTCCAGTGTGACTGACAATGCCATTGTACTGAACAAAATAACATAACAATAGGAAGTTAATACATTTTTAGCATTATAATTTACCATAAATCCAGAAATATATGTGTTTTCTAATTTGTGAGGTTCAAATAGATGATACCATAGGTGACATAAACGAGATGGAGTTCCAACAACTACTGCGATCATATTGACCAAAGCATGTCGTAAATCAATGTCAGATTGATCTACAATAAAGAAAATGTAAGTTTAATTTTAACGAAGAAGACAAAATAAAAAGTGTTTGCAGTAAAAATATATAGGTCACTACTACACTAACATAACTATAGAAAATTGAACCATAACAATAATTAGAGGCTTACCAATGTTTTTGGAAATTTCTGGTACGAATAAATCATATATGGGATCATACTCAGCTCCTGTGTGACGTATTCTTTTTAAGTTCCCATCACGTCCCATTCGATAAACCTGCTGTCCAGGACGAGGATTGGGAGGCTCATTTTGCTTAATCATATACTTGATAGGATTGAGAAAGCACTTCAGAATGCGTATGCATCCTTCACTATGAATACAGTCTCGCATGATTTCGTTGTCCAATAAAGAGCATAAAAACTCAGAGACCACCTATTTGCACACCAAGCAGAGAAAATTTATATATATAATATATATATATAATATATTGATACCATAATTCCTATATACATTTTACTTATACCATAGTTGTATTAGTAACTAACATGTGATAAAAGTCCTCAAAAATTGTCTGTGGACAAAATATATCTTTGTACCAAAAAGAGTGTTGAATAGAAGAATTGTGTGAGAAATAGATTGATATGTTTAAGCATATACAGTAAAAAATCACTGTCTTTTCTATGAAGAAAAATGTATTTGTAGAAGCTGCCTTTGTGTACGAATCCATGTGTGGTCACTCCATTTTCACCTAAAGTCAACCGAAAACTGAGAAGTATTCATTGTAGTATGACATCTTGTCTTGTAAACCCAACTAAATAACCTCGCTCTATCATCATTGATTCTTGTTTGAGTTTATGTGGTGTTGTAGTTGCAGCGCCCATCCTTGTCCCTCTTTTTCCAGCTGATCTAGCTTTTTTTGAACTAAAAAGACTAGCTATGTACAGCTAATGTGAGGTTGTATTTTCTGGGCTAGCTCTGAAACAGGTGAGTGAGTTCATAATAGCTACAGGCTACTGCAAGAGAGTACTCCTACCTTGCTCAACTATCAGAACAAATTAGAGGTCTAGCTGTTATCAAAATATGCAAGCCTGTGAAGTAAATGATTCGCTTTAATTGTTCAGGTCATGGCAGCTGAACAGGCAAGCGGAATCACACCTTTGAAGCCATTCCCATTAATTAACTTCAAGCCAAGTTGATGACTCATAAACATCGAACTTATATTCATGGATGACCTAGTAACATACAATGTAATTCAATTCAATTCATAATGATATTCCTATGCAACCAATGCTGTATCATCCTAGTAATGCTTTGATAAGTCTTGTAAACCACATGCATATCTTGATGGTAAGATTGCATCAGTACTGCCAAAGGTCTGAGTTAGTTTTGGGTGTGTACTCCATGCTGCCACCCACAATTGTCTCTGCAATTCACCCATTGGTGACTTAGACACTGTCAGGGTAAGGGGCTTGCCTTTGCTGCTTGCTCTGCGCTGTGCACTTAAAGTCTGACTTTGTCTGAGGTGGGAAAGTGTATCTTGACACCTGGTCCTTCGCACACAGGCAAAGCCAGTATTTTGCTTCACCGAAAACACCTCCAGCATCGTGGAAGTTAACACCCCCACGAACATTGGTCTTTCGAGCCGGATACCGACAGCTCCACCTCTTTATTTTGCTACTTCGATCTGCTTCAGTGCCGACCCTTACCTCCTCTGTTCTCTACTACTATCAAATTTCGATCTGCAATACTATTGTTGGTAAGACGGTTCTACTACTCTAGCTAGATTTTATCTAATAAAATTTCACCTCGCAATTAGAGCCAGTTGTAACAGAACAGTCTAAAATTTCTTCACATAATTTCCTCCATGATGGACGTGATCGACTCCATTTGTAAACTCACTTCGCTGGACACCATTAAGTGCTCTTATTGACGTGGAAAAAACACCAGATTACGAGCTCAAATTGAAGACCTCCAAAGACAACCCAGCGTAACCTGGAATCCCAAAATTTGTTAGACTTTAAAGAGGATCTCCAGCAAGAGTTAAACCTTCACAATGTGCTGCAAAGCCAGTATGAAACTTTTTCCCTGACAAAGCCACAGAAGAGGAAATGATGGCAGAAGAACATGCTGTTGATGAGCTGAAATCTCATCATAAGCTTATCCAGCGCAGTTTGGACACTCTCATCAAGAAATCAAATTTGTACTTCGAAGCCATGTCCATCGAAGGGGACATTGCTTGCCTTGAAATTTATGACTATCAACACGTGAATTTGAAAAGGACTTAGAAAGCTCGACACTAGGGTCACTTCCTTTCTGCAAGATAATTTGGGATACAAAATGGATGATGAGATCCGTCTCTTAAGAGAAGGCTTTGAAGGCACTTTGGATCACTACAATGCTTAAAACAGCTGCTCAAACTAAGGAGAAAGAATCAAGCAAGAAGTCATTATTTCCTGCCTCTGCCACTCCAGTCATTAAGGAACGAACCAAGTTTGACATTGATACACCCACGCTCTTAGGGAAACCAACTGATTGGAGAACTTTCTTTGAACTCTTCTCGTCTACCCTTGAAGCCAGAGGCAAACATCTCACAGACAAAGAAAAGCACTGCAAAGCTATGATGACGGATAACACCAGAAATACGGTCCTCATTCATGCAGAGGGAGAAGACTCTTATGATGAGGCAGTGTAGGCTCTTGTAAACAATTTTGGGAATCCTACTCCAGTCCACCCTCATCATGTCCTCAATCTGGTCACTCGCTCTACATATACATATGACCAGGAAGGCTACGACATCTGCAGAACTATAATGCTCTCAAGTCCTTCAAGGCCTGCAAATCTATCTAAGTTCTTAGCAGATTACATCAGTACTGTCAAGGTCAGAGTTAGGTACTCCATGGTGTCTAAGTCTCCATGACTTGACACTGTCAGGGTAAGGGACTTGCCTTTGTTGCTTGCTCTGCGCTGTGCACTTAAAGTCTGACTTTGTCCGAGGCGGGAAAGTGTATCTTGACACCTAGTCCTTCGCACACTGGTGAAGCCAGCATTTTGCTTTGTCGAAAACTCCTCCAGCCTCGAAGACCACATCCCAGCTATATGGAAGTTTCAACCCCACGAACATCAATAACAGATAGCTATCACTGTTTAACTATTAAAAACTCATTTTGAGAAAGATTTAACTGTAGGATATTTTGAAGTATCCAAACCAGATTCGGTCTCATATAGGTTCAGATATGAGAGGGTTTACTGTACATATATTAATATAATTACAGTAGACTCTCAGTTATCCGAACACCTCAGGACCGAGGGTTGTTCGGATATTTGAAATGTTCGGATATTCGAAATAAGTCATTTTGAATAGGGTCTTAATCTCTTATCTATTTAATGCACAGCAAAATTCCAATGAATATCATTATAATTCACAAAAAATGGTGTTCGAATTAGCGAGAGTTCGGATAAACGGGGTTTGGATAACTGAGGATCTACTGTATATATATAGTAAATTACATAATATATATATATATATATATATATTCCATGCTAGATATCTCAACATGTAATCAGGTATCAGGGGTTTGGAGCAGAGATTGGTCAGAACCTCTCCTTATCTAGGTACATTGGTTATAGGGGGGGGGGGGGGGGGGGGGTAATTTAAAATTGCCAGTATCTGAGAATAATAGATGAAAACAGGTATTAAAACATTAAAAAATACTTTATAATACATGCATGCAATATAAAATCACAAGATTAGTTTTTGATAAGGCTCCAATAAAGAATTTAGGCTGTAAAGACTGAGTTCTACCAATTCTCAATTAAGCAGCTGTTCAGTCATTATACACTTTACCATACCAAGGTAACTTAACAGCTGCCAGGTAGAAGGAGGTGTCTGTAACTTAGAGGTCCTAATAAGGGAGATTCTACTGTATTACCATGCAGAGCACTTCTAAAGTGTGCCCTGCCACCAGAAACAATGGCACCAACTGAAAATAGACTGTTTTTGCTATGTCTTTAGTTTTCTATGAACTGTGGGCTTAATTTGTTGCTACAGATGGAATGGGCACTAATGGAGGACTCCAGCAAGCTAAATTTGAAAAGTGAAGATCCATCTTGACTGAGATACAGCTCTGCGCACAGGCTACTATTTCCGGCGGTAGCTCTCGGGTTTCTCTGCAACATTACAGAGCCATATTTATAATGTCTGTATTCTTTTTTGTAAATAGTAAAATGATCTCGCTTGCACTGACTATGGCAGTTCGTAAAAGCAGCCCGAGTTGTAAGTTCGGGCCTAGCTGTGTAGCCAGTGAGGGGACCAAAAATGGAGGACTAAACTTAATTGATCCACATAGAAATTCAGAGCTGGCTTCGACTGAATAGGTAGCTTGATCGGGTTACAGGTGGTTATGCTGTTCCGTTGAAGATGCGTAAGCACGAGCGCAAGCACTAATGCTTCTTTGAAGGAAGTGTTTTAAAGCACTTACAAGCGCTTAAGAGGCAGAGCTTTTTAAGCACAAGTGCTTATGTTTGACCTACCTACCTACCTACCCACCCACCTACCTCCCTACCTACCTACCTACCAACTCTCCCACCCATCCATCCATCTACTCATCCATCCATCTACCCATCCATCTATCCATCCACCCACCCATCTATCCACCCACCCACCCATCCATCCATGTACTCATCCATTATATTACAAATATATAATACTTATAGCACGAGTCAGAGTACAATATGGGAAAATATTTTACGATCACGCAAAATATTTTCACGAGCCAAAGGCGAGTGAAAATGTGGCGTGAGAGTAAAATATCATTCCCATATTGTACGACGAGTGTGATAAGTGATTTATTGCTTCTTTGAAATATTTCTCAACCGGTTACAATACAATTTTCATTGATTTTACTCGCTACGCGCGCGCTACAAGTAGCGTACAATATAAACCGTACAATATGGGAGAATACAGAACGCTCGCGTGATGCGGAAATATTCAAGTAAAAATATCAAAGCTGCAATAAATATATAATACTTATAGCACGAGTCAGAGTACAATATGGGAAAATATTTTACGAGCAGGCAAAATATTTTCACGAGCCAAAGGCGAGTGAAAATGTGGCGTGAGAGTAAAATATCATTCCCATATTGTACGACGAGTGTGATAAGTGATTTATTGCTGCCTTGATATTTTTTCTCACCCGGTTACAATTCAATTTTCATTGATTTTACTCGCTACGCGCATGCGTAGTGTACCGTACAATATAAACCGTACAATATGGGAGAATACAGAACGCTCGCGTGATGCGGAAATATTCAATTAAAAATATAAAAGGTGCAATAAATATATATATATATATATATATATGGCTAGATATTTCACTCTCTGGCTTTATTTTCACTCGCCTCAGGGTCGTAAAAATAAATTAGCCTGCTGGTGAAATATTTCACCATACCACACTCTGACTCAAGATAGATAGATAGAGAGACAGCCAGCCAGAGAGAAAGAAAGAGATAGAGACACATAGATAGTTCTTAGTTTAGTTTGTATAAAATTTTTAACAACCTGAAAAGACATTGACGCAGCATCACTTTAAGAGCAACTTGACTTAACTAAGGATAAATCATACTTGTTAAATACTACTGAACTTCAGAGGTTGAAAATTGATGTAAAAAATAGAAAGTAGCTTCAATATCAGCATGCTTAACGCACATTAGGTATTCAATAAACCAAGTTCTGCAATGAACTCTCAGATATTCGCTAAACTAAGTTCAGGAATTAACTCACTTTCTTATTAAAAAATTCATAATATGCCACAAGAACGAGAATCATACGAAATGATAGATAGCATTCACTTTCATCTTCTTTATTCTTCTTCACACCCTTGTAAATAGAATATAATTGTGAAATAGAGCATGATATTATCAAAATAGGTGTATATTACTTATAGCTGGTAGTGTAATTTAAGATTTATTTTGTAAATAGAATAAATATCTATGTATCACATTCTTGATTTATTACTCAGGATAGAATAAAAACTATTACAATCTTTATAGTCATAATATGCTTGTATGTCAGTAACGACGGTGTACTCATGAATAATTCATGAACTGAGCCCATGTTGCTAGCATCATCAGTGATAGCGAAAGCATTGGTTATGTGTGAATAAAGCTGTGCCAAGTTGGTAAAGAGTAGCTAGTAACAGTAATGACGGCAGTGTGTGAATACAAATGGGTCAAGAAAAGCAAATGAGAGGATTGATGTAACTAAACAAAGCAGGATAGGATGATACAAATGCTTTATGCTACTCCATTACTATTTAGCAAATGTTTGTACATCAAGCGGCCACTGTGTGGTGTGGCTTGCTAGTCTTTTAATGATATTGTCAGCTAACTTTAATTTCAAACTTGAGGTGTCAGTAAGTCATGAAATTACACTGTTGATTTGAGTTGTAGTTAATTAATTAGTTGTGAAGAAACACTGTTACATTCTTTTAGGAATTTGGACAAAATAGTCCATTACTTAAGTTCATTATAAGCAAAATTACCAAGTCTGAGCTAAAGAGATGAGGTCATCAGAAATACTTTGTTTACTTTCACTAGCTTTCATTGCTGACAAAATATCTTGGTACAATATAGTTATTTCCATGGTGGATCCATTTTGAAGAAAAGGGAAAAGATGAGGTTTATTCCCTGATGGCATCTAAAAGTAGCAACAACAAAACACATAATTCACATTATAGTACTTAAAAATATATAATAGCTAATTATCACGAAAAATCATACTATATCAATAAGTAAGCTTGACATTGGCTCCCAAGTAAAAAAATTGGATAAATATGTCTATTCACTACAACATGAGACAGCATTTATATAACTCATAATTTATATATATTTTGGGCTTGCTTTGATAGTACCTCACTGAGTATTCTTGTAAACTACAGCTCAATTATCTTGTGTACAATTCACAATATATTTTTCTGCATGTAATCAAAAGCATTTACTGCATGCTGTGCAATAAGCACAGCAACAATGTATGGGAAAAATCGCCATTCAATTAAAATCACACGGGGAAAGTGAAATAGCATTGTAACTTAGTGAAATACCAAAGTAGCTAGGTGAAATAGTATGGGTAAGTGCATTACTTGTGCTATTAATCCCGAATAATATGTTTATCCATGCTATTACTCAAACTAACTGTACGGCACGTAAATTTCCCATTTAAAATGTGTGAGGTAAATCACTGTTCTAAAAAAATCGCACTGGTAAAGTGAAATAGCACAGTAGCTAAGTGAAATAGCAAGGGTAAAGGTACACACATGCAGTGCTATCCTTGGAAACGTACAGTTCGAGTAGTTTCTAGTTGGCTATTTAATTCTTAGCGCAGATGTTCTATTCATATTACACTGAGTTAGTTCAGCAGATTAGAAGGAGCCATATGTTGAAAACAATGTTCTGGAGGAAGTTAAATATGAAATTCAAATATAGTGTGAACAATACATTGCAAATGATTGAAAAAAAAGAAGGCTGGTCTACTATTAGTGAGTGATAGCATGCGTAACCTGTGCTATTGGGGGATTAATAGCACTTGCAAGCAATTGAAATTGCACTCGGCTTCACCTTGTGCTATTTCAATTATGTTACTCGTACTATTAATCCTGTAAAACGGTAACCCATGCTATTACTCATACAAATAAAACTGCTCTTATTTTATGTACATTCTTATATGATGAGCAAAGCTGAATTTATAAATTGTTAAATTGATGTACAGACTGAAGTTGGATAAGCCAAGTTCTGGCAAGTGAGGGTCTACTATGTAACTCGTGCTCTTACATTTAGTGTGGTCAAAATGAAAATAAGCAAGTAGTAAATAGTCAAATAGAAGTAAAATATATATAATCTAGCTTAAACAGTTTCCTAATAAAAAATTACCTGAAATTCAGATAGAACAGGTTTGATACATTCAATGCTCACAATATCATCCTTCCTACAGGTCATCATGTCTTCAAAACGACGATAACTTTTTAAATATTTTAAAAGATGTAAGGCTAAGACCATAGCATGCCCAACAAGTACTTCAGAGTCTAAGAGTCTGAAACACAAATATTGTGAAATAAATAACATTACCTTAAACTAAAATAAATTTAATGAGTTGACTGAGGAACACATGAATGAGAAATACCTAAAGTTAAAAAAAATCTTGTTAGTGGTCATAGATGGATAACAAGTAATAGTAATTGTGAACAGTACCTCGTGAAAGATAATGAATACAGGCATATAATGTAACAATATTATATAATTAGTGATAAATGCATTAATTATTCTATTAAATATTATCATATAAAATGGTGGAGAAACTGAATGAATACCTGTTTATTTGAGGCACTATAGGACTAACATCACCCAGTTTTTGTGGTGTTGCTGGATCAAGATATTGAACTAATTGTTGAAGAAGTACTTGAATTACTGCTTGAAGTTCCAATTGTACCAATAATATTTCTTCATTTTTCGCAGATTTTAAATATTCATTAAGCATTTCAGCTCGATGAACTAAACTGGAGAGTTCAAAATTATGATGAGTATATTTGTATTGCAGATGCTCCAATATAGTTAGAAAGTAGAGATGACAAAGAGGTTGCTGCAAAGTGGAATCCAAGCAAGTAAAATAATGTATATTAATTAAGTCATAAAGTGTACTAAATATGTTATTTCCACATGTTTATCATACACATTAATCACTTCTGCATATTTTAAATAATTTAGCTTTTAAGTAATTATACCATAACATATAAGTGACAAACAAACCATTCCCATTAGAGGTTGAGCACATATATAAATTGTCATATTGATCAAATTATGTGTGAAAAATACATGTTTTCTTGCATATAAAGAACAATTTTGCTTAAGTTAACTAATGAATTTTTTTCTTTTCCAATTTAGTGAACCAATCAACTCCTCAATGTAATTCTCTCTATCATTGAAGGCTGTGGGCAAGAAGTATAAGGCTCCCATTAGCTAAAGCTAAGGTAGCTCCAAAGAGAAATTATACATTAGAAAAACTGTAGAATTATTCAATCATTCTGAATTAAAAGAAAAAAACCCCAACAAAACATCAACAATAAAAACATGAATTGGATATGCCACGATGACATGATTACAAACTTTCAAGAAAAAAAGAAATTATTGTTTTTTTTGTTCAGTTTGCATGTTGACCAACTAGTAATAAATACACTTACAATTTCTTCTCTGTTAAAAGTAACCGAAGAAATGTCTTGGTAGAATAGTGGAATGAATACAGCTTTAGGATTACATGTTTCCACTCCAGAATATAAAATATCACCCACTAAATTTCGCATATCTTTTTTATATAGCATAAGACAGTCAAATTCTATTTCATCTTCAGACTCTGAATAAGTCCCCAAAATAAGGGTCAAATAATATTTCATCTTCGCTGTTTCAATGGGTCCCAGAACATTCTATAAATGCAGCCAAAAAACAAAAAAACCAAAAACAAAACAACAACAACAAACAAAACAACAAAAAACAAAGAACAACAACAAAATCAAAGTAAGAATTAACAATAACAGCAACAAAAATTACAAAACAAAACAAGAAATGACAAAGCATCCAACTAACTCACCAAAACTAACATAATAACATTTTAATATACAGTTATTTTGCTGCACAATGCTATCTCCATCTTACATACAATGTTCTAATTGCAGTGTTTCACCCCACAACGCAAATAATGCGACAATTTAGACCACACCCCTAGCTACACTTATCTAAACAGTAGAAAGGTACAGCTATTAGAAGCTGAACCTGGGTATCATTTGATTAGTAAAGTAGCTCATGAGCCCCATTTTTGCTCCCCCTACACTGCCTTGCCCAGTGGGTTACTATTAAATATTCAAACAGGAAGTACACAAATTAGAAATATTATAATGAATAATTTAATTACAACTAGTGAAACTAAGGATGTCTTTAACTCCCTCTCCACTTACAAATTTACCTCTGATGAAGTTATATTTAATTGAGAATTGGAAAAATCAGTTGAAGTAGTGTTACTATCTCGAGACGTAATCCCACTCATGCCTTTAAATTTGATAGGATGAATTATAGTCCAGTTTCTGTTAATAAATTTTAAAAACCAAATTACATCCTCTTTATAGTAACTTTTTAAATGCGGAGAAAAGAAATGAGATAATAGAGCTTCCACAGCACTCCAGGCCAAGATGTTGCAATTGGCCAAACTGCTATAAAGATCTTCATGAGGAATAAAGACTTGATGTAGTGCATCTAGAACTTCACATAAGGAAGGGTGTCTGATCTATATGATATAATTTTGACGATATAATAGTGTGGAAAACCGTGCTATTACAATACGTTAATACTACAATAAAAAATAACACATTTCATTTCTGAAGACAAGAAATCATAACCTTGTTATCTTTGTCATCAAAGAAATTATCTTACTCTGTTATGCTATTCACCCTTGTTTTACTTGTCCTAAATAGCATTTCCCAGGAATTTAGCTGTAATAGTGCCTAGCAGATTGAGTGTGGAGAGATTGTGGAGAAATAGTCGTGTACAAACAAATTCTTTCAGTTTTTCAGTGCTGTGGTGGTAAAATAGTACCACACTATAAAAAAAAGAAAGACTTGACTATGGTATTAGTATGAGTAATAGCATGGGTAAATGTGCTATTCAGGATTAATAGCACAAGTAACACATTCAAAATAGCATGAAGCAAAGCTGAGTGCTATTTTAATTGCTTTATGAGTGCTATTAATAGCACAAGTTACTTGTGCTATCACTTGTTAATAGTGGACAAGTTTTTCTTTATCATTTGCACTGTAGCTACACTGTCCTTCACGCACTATCTCTAGATTTCGGGACTGGTTTCCTTTAGAACTTTCGTTCTCAACTTATGGCTCCTCTAATTGTGTTAAACTAATTCCGTCTAATACAAAGATAAACGCTTAATTTACAGGTAGTATTATTTGTATATTTAACTTTTCTAGCCATAAATATATTAAATATAGATGTCTTGGCCACTATATACAGTGTACATATTTAATTATAGAAAATGTAAACAAACGTTAAACATAATTTTGTGGAACATGTACATGTAATAAAAAATAACTGTCATAGACTGGGACACAGCTGAAGTCACAGATTTCCACCATAATCAATAGGAGAGCAAAGATGCTGTTTATAGTCTTGCCATATCAGGAATAAAAAAATAAGTTCTATGAATAAAGATGAATACCTCTAGTATAATTCTTAGAACATAGATTTTTTAATTTTTTAATTGAGTTGCAGGGTTCTGTTCCTGGTAGGATCTCCACAAAGAGCCACTGTATGTAGTGAGTGGGTTTGTGGAGGGCTACTACCACCCTAAGGCTATATGTCAATTTCTAATACTGGTGGCCACTGTACTGCATGCTGAAATGTCTAAATTAAATACTTTAAGTCTATAAGTTAAAAATATAGATTGCATTGATATGCCTAGCAACAAAAACTATTTTAAAGCAATTTACAAGTGGTTTGGTTACAAATGGTGAGTAAGCTACAAGAACTAACTTTGAATTAATATATTAATTAAATAAGTAGTGTGCTTAGGAAGCAAGAACTTGCTGATGAGATATACATTAGTACTGTGTTTTGAAACTAAGTGTAGTCTTTACTGGTGAAGAACGTATTTTTGACGAGCAGTATGAAAAAATTGCAGGTTTATCATTGAGATAGATCAACAGCTTTAGACTTTTCCTTCAACTGTCAATCTAGTAGATATTATCCTCATTACCCTTTCCCGTGAATAGGCTCTTAACTCTCATTTTTAGCTAGCTCTTCACTATTGTCCATTGTCATTACAATTGTTGGGCACTAGGTGATTTAAAAAAAGTGGCGGCTGCAATAAAAAGTGAGGGGCACAGCTCCCTCCCTCCCCCTCCCCCCTCACTTTTTATTGCAGCCGCCACGTCGAAGGTTTTACCCTCCAGTATTCTAGCACTAAGTTGAGATAAATTGTAGCTTTTTATTAGCATAAAAAACTCAATTTTTTTGGTTTGAGTGAAGTGCCCCCTTTTCCCATAGACTGTCACATATATATTATATATATATATTATATTAAATATATATAGTTTGGGCCCTGCCAAATAAACTGTGAACTGTCGTGAACACACACCATACACCACACTACATTTGCACCTATACACAGTCATATATCTTTCTCATGCAATTAGCATTCTTTCTCACTCCCCCTACCAAGACCCTGTGCTCGCCTTCATGGCACTATCTGATTAGTCGACATGAAATCCTCCCCTCACATTTACCCTTCTTCTATTATATGTTTCACTCACACACACTTTATAGTTAGGTTCAGTTTTTTTTCCATTTCTGTGTACACTGTCAACCTCAGTCATTATCTATCTCTTTCTTTTTTGTGCTTGAATCCTGTAAATACCCTTTCTTTATTTCTTTTTGTGAAAGACTTCTTGTCTTCAGCTATTTCTTGTCCTTGTAGTCTTCTTGATGTGTGTTTCTTAATTATAACCTTTGTGTCATAGTTAAGAACTTTATTCTTTGGTAGTTAATTTCCGAGGGTTCGACTAACAGTCAGAGTTACGCCTGACTGATACAAGAAAATATCACTCGCCCACATAGACCAGGTGGAACGAGAATCTTTGACGTGGTAATCCATCACCCCCAAACATATATGGACCTATATATAAAAATATAATCCTATTACTACTGTATTATGTATCTAAGCTGAATCAATAATGTGTTAAGGATAATAATGATAATTGTAAATTAGTCAAAAAAACTGACTTATAGAAGACTAAATTGCTATATTATACATGCTGAAAGTAAATTGCAAGTTTCCTCATTACTCTGTTAGAGTGTGTGGATATCTGCTTTGTAATTATGCGTAAGTTATGCTCCACACAGAGCTGATGTCTCACTGCATAGCAAACATGCTCCTTGTATAAATGATATCTATCTTCTGATCTCTGCTACACCTACACATCAAATGAAAACAAAATAAACAAACAGAAATAGTTCCTGATAGAACTGATTAATCTCTGTTATGGGAACTTATTCTAGCCTTCCTTAGCCAGAAGGTCAAGAAGCTCGTGGGAACTCTAATCTCCCACACACACACACACACACACCCTCTCCCCATTCTTATCGATATCTATTAAAAAATTAAGCTTTGATTAGACTTTGATTGTCAACTAGCGTGCAATATGTCCAAGCACAATGAGATACTAGATAATAAAGCACATCAAATTTTAACTCTATAACAGATTGTGATGCTAGGCAATAAAGTCCTGGACCAGATACTGGTTATAATGAACTTATAAACATTGTTAGATTCAATTATAGTACATATTTAGTTGTTCAACTGTGTGAGGGAACCGGGTCAGTCAGGGTTAACTGAAGGCCACAGGATCGAAGCTAATCAGGATTAACTGAATACTTGAGAGTAAGCTGCCACCAGAGTTGCTGGGGATGCCCAATCACCTGGAGGGTTAACTCTTAAGGTATGTAAAGAGTTTAATCTTTAAACAAGGCAGAAAATACAACAATTGAAATGATATGAGGAAAAACTGGTGTATATAACTAGAGGTAGGAATGTAATACAAGATGGGAAGAAGGTATTTGAATAAATGTACACAAATGTAAATGAACACAAAGTTTGAATATAATTAGAAATAAGATAAAATAAACATGGGAAAATACACTGAGAAACCAAACCATAATGTAAAATATAAACTGGTAAACACAATTAGAAATAAGAATAATATGACACTGTGTAATAGTTCAATTCAGTTCTAATAATGCAGTGACTGTATCACTACAAACTGATCACATCACTGCAATCTATTCATATCTAATAGTAGATTAAGTGAGATAAGATGGAACAACACAAACAAAATATAGTTTTTAATATGTGATCTTTCACTTTCAAGACCCTAGATTCAATACAATATGTTTAGAACTACATGACATAATCTCAGTTTAAATGAGACCTTTAATGATGATAATAATATTCTTTAGGCGGAAACTATTTGTTTACTAATTCTGCATACTGAAACTTAATGATTCAGAACACATTCTGGCAGACATGAAGACTGGTGATTGATTTCAAAATTTCCTGTTTAAAAACTGACTTTTTAGTTTATATGGTGAATGAAAAAGTTAAGCAGTTAGTGCAACAAAATGGACCACAAACTTTTCATAAGATTGGTTAAATTTATTAGTTTATTTATTACAGCAGTAGGAGAGCTGGACCTAGCTGGACAGTCTCTAAATACTGATCGTCCAATATGGTCTCAAAGAGTCAACAACTCTTGGCAATGTGGAGCTGACTATCATTTATCAGTATCATGTGCCGACAATTCCACTATTATCAAGATACCACGATGTTACTGCATGTATTATGACAAAGAAGCTGATCAGACACAGCTGGGATATTGCCTGACTACATGCTTCAATGTCAAACGAACCCTTCACTGTAAAAATTATAGCGTGAAAACCCACCAAATTCACACCAAACTGGTGGTGTGAATGCCCACCACCTATGCATAGTGTGTCCTTCACACTTTCTTCCTAGTGTGAATGCACACTTAGTGTGAAATTCACACTCAATGGAATAGCATGGACCCTTTACCGAACATTAATTATATTCATGTGCAGGCAAAAACCAATGCTATTATCATTGTAATCTAACTTATAAATGTTTTGTACACTTGTGTGCTATATAAGAGAGTCGAGTAAGATTTTAGTCGTCTGATTAATGAGATCTGGGATTACACCAATCTCTTTTTGGAAAAAAAATGTTGATATGCATTACTAGAATCAATGTAACTTAAAATAATTCAGCACTAATGTAAGCATGAGTTCATAGTGATTGTGGTGAGAATTCACGCTAAATTTGGTGTGTACTCCACACCCAAACGATGAGGTGTGCGCATCACACCATATTTTGGTGTGACTATTGTTACAAGTGATTCACGCTTAATTTGGTGTGAACTACACACCTTTTGGTTTACAGTGTTATTAGACTGAAAAGATATTCTGTAGCTGATGGCAACCAGTTTAACCTAGACATGTGCAGCCAAAGTGCGGGATCATTTGTGACCAATAAAGTGGGAAGGTTTTGTGGCCATTGTAAGGAGGGATTTGGGCTAGACCTCAACACTAACCGTCTATCCAAGTGCATTCCTTGCACTAACCAGAATATCGCTGGTAACTTACTAAAGTATCTCGCCGCCACTCTCATACCAATGGGGGCATTATTTTTTATCATGGCCACTGCAAAGATTCCTATTATTAGCAGTAAACTGAATGGTGTCGTGTTCTGTATGCATGTTTTGTTGTCCTCCATTGTTATTGAAACAACAATGAACTCTTGGTTTGACACTCGTGCTGCTTCTTCCAAAGAAATTGTTGGCATAAAGGCTTTTAAATTTTTCCGGCAGCTTATAAATTTGTCTTTTTACCAAGACTTCTATCCTCAAAATTGTCTTGGCCCTCAATTCAGTGTCTTACACATTGTTGCAATAGATTATGTGATAGCTTTGTTTCCTTTCTTTCTCATATTCATGTCATACATTTTCATCAAGATGTATGATAAAAATGTGATTATTCTTGTACTGGCTTGGAAGCCAGTTAAGTATATTCTAGATTACTTCTACTCCAATGATGCTCCCAAAAGCTCATTAGTAGAAGTCTTTGCATCTTTTATTACTCTATCTAGCGTGAAGATTCTGACAATTTCCCTCACACTTCTGTCCTCCATAAAAGTATACAATGAGCAAGGACAAGCACTCAACAAAAGGTACTTATATATTGATGCCAGCATTGAGTTCTGTGGACCTCAACATCTCCCCTATGCTATACTAGCTATTGCTGTAGCCTTAATTTTTGTAGTTTTTCCCATGCTACTTCAACTCCTCTATCCATGCAGATGCTTCCAAAAGATTCTCAATTGTTTAAAATGGAATTCTCATGTGCTACGAGTATTTATGGATGCATTCCAAGGGAGTTATAGGACCCAACCATATGACATGAGGTTCTTCTCTGCTTTCTACTTTTTTACTAGAATATTACTGATTGTGTTAGCATCGCACATTTATAATTACATGGAATTAAGCATCTACTATATAATAGCCTTAAATTTGATTGCTCTAACTGTTGCCACTGCTCAGCCCTATAGGATATCTCCACACAACTATTTGGAGGTAGTAACAATCCTGATATCGACATTACCTTGCTTATCAATCACCCTTATGATCATCATTGTATATTTCGACCATCGAATTAGAGGTATTGTGAGAACGGTTAATATCTTGGCATGGTCTGTTACTGGAGTGTATTGGATGGCAATTTTTCTTTGGGGATTACTGGGAGAAAATGTTCACGTGCTGTTTAATAAGTTCATGTCCAAGTGTGGAGGTCGCTTGAATGAGGCTTTTTGTCGAATAAGGGGTAAAAAGGACAAATCTGTGGTAGAAGAACTGGATGAAGAACTGGATGAGACCAGAAGTCTAATGAGAAGACTCTAAATGATATTATCCTTGGAACATAAAAAAAAAAGTGACTTACTAAACTTATGATGTGTGGAATTTGTCATCACTGTAGTGCTGTTTTTTTTTATTACTGTTTGCATAATGTCTGTATTATAATTATTGTGAACTTAGTGTGCTAATAACAGGTTGTTTGTAAATACTAGATCATTCGATTTTACTTCTATATGGTTAAAATCATGAAATGTTGGGAGTGTGAAAGTGTTGTTGTTGTTGTTGTTGTTCTTACATCATAGCATCAAGGGAATTGTGAACCATTGGCAGAATCATTAATTTCACTAGGCATTCATGATAATCCATGCAGATTGGTAACCCCAAAGTATTTGGAACAAAAGGACCAGAGATTCAAATGCCAAGATACAAGCTGTTCACAAATGTAGAGTGTTTACCAAAGACCAAAAAAAATTCCACCAATGAAATGGATGGAAAATTTTTTATAATTTGTCGGAATTGTAAGAAAAATCTAGCTTGTTTTCCTTAGGCAACAATATGAATATGTAACTGGTGCATTTTCCCGTGCTATTTCAGACACTGCAATGGTAATTAACAACCAAATCTATTATATACATATCTGCAATGCCGAAGAAACAGATACAGCTTATGGCTACATGAATAATAACTGAATGCAGACAGGTATAGATTGTAATGCATTACACAATTGGGCTATTTCTCTCAAGTGTCCAGATCAAGGATGTGCTTGTGCAAAAATAGTGCTTAGGAAATTATGAATTTTAAATGTCTGCACTACTAAAGGATGACTGAATGACTCATCACAAAATGATCTAGAATTAAAAAGATCATCTCAAGCAAACGTTGCACAAGTAATTCAAACCTTATACGTAGTCACTTAAGGTTAGTAAACTACATGCACCAGGCACTCTAGCCAACATTTCTCTAATTGATAACTAAGGACTTGGTCAGCAAGCATTTCTTAGACTATTGGGCATTGAGAAAAATGCCTGTGGCTTTGATCTACCTTCCCAAGTTGAACATTACATCTCTTTCTACAACCATCAACTGAAAGCAGAAGAGCAACTTTACAATGGCTAGGCAGTATAAGGCAGACTATCAGGTACAGAACTAAACTCAAAATGTTAAGGTATATTAGAGACAAGAGTAACTTCCCTCAGATGTATCTCCGGCTGTACTACAAAGTGATGTGGCTGCACAAAATAAAAGGGCATGATGATGAAGACAACTCAAAATTGCAGTGAAACAGACAGAGATATAGATTGACAGACAAATACCATCATATTATTTTTTCAGACACAGAAATTGTTGATTTCTCCACAATGCAAGCTATAATGATTTCCTCTAACAACTGAAACAGTGCACAGTTCAAGATTTAGATAATATTTTTTTATGCAGTTAGCTACTGGTTTATCATTAAAATCCTGAAGGCTATCAATTACCGCTATATTATCTGGTTCTAGTTTAATTCTGTTCACACTCTATTTAAAAAAAAAATCTTCTCCTAAACAATGGCTATATACATCGGAGTAATGATCTGCAGACTTCAAGAGCACAGATTTGACCATGACAAAAATTCAATCTAAAAATAAAATTCACACAGGCAGTCAGCGCATCTGAGGGTTAACTTGAGCTTGTGCATGAGTACCAACCCACATGCTATAGCAAGTAGATACCACCATCTCTACTATACCAAGTATTTGTTTCTCTTTTCCTTCTCTCTGTGTATTTCTCTGACTTTATCTCTTTCTACTTAAGTAAAATAAGTTTCCCTTCCCTACTTCTATGCTGTCCTTCAATCCACTTCTGCCATTCATTCCTTTGATTGTCTACAACCATGGAGATGCTAGTATTCTCTATTATGTGGTCACCATTAGCCAACTCCGAATAAATGTCACCAGAGATAATATAGTTATAAACAATGGAAGTATCACTGAATACATTTTTAACCCGAGCCATGGAGCAGACTATTGCACCAGGTTGAAATTCTGTATTGCTCCTGTCCGATCAGTTACTGACTTAGAACAAGCCAAATAATGTGTCATCACTTCATTAAACAGAGGTCAGTAAGTTATCTTCATAGTCCAAACTATCATTAGCTTGGTGTGCCAGAACAATAGCTGGTAAAATAGTTTGACAATTAATTAACAGAATTTTAAATTTAAAAGTGGACATTTTGTTATTTGTTTCAGTGATATGAAAGAGTTTATTATTTATTTTTTTTTTTTAAAGCTTACACTGTCAATGGCCCAAACAAATCATCGTTAATTTTTCACCATGGGAAATACTATACCAACTCCTCCTACACTATAACCTGTTCAACTCAACCTCTAGTGGTATGGATGGTCAACGGACAACCTCTACCCTATTCTTCCAATATTTCCTTCACAGCTCACAATAACTATCACGAGTCTTGTAACATGAATGTGAGCTCTGTGTATAAAGAATCCTTAGAGATAGCAGCTTATCCTTCAACAAGTCTAAATCTAAGTTTAGCTCTGGTAACTTATTGTGATAAAGATCGTTCTCTGGATAAAAGTTGCACATCAAGTGTGTGTTTCAGTCAGAGTACAGTGCTGATATTTGGTACGTGAATTTGAATTATTCAATTGTCATCAATGCATGCAGTGTATTCTTGACAATAATTAGATAGCATAATTGGTGCTTCTGAAGGCACTCTACCAAAAGAAGCATATAGTAAGTTAGAATCTATAATGTTTAGGGGATATTAATTTTTAATGTAGGACTCTATTTTTTTTATCGAAATCAATTCATAAAATGATTTGACAGACCAGTTCTCATATTTTGTTCTGAGTGCATAGTGTAAAAATTATGGTTAAACCTATTTATATGCTGAAATAATTAGTTTGCTAACATTAAAATATGGTTGCAAATAATGCTAATAAAGTGTACTGTTTGGGACAACATGAGTTTTTTGTTACTGTTTGAGTTAGTACATGTAAGATTCTTTATAAACACAGGTGAGTGATTTTAATATATGGAATACTCCAGGTTTTGAATTTGAATAATTTTATACATTGTTTATATGCAATCATACACATACACCTTTAGATATAATTGACCTCATGAGTTGCTGTTTCAGTTTACAGCAGCAAAGAAAATATGAAACCTCCTCAATCTGATTTGAATATAACACTTCTTGGTGAGTTGGGATGTTCTTCTTCTGAAGATGAAAACAGACACTATCAGTTGACACAGCCAACAAGATACTCCTAGAATGATTAGACTTGTTTACACAATAATGCATAATGTCAAAATTAAATGGCTAATACACCAATAGCAAAGTCAAGTTTAAGATTCGTAAATTTTCTCAGTTGATAATTTTAGCTCTGGTTTCATTGTGTTGTATCTTCACTCTGAAGATTTATTGTAAAGGTATATCTGAACCACACAGCTTTAACATCAGGATCTTCTTTTATTACATTTGAACCAACTATTAAATGAACGTTTAATTTTGATGTTTTTATGAGCAGTTTTCACTACTCACTTGTACATAGGTTTTTCTGGATAGTTATAAGGTCAAAACGATGACTATGTTTAAGTCTATGTCAATATGGAATCTATTTCTTAGGAACCACATCACTAATGAGGAGCGCAAGACCACCATTAGCAGTGACCAGGCCAGATCTTATTCAAGAAGAATCATTGTATGACTACTGTGTAGGTGTGTCATACTCATGATGGGCTCATGTTTTGTGTGTTCTTATTTCTTTGTTGACCATTGCTGTATGAACGCAGATCCAACAGTTAAAATGGAAAGTCTCTATGACAAGCCCCGGACTCCATCCCCACTGTCGAGTATGCAGCCCAGCCAGGCCTATTCAACTGTACCGGTACCATAATTCCCCCAATACATACTTGAATTCAAACTAATTAAACAAAAGACTGATATATGAAACACATGAATAAATAGGAGTATGAAGATGTATTTTGTGCTGATATTTTTTTCTGTCATTTTTGCTATCATGTGCATTTACTATGACAACAAGTAGAGTAAAAGTAATAGATATAGAGAACAATGGCTGTTGTAGCTGCCTCAAGTGAAGTTTAGAGATGAGGTCCTTGTTTAGCATTTATTTATGCATGAATTTGAAGGCCTGTGCAAATAACAATCAAATGAACGTTTTCTAATCTATCCTGAGACTTAAAACTTTGCCATTCATTAAACTGATTGTTTTGTCCTGCACTTATTATTTTGTTAATAGTCTACAAAATATCATTGTGTTTTTGAATTGATGACTGTTTTATACATATATAATATTATATATTGTATATATGTAAAAAAATATTATACTAGCAGTATACCAGCACTTGCCAAAAATATTTTGGACAAAATCCTATTCTTAGCTACATATAGTGTAGATATAGTTACATTCATTGATCCATTTCATCTTTCAATATCATCAGAAGTAACTATATTATATACGAGTTCAGTGTGGCTGCTGAATGTGATCAGTAATAACAATTTTAATTCAAAACTGCTCTACTACATCATAGTTCACTCGATTTTAAGAGGTAGCTAAAGAAGGGTCTTTTCATTTTTGAAATGCTACCTGTGCTAGCTTTAATAATTATTACTGCATTTATTTTAGTAGTGAATTTAAATAACCAATCTGAAGTTGGCTTACCAGAAAAGCTAATGTTTAGATTGAAAATGAGTATAATTTTGTACCAAAGAAATACAAACAAATGCTGAAAGTAAGAAGGATAGGATTATCACGTGTTTAAAACTATAATGGTTAAAGGTTTATGTCCTATGGTCATTTGTAACATATATAGGAATGACTTCTTCATTAACGGTTACAATTAGATCGATATGCCATTATACATTTATGTGTGAGTATTATTGTGCGTAATGGTAGCAGTGGAATAAAACGACTCAATTCTTCAGTTGCAGTACCCCAGACCTCTAACTCTGGCACCAATTCTATTTATGTAAGTAAAGCATTTTAAATGGCCTCTGTGTGGGTGTGAACAACTCTAAATAAAGCAAGTACAACAAAATAAATCCAGGTGTGTTAGAGTCAAAAATATCTGTGGTACTGTAGCTGAAGGACTTGGTCATTGTACCTGGACACTGCATGCCATCCTGTAAAGGATAAGGTCCTCCCTTCCCTCTGCAATGTGCCAGAATCTCACTGCCGACAGATATACTTTAATCGTCCGGAGCCTCAGCCCCTCTTTCACCAGATGTGCCACGAAGTAGGTCAGAGTCCTTTCTGTCCTTGCAGAAATGGAGCTCCCATAAGTTTTTGAGTTTTAATTGCACCCACAAAACAATTCAAAGCGGTAAACAATTCAATTTCTAAGGTGATAAGGGTAATGGTCGCTAAACCGGAGGATTCTGTTTAGTGAAATTTGGGACAGATTCGAACGCGGAGCAAACACAAAATACGGAGGGAATGACATAGCTACGTATGTCCAAACATATATATAAACTAGTGGTGTGCTTGAGCACAAATAGCGAGCGAGCCAGATAGTTAGGTAACATAAAACTAAGTTTTGTTACTATGTTTTAGATTAGTTCTTGCAAACACTATAATAGCAGTTACGACCTTTTATTTCAGTAAACAAATACAATATCACTCTCTTACCTGATTAATGGTAACTTTTGTAGTATCAAACATCTGCATTCTGATAATCTTAATTTACCCGATAATGCATTATTCACCCCTAATACTGTCTCGCTCGCTTCTCTAGCTCGCCAACTATTGGTGTGCTTGAGCACAAATAGCAAGCGAGCCTTAAACTACATTATTGTTAAATGATTGATTTTAACAACTAGCACTCAAGCTACTAAAATAAGTCGAGTTTTTTTAATTACGTATGCGGTAAAGGGGATTCAATGCCATAGTAACCGCTCCCGCAACTGTTTAAATTGAAGCAGCAACAAAATCAAATCACGTTATTTAAAGTTTTCTTTGTGATATAGTTGTTGTAGGGATTTGTTTGGATAAATGGTAGTCAGGCAGGAGGTGAATGGGAGTAGTTATCTCTGACCTTCAGAATCCTCCTTGATATCCCAACTAAACAATTACCCACTATAGTACCAAGATAGATAACACAATGAGTTTTAGATACTAATACTAAAAGGTAACTACAGAAACTAAAACAATGTTGTTAGGAGTAGTGAGCATGTCAGCCTTTAGGCATGTTAACCCTTAGGCTATATAATGGGCAGCTGCCCCTGACCTACAAGAAATAGTGTGCATGTAATAATGATGATAATATGAATGTGTATGAGAGTTATGTCTTAGGCTTAGGCCTTGATTGAAGCTTGAACAGTTGTAACCACAATACTTTCACACAACTGAACATACCTACGCAAGACTTACCTTCGTGGTTCGTCTAGTGGACAATGAATTTTCAAGTAAATGCTGTTGAGGGCTAATAACTAGGTATTAACTTACCACAGCCACTAACTCGAATAAATGGAGCTCCCATAAGTTTTTGAGTTTGAACTGCACCCCAAAACAATTCAAAGCGGTAAACAATTCAATTTCTAAGGTGATAAGGGTAATGGTCGCTAAACGGGAGGATTCTGTTTAGTGAAGTTTGGGACGGGTCGAACGCGGAGCGAACACAAAAATACGGAGGGTCAATGTACAAAATGACATACGTCCAAATAATAAACAAATATCCCCTATTTTTTCAATTGTGTTACCCCTGTAAGTGTCTCGCTCGCTACGCTCGCTCGCCAATAACATACACCCGACTTTGCATTATCCAACTCTAGTACTGTCTCGCTCGCTTCGCGAGCTCGCCAATAACATATACTCGATTTTGCATTATCCACCCCTAATACTGTCTCCATCGCTCCGCTCGCTCGCCAATAAGCAAACATCCCAGATTTTCAGTTGTGTTACCCCTGTAAATGTCTCGCCCGCCACGCTCGCTCGCCAATTATCAAGTTCTGAGTCGACCCTTCATAAAAACTAGATTGACACTTTCTCACGTAAAGGGGTAGATTATTTCACACTTTTCCCTTGCTTTTTTCCAGACCCCTTTAGGTGAGAAAGTGTCAATCTAGTGAACACATTATAATAAAAAATATGATTTGCAGAGGAGTGGACTAGAAGGATTATTTGTACAAATGCGTGATGGAAAAAATGTGCTAATAGCGTTTGCAAGCTTCTATAAAAAGTGAGCGATCACGCTTAGACATTTAGTTCCCGATATTTGGTTGGTGGTGAAGGAACCTATATTTTGGTTGCTGGTGAAGGAACTCAAAAGTTGCTCTATGAAAATGAGCTTTGCTTTAGTGATTTTAGTGGCTGTTTTAGTGGCCATCACAGGTAACCAACTTCATACTTGAACGTAATTATGTATGTAACTATCTATTAATGATACACTTATTAATTATTATTACTTTATTGATTATTACTAACTATTACTACTTCAACTTTTATTATTATTAACTCTTAGTATATTAACTATTATCATTATTAACTTTTAGTACATTAACTATTATCATTATTAACTTTTAGTACATTAACTTTTATTATTATTAACTTTTAGTACGTTAACTTTTACTATTATTCATTGTTATTATTATTAACTTTATTATTATTAACTTTAATAGTATAATTAACTATACTATTATTAAATTATTATGGTGAACTTTTTATTATTAATAATATTATATTATTTCCTTTTATTAACTTTTACTGTATTATTCCTTTATTTATTATTATTGTTGTTATTACTGTCAACCACCCAACATTTTGTTAACTGCTGCAATTATTGGCCAGCGAGACACTTTCGGGCGCGAAAGGGATGAAATTTCACTGTAACGCACTCGTGTGTATCGAGCGTGCATGTACAATAAACCTCTCTCTGCATTTTTTTTTCACGAGGGGCTTAATTACGTCAATCCGGTAGCTTCTTCCGTGCTCTCCATGTTACCAGTTCCCAGGGGTGATAAATCAAGCGAGTCTAAGCCACCTATTTATTTCGCTTTGGTCTTCATTTTTTCCTAACACCAATAGCTCGCTTATGTGTGTGTATTTCAAGTAGCACAGATAGTTTAGGATAGCTAGCAAAGCGAGCGAACTCTACCGAGATTTGGACATAATTGGCGAGCGAGCGAAGCGAGCGAGCAACTCTAAGATGTAGTCTATGGAAATCCTGAATACGTGGTCGTTTAAACGCGTGGTCGTTTAAACGCGTGGTCGTTTAATTACTCGTTATTGGCGAGCGAGCGTAGCGAGCGAGACACTTACAGGGGTAACACAATTGAAAATCGGGGATGTTTGTTTATTTGTTTGTATATATGTTTTGACGTACGTATGTCATTTTGTACTTTGACCCTCGCGTTTTTGTGTTAGTTATGTGGTCGACCCCGTCCCAAATTGCACTAAACAGAATCCTCTGGTTTAGCGATCAGTACCCGTATCACCCTAGAAATTGAATTGTTCACCGTTTTGAATTCTTTTGCGGGTGCAGTTAAAACTTGAAAACTTAAGGGACTTCCATTTCTATTCGAGTTAGTGGCGGTGGTAAGTCAATGCGCTCTTTGTCATGGTTATAAGCCGTGCGCAACAGTATTTACTTGAAAATACATTGTCCACTAGACTACTGCGAAGGTAAGTCTATGTAGGTGCATGTTCAGTTGTGTCAAAGCATTGTGTATTACAACCACTACTTAGTTAAAGAATATCACAAAGAAAACTTTTAAATAACGTGTATGGTTTTGTTGTTGTTGTTTTTCTTCAATTCAAGCAGTTGCAGAGAGTTGTTACTATGGCACTGAAATCCTTTACCGTGTATGTTCAGTGTTAGAAGTCAAAATCATTCATATAAAAATAGTATAGTCTTTAGGCTCGCTCGCCATTTGTGCTCAAGCACATCACTAGTACTGAAGACCTGGTTTGCAATGTCCAGAGCGTGGCAGGGCTGACCTGTAGGATCCCCTAAACGTGGTAGTTCAAGCAGAATGTGCAACGCCTTACTAATTTAGAACAGCGGCAGTTCCTAACAATGCATAGTGGTCCCCTAACTGAGTGCAAACATAGTGACCATTAATTGTCCTTGCCTGACAACACAAAATTCACTAGGTGACTATCCCACAATGACTTATGGAAAGCATCTTATTCTTGGGGCTAATCCCAACGATAGGACTTCCGTTACTTTCATTGATGGCTACAAGAGTATCTGAAAAAAGCTTTTACTTAATTGGCGAGCGAGCGTAGCGAGCGAGACACTTACAGGGGTAACACAATCGAAAATCGGGGATGTTAGTTTATTTATTTATTTGTATATATGTATGGACGTACGTAAGGCATTTTTGTACTTTGACCCTCGCGTTTTTGTGTTAGTTCGGTTGCCGACCCCGTCCCAAATTGCACTAAACAGAATCCTCTGGTTTATCGATCAGTACCCGTATCTCCCTAGAAATTGAATTGTTTACCTTTTTGAATTCTTTTGCGGGTGCAGTTCAAACTTGAAAACTTAAGGGACTTCCATTTCTATTCGAGTTAGTGGCGATGGTAAGTCAATGCGCTCTTTGTCATGGTTATAAGCCGTGCGCAACAGTATTTACTTGAAAATACATTGTCCACTAGACTACTGCGAAGGTAAGTCTGTGTAGGTGCATGTCCAGTTGTGTCAAAGCATTGTGTGTTACAACCACTACTTAGCTAACGAATATCACAAAGAAAACTTTTAAATAACGTGTATTGTTTTGTTGTTGTTTTTTCCCCTTCAATTCAAGCAGTTGCAGAGTGTTAGTTGTTACTCTGGCACTGAAATCCCTTTACCCTGTATGCTAAATAAACAAACTGGACCTTATTTTCAGTAGCTTTAGTGTTAGAAGTCAAAATCATTCATATAAAAATATTATAGTCTTTAGGCTCGCTCGCCATTTGTGCTCAAGCACATCACTAGTTTAGGCCATTTAACTTCGGGTACATTTGACCACGCATACATCTGACCAATCGTACATCTGACCACTCGTACATCTGACCACTCGTACGTCTGACCACTCGTACATCAGACCACTTTTATATCAGACCACTCGACTTTAACAGTACAGCGCATAGCTAACTATAAGAGCCGTGTTAATTGCCAGAGCACTCAGACTTAGGTGTTTTGCTAAATAATATGTATGTAGGTACGCCAGACCTTGTTGTTTCTACAAATACAGCTGGAGTCAGCAAGTTCAATTCGTGTCACTACTTAGTGGATTAGGATCTTCCCTACAACGTGTAGTGCGGCCACAATAAGACTGATTGTATCTTAAAAAATAATTCGAAACAATTCTGGCATATTGAATTAATGATTTTATTTCTTTATATAAATGATTAAATGTTTCATTAACAGACCAAAGATAAACTAACTGTAACCCTCTGGGCAAGCGCTTCAGAATTAATTCTAGATACCAGCCTGCTGACATTCCTTTGTATTATGGAATTATTACTATCTACATTTTCAGTAATCTTGAGTCTGCTTACTGGGTATATGGAGATGGATCAATAACCTAAGTAGTAACTGGAAATAGTTTTAACTAGTACATAAGTGAAAGTACTTAGAATAGATTATATACAAATCCTTGGTTAGTTACGGGTACTTATATTGTTATATGTGTTCTTAGCATCAGATGGTGCTGTAGAATTTCTTGATTTTCCTGATGGAAAATTCGTTAAAGTGAATGAGCCGACCTCATTCTATTGTGCTGTTATCAGTGTTAACAATAACACTGGACTATTGTGGCAGAAAGCAAATGCAACATTGCCTCATATATCAAGGACAAGTATCGTGCAAAGTGTGGTTCCTCTGAAAAATGGCAATTTCTATGTAAGTTCAACATTTTAACCGTAGCGATTAAATCTGCTTAAACATAGGCAGCGTATACTTTTTGCAGTCTATACTTTTTGCAGTCTATAGCAAACAAATTATTGGCAGGAAAAGGAGCAACAACAAAAAATAAATCAATAACAACAACAAAAACAACAACAGATTAAGAGTCTATACACCACAGTAATAAGAAGACATGAAAAAAATATATCAAAGAAAACGATTGTTAAATAATAATCTAAAATAGCATAATGAGCTAATGTGTTTATAATACTTAGATATCAAGCAGACTTCGTGTCAAAAATGTTGAATTACACGATGAAGGATATTATTATTGTATAACAACTGATGTGACTGGATCATCAAAGCTGGCTCAGCTAGTTGTTGGAGGTAAGTAAAATTTGAAGTGCAAAAAAAAAAAAAAAAAAAAAAATTAGCTTGTACTAGTGCACAAATAGCAAGAACTTCAATAACAGCATTGTGTACTTCAATAAATCATGAAGTATTGTTGTATTGCTACTAACAATTTTAATGCAATAACAGGCAGAAATGTTGAACCCCACCGGGATTTGTAAGGTAAATTGAATGAGAGACTTTTATTGTCAATTGAATTTCCAAATTTTACATAACAAGCACTTTTACAAAATATGAGAGGAATGTCTATGTACTCAACTATTCTTAAATGTGTTTTATGCTATCAATTTTTGTCTTAAAAACCTCATTTTGTAAATACCACAGAGCGAATTGCTTATTTGCTACTTAGATTAGAAAAGTTGATACTGCTGTACGACAATAGCAAAAGTTGTGGATGTAAATTGATATATACATTGCCTACAATTATTATAATAGATAGCAGTCAACAACCACAATCAAGAGGGTGTATAAACTAGAAGTTAATTATATACATCATCTTATGCTGATTAAGACAAGTTACTATTACCCTCATGTATACGGAAATAAATATGTCATAATAAAGTAGCAAAATTATGAACTGTAATAAATGGAGCTTTGAGAGTCCATGTAAATACATAGTCATTTCAGTTTTGACCATATGGGATGTTAATTTACATTATTTAGAAAGACCCAAGGTCAGGTTATTTGTCAATGGCATGAATAATGGATTGTTAAAAGAAAAAGTGATTAGGGCACCACTGAATTCCAGTGTTACTCTTGAATGCAGTGACCAAGGATTTTTACATTGGATATACCGTGCTGATATGCTAACATACTATGAAGATGAACTAACAATACCTTCAAGACTACCAGACAATGCTCAAGTAGATCCAATTCATTCAAATAAAATTCATGTAGAAGTTACAGAAGATAGTGCTGGGTTTTATTCTTGTCAGTATGTTGAAGAAGATGATCTAAGTATATTGCTAGCTCCAGGTAATATTGAAAGTTTAAATTAACCTACCTAGATGTACCGGCATGGTCTGAGACGAGCTATACTCTCACTTATTCTTACATAATGATTTAAAACACATGTAACCTCTGGTTATACTGTTTACTCTAGCCTGCAATATTATATCAAGGCTGTAAGAATGCCATTATCAGAAACTTTTTTTAATACATTACTATTGGAAAAAATCAGCAAGAGTGTTGATGAATTTCAATATTATTTATTTCTAAAGGAATAAAACCATAAATGCTAAATCCCAATATTATAATTATTTTTTATACAGTTTGTTCCAATTGTATGGAGTCTGTATTATGAGTCCAACTGGACAAAGTGAACTTTTTTTTTTTTTCTATCATTATTTTGTATTCTAGCTATAAATAAAGTTAAAGTAACTGAATGGAATGAAATAGAATTCAAAAATTTATCCTATACTGCTTTGTTTGGACAATATTTTTTCACATCAGAGACTGAGATATCATGGTACATTAACAATAGCTTCATTGATCCTGACAATTCATATTACAAGTTGGAAACCGATGGTCTTAATTCACTCTTAAGGTGGGCTGTCAATCAGCCCAAGAGCAATGGCTGGTACTCATTAAAACATGAATTACTGGATTTGAATGACTCATTTTATGTTGGTATGTTGAAAATAATGAGTTACAACTAACATAAATACAACACTGGTGCTTGTATAATATCTCAATTAAATCATTACATTTCAGTAAATTGTTTGCAGTGTCTAAATAATGATGGCTCTCTGAACTATATGATGAAGATAGAAGTGACTGCTATCTATATATTTACCCTTCCATAGTTGTTCCATAGTTATTAGACTAATTGCTTGATTAATTTGATTGTATTTATTTACTATTTTACTAGTGGAAGAAGGCACTCCATATTACTCCCCACAAAATTATTCAGGACTTCGATACAATAAAGGCCCCAATTCTGGAACTGGATATTTAATTAGATCATATATTGCTCAGCAAATCAAAGAGAATCGTCACATAGTCATACCGGTTGTTGTTCTTATAGTCTTAGGAGGAGTGTCTTGTCACATCCTTCAAGTAGTAGTTGTGTTATTGTACAAGAAATATTATAGAAACAAAATGGATCAGAAGCCTGGGAAGAAGCCAACAAAATTTACCAGGTATTAATTCATGTAGCTAGAAACTATAATATTTAGTAGGTAAACCATTAAACAATGATTGTCTCTCTGTTAGTCTCTATTCTCTTTCTTTTCTATTGCTTCCCCTACTGCTCATTCTGTCACTGCTCTGGCCTGTTTGAGGCTGGTGATGCAATTCATATGGTGTATGTAAGCATTTAAATTAACAGAACAAGTGGTTGCGGTGCAAGTAAACTGAGTATGTTACACAACTAACAAATTGTCCTTATGTAAATTATTATATAGATTGCTATTTGGCCTATAAATTAACACTAGCTAAATCCAAAATATATTATTTAGAAGTTCAATTAACCAGTTCACTTCATATTATAATTTTTCTAACAATTATAACATATCAAATAACTTGTTGTGGTGTCCTGGTTTAATTTACCCGATGTGATGTTCTTGTTTATGTAGAGCCCATCGACGAGTGGCACCAATGCCAACAGCAAAGCCAGTTGTAACTGCATGTGCCATTAATGAACATGTAGTAATTAATATGGAATAACTTTTTATTGTTAGTTTAAATTAAAATTTAATTAATTAAGTGAAGGACTGAATTTTTAGACACTTAGCTAACTATATCAATCTGCATTACACATGTATCAATGGAGGCCCATGATAACGACACGCATGAAATTGACAATTATGTGCTCTCATATTTAGTACCTTAAGTGAAGTCAAAAGTATAAATAAATACAACAGAATATAACTTATCACCTTGGTGCCATAAAAAGTAAACAAAATGTGTTGAGTTCAAATGGAATCGCTATTCACTTTACCAGCTTTTTCTTTATATCGATGGTAACGTTCAGCACTGCAAAATGACTGCCTTTAGAGATATTGCTGCAAAATAGAAATTTTAAGCTATTACGTGAGCTTTAAACCTGGTTTGTGAAACCGTCTTCTAGGAGTACACAGTATTCAACAAGTATGGTGGACAGCATCCAGATGACCGGTGTAGATGCAGTACACTCCAACACACACACTGCTGATACTCATAGTGTTGTTGTCTTAACCCTTTAGGTTACTTGCATGAGCAAAGTTCCTGACAAATTGTTGAAGTGCTCTCAACTCACTCATTCACTTCTGGTGACTAATCTTCTCTAGCAAGAAGCTTGTATAGGCACATACATGATTGTGAAAAAGAGTATTTCATTTTGATGGACAAAGAGTTTCAAGAATGTTGCCGAAACATTAAAAGCAAAGAGGAAAATGTTAGGTAAGCAGGAGAAAGCTGCTGCTTTTAAATCCAATGTATTATAAACAATTTATTGTACTCAAGTACAACACATGGAATACATTTCACTCTCACACTTGTATATATTTCAATCACTGAAAATACTTACATATGCTCATAAAAAATCTCCCCATGTTGCATGCTAACTTGTGCAATAAACTTATATTATATATTATATATATATATTATATATATATATAATATATATATATTGTTTGGGCCCTGCCAAATAAACTGTGAACTGTCGTGAACACACACCATACACCACACTCTATTTGCACCTAGTACGGTCATATATCTTTCTCATGCAATTAGCGTTCTTTCTCACTCCCCCTACCAAGACCCTGTGCTCGCCTTCATGGCACTATCTGATTGGTCGACATGAAATCCTCCCCTCACATTTACCCTTCTTCTATTATAATGTTTCACTCCCACACACTTTAGAGTTAGGTTCAGTTTTTTTTTCCATTTCTGTGTACACTGTCAACCTCAGTCTGTTGTGTAATCATTATCTATCTCTTTCTTTTTTGTGCTTGAATCCTGTAAGTCCCCTTTCTATATTTCTTTTTGTGAAAGACATCTTGTCTTTAGCTATTTCTTTTTTGTCCTTGTAGTCCCCTTTATGTGTGTTTCTTAATTATAACGTTTGTGTCATAGTTAAAAGAACTTTATTCTTTGGTAGTTAATTTCCGAGGGTGCGACTAACAGTCTATCCATATCTAATAGTAGATTAAGTGAGATAAGATGGAACAACACAAACAAAATATTATAGTTATTAATATGTGATCTTTCACTTTCAAGACCCTAGATCCAATACAATATGTTTAGAACTACATGACACAATCTCAGTTTACATAAGACCTTTAATGATGATAATATTCTTTAGGCGGAAACTATTTGTTTACTAATTCTGCATACTGAAACTTAATGATTCAGAACACATTCTGACAGACATGAAGACTGATTATTTATTTCAATTTCCTGTTTAAAAACTGACTTTAGTATATATGGTGAATGAAAAAGTCAAGCAGTTAGTGCAACAGAATGGACCACAAACTTTTTATAAGATTGGTTAAATTTATTAGTTTATTTATTACAGCAATAGGAGAGCTGGACCTACCTGGACAGCCTCTAAATACTGATCGTCCAATATGGTCTCAAAGAATCAACAACTCTTGGCAATGTGGAGCTGACTATCGTTTATCAGTATCATGTGCCGACAATTCCACAGTTATCAAAATACCACGATGTTACTGCATGTATTATGACAAAGAATCTGATCAGACACAGCTGGGATATTGCCTGACTACATGCTTCAATGTCAAACGAACCCTTCACATTAGACTCAAAAGATATTCTGTAGCTGATGGCAACCAGTTTAACCTAGACATGTGCAGCATAAGTGCGGGATCATTTGTGACCAATAAAGTGGGACGGTTTTGTGGCCATTGTAAGGAGGGATTTGGGCTAGACCTCAACACTAACCGTCTATCCAAGTGCATTCCTTGCACTAACCAGAATATCGCTGGTAACTTACTAAAGCATCTTGCTGCCACTCTTATACCAATGGGAATATTATTTTTTATCTTGGTCACTGCAAAGATTCCTATTATTAGCAGTAAACTGAATGGTGTCGTGTTCTGTATGCAGGTTTTGTTGTCCTCCATTGTTATTGAAACAACAATGAACTCTTGGTTTGACACTCGTGCTGCTACTTCCAAAGAAATTGTTGGCATAAAGGTTTTTTAATTTTTACGGCAGCTTATAAATTTGTCTTTTTACCAAGACTTCTATCCTCCAAATTGTCTTGGCCCTCAATTCAGTGTCTTACACATTGTTGCAATAGATTATGTGGTAGCTGTATTTCCTTTCTTTCTCATATTCATGTCATACATTTTAATCAAGATGTATGATAAAAATGTGATTATTCTTGTACTGGCTTGGAAGCCAGTTAAGTATATTCTAGATTACTTCTACTCCAATGATGCTCCCAAAAACTCATTAGTAGAAGTCTTTGCATCTTTTATTACTCTATCTAGCGTGAAGATTCTGACAATTTCCCTCACACTTCTGTCCTCCATAAAAGTATACAATGAGCAAGGACAAGCACTCAACAAAAGGTACTTATATATTGATGCCAGCATTGAGTTCTGTGGACCTCAACATCTCCCCTATGCTATACTAGCTATTGCTGTAGCCTTAATTTTTGTAGTTTTTCCCATGCTACTTCAACTCCTCTATCCATGCAGATGCTTCCAAAAGATTCTCAATTGTTTAAAATGGAATTCTCATGTGCTACGAGTATTTATGGATGCATTCCAAGGGAGTTATAGGACCCAACCATATGACATGAGGTTCTTCTCTGCTTTCTACTTTTTTACTAGAATATTACTGATTGTGTTAGCATCGCACATTTATAATTACATGGAATTAAGCATCTACTATATAATAGCCTTAAATTTGATTGCTCTAACTGTTGCCACTGCTCAGCCCTATAGGATATCTCCACACAACTATTTGGAGGTAGTAACAATCCTGATATCGACATTACCTTGCTTATCAATCACCCTTATGATCATCATTGTATATTTCGACCATCGAATTAGAGGTATTGTGAGAACGGTTAATATCTTGGCATGGTCTGTTACTGGAGTGTATTGGATGGCAATTTTTCTTTGGGGATTACTGGGAGAAAATGTTCACGTGCTGTTTAATAAGTTCATGTCCAAGTGTGGAGGTCGCTTGAATGAGGCTTTTTGTCGAATAAGGGGTAAAAAGGACAAATCTGTGGTAGAAGAACTGGATGAAGAACTGGATGAGACCAGAAGTCTAATGAGAAGACTCTAAATGATATTATCCTTGGAACATAAAAAAAAAAGTGACTTACTAAACTTATGATGTGTGGAATTTGTCATCACTGTAGTGCTGTTTTTTTTTATTACTGTTTGCATAATGTCTGTATTATAATTATTGTGAACTTAGTGTGCTAATAACAGGTTGTTTGTAAATACTAGATCATTCGATTTTACTTCTATATGGTTAAAATCATGAAATGTTGGGAGTGTGAAAGTGTTGTTGTTGTTGTTGTTGTTCTTACATCATAGCATCAAGGGAATTGTGAACCATTGGCAGAATCATTAATTTCACTAGGCATTCATGATAATCCATGCAGATTGGTAACCCCAAAGTATTTGGAACAAAAGGACCAGAGATTCAAATGCCAAGATACAAGCTGTTCACAAATGTAGAGTGTTTACCAAAGACCAAAAAAAATTCCACCAATGAAATGGATGG
>WLWD01002719.1_pt1 | contig 79189 bp, 43 predicted proteins | sample 6712731 | NCBI WGS metagenome assembly WLWD01 (sample SAMN12718690, study PRJNA576275) | sponge metagenome | isolation source: marine sponge | host: Mycale hentscheli | place: New Zealand: South Island, Marlborough, Capsize Point | collected 2014-11-01 | reverse complement strand
TTTTTTCCTGGCTTAATCTCAGCTAATATGCCAACAGACTTGGATGACATTTTTTCTGACACTAAAAACTATCCTTTCCAGTTTGGATATTTACTGAAAGCTAACAGTCCATTGGATTTGCGTTTTTTTCAGCCTTTAATGTTTCGTTTATTTAAATTCACAGAAGTAAAGGAAAGCTCCAATTTTTCCCGTAGGATTGAATTATGGAAAAGTGGGATATTTTGGGTCACACCTGACATGGTTAAAATCTTGGTTGAAGTCAGGAATAAAAGGGAGGTACTTCTTATTTGTCAAGGTCAGTTGGCATGTGATACATCTAAGTATGCAGCCAGTATTGTAAATGAGATAAGAAGTGCCAAAAAATCAGTGTGTGATAACTTGAGAGATATTCCCCTAGGTGAAGAATACTTGTTGTTAAAATGTGATTATAAGCATGAGTATACTAACGAAGAGCTTGCACCGATTCTTAAAATTAAACCAAGACTCCAACTACCAATACAACAAAGAGCTTACTATACTTCAGATCTGAAGCCAGAGCGTCTTGAACGCTTTATGTTTATTGACCCATACGTTCATTTGGAATTGTGTGTGGATAGCCCCAGCAAGAGTATAGATAAGGTTATCTCTCATCCTATAATCAAAGAGATATTAGAGAGTGAACACCAGAGTCCCAAATCATCATCAGATTTATTTGAGATTCTTGACAAGCATAGTGTATTCAATGGCAGTGATTTGTTTTCTATGTGCGACTCTTGAGAACAGACTTTTATATTACTACTATTGTACTCAATTTATAGTTTTAGTATGACGCGTAATATTGTTCATAGCTGCATTTTCACCTTTGTTCTGTAGTCAAATTTTATTTACTGAACCGTTTATAACATTTTTGGTAGGCAAGCGATAGTCATAGTCAAGTTCTCTTAGTTTCATTTTTCTTTTATTTTCTATATAAACTTCATAATATCACTTTGTAATAAGATTGCTAATGATGGTTTCAGAGCAACAATCATAGACTCAAAATGGCAATGAGTTCTGTGGCAGATCACATCACCTGTTCAGGTTATCTGCCTTTTAAATGCCAATTTCTTTTACATTCAATACTTGCGTAGTCATGTGGCATTGCCTCAGATTCACATGACCAAATTGATTTTGTTTTTTGTTGTTGTTTTTTTACTACGTACATGTCTTATTTAATGCACATGTGCTTATGCGTTGTGATTTGGGGTAATCAACCAAAACACAGCATCTAGTGTTTAAAATTTTTTTCCTATCAGTATGTTGCACGGGGCCTAGGGACGGCATCCTTTAAATCTGGAAGCTGTAGCACAAGCCATCATTGCCCTACACACTACAGCAATTCAGTACTTTTGTTCAATTTATTGCTAATTTCGAGAAAATGCTGTGTAATGGAGTTGCTAAGACAAGGGGACATGTCCTGTATTCTGTAAACTAGTCTTACATGTCTCTGTGACTATAAACAAATGCGGCCCACTGGTGGAGTGAAAGAAGTTAACTGGGCTTTAATTAGGCCTCTGAGAAACTATGATCGAGTATATGCAAGAGTTGCATGAGAATGTGGATTAAGGGAGGCATCACCACAAGATTGTGGTTTCACATTTTTAGTCCTAACTTTACTATGCATGCATGTTTACTTCACTTTGAGGCTCAAAACATAGCATACCTGAAGCTCTTCAAAATGAACTAAAAATATGGGTATAAAACCTCACCCATCAAAATTCTAAGGTGTCAACGTCAAGAAAACCCTTACCCACCCATGTGCAATTAAACCCCTCCTGGTTCAGCATCAAGACTTCAAACTTCACACACTTTCCTTCTTAACAAAGTTATTGGATTTTTGTAAAAAAAATTTATTAAAATTTGGAGAAAAGAAAACATGTATAACTTAATCAGAACAATTAAAGTAAATACATAGTTCACTTTAACGAGTAGAAAAAGAAGTTTCAGATGAGCATCACTGTAAAAAATAATGAGAACAAAGTTATGAATTTTAGAAGATTGACAGTTCCACTTTTGTGACTTATCATTGACACTTACATGTAGTGTGCCCTCCTTCAACACATCTCCTCAATTTTCATCTTCCAAGAGCAACCTCATATATATAAGTGCATAAGTAGTACTTTCAACAGCTTTCTTGTGTGAATTTGTGGGTTGAACCATTGGCAACTGTAGTCACACAAGGAACCAACCCCTGCCTAACATATACTATTTAGAGCAAATTTTATTTAGGTTTATCTATTCTGACGGTTCAAGAAATACTGTTTGGAAGTTCAGGAGGGGTTTCACTACCTCTACATAATAGTTAGGCACTGCTTCAGAGGGAACTACTGTATTTAGGATCCCTGAATGCCCTTGATTGTAGTGTCTTGAGCGCAGCGAGGGCGCTACGCTTTGGGCCTGAGGGACCCTAAGAACAGTAGTTAACGACTGCCGCACAGCGCCTAACTAATTTAGAACATAGCCATAGTTCCTAACAACACAATTGGAGGGATCCTACATATAGAAGCCCTGCCCTGAAGGCTGGGGCACTACATATGGAATCTCTCCCTGAAGGACCTAAGAGATTTTAAGTCCGCCTAACTAATTTAGAACCTAGCCATAGTTCCTAACAACACAATTGGAGGGACTCTACAGAAGCCCTGTCCTGAAGGCTGGGGCACTACATATGAAATCTCTCCCTGAATGACCTAAGAGATTTTAAGTCCCTCTGTCACAATACAAAAACTACACCAGCTATGTTCTAAGATGCAATACAGTGGTAGAGAGCCCCAAAATAAACCCTAACAAACCACCAGCCCGTTAAGTTTTAGGTTACTAATCGAAGGTGTGGTAGCCTTCAGTAAGTGTTAGACTCCACTGGAGCCTTCCTCCAAAACAAAGTGCCGTCAAAGCTACATGGAGGCTTTATAGTTGTTGTTTTTTTCGCCTCCCATAACGCTGGTTAGGACTGGAAATTCCAAAGACAAATGATACAACAATCGCATGAAGTAAGTACTGCTCTGCATGTGGAGTGAAGATTATGTAGTTGCTTTTCCTGTGTGCTTTATTTTGAACTATAATGAGCTATTGTTATTAAAAAAAAAACACACAATGGTCAAGATGCGCTATGCTAATGGTAGCGGCAATATATTTTGGATTCTCTCCGGGCGGGTGTGATACAATAAGTAGGGATGACAAAAACTATTATAAATGAATAAATGTCCAATGGACTAGAAACTTTGGACACAGCTTCAGAAAGCTCCAACCTTGAATAAAAAGTCAAATATTTTTTATTTTTTTCAAGTGGTAAGTGAATAGCCTGCCAAAAGCTTTTTAGCAACACTCCATACACTGTTAAAAATGAGGAGTTCAGGTAACCCCGAAAGTGGGGTACCAGTAACTGGGCAAATAAAACTCCTCTTGGATGGTCACAGCAACTCTTCTCGGTAGTAAAAAATTTCTATGTGGAGCATAGTCTGATGAAGAAATAAAAAAAATCACTGAAGGTTATTAATTCTACTGCGAACTAAAGTAAAAAAGAAGGAAGTTTCTTTATTCCATGATGCTTAATTAACATCCATCTTTCTTGTGGTACTTACCATTAGCTTCTCTGTTAACTTACGTGTTTCAGTGTTCACTTTGTGATATCACAAGTGAACACTGGCTTTATGTTAGGTACTCCCCTAAATTACTCCCCCAAGGAGTTACTCTAACTCCTCATTTTTAACAGTGTAAGCGAGTCTAACTGACAAGTGCTCCTAGCCTCATAGCACATAATTCTAGACTCTGCCATATGCTAGAACTAATGGTTGTTTATTCATTTCTACCTTTTTTTGGAAAAAAAAAAATCAGTTCTAAAGGCTTTAAAGGTGGATACTGAAAAAATTTTTATTCCATGTGTTTGGTTGATTTTCCCAAGACCGGTCACTTTCTTTTACAAACAACACTGGAAAATTGGGATTTTCTATACTTTCTGTCATGTACACTTTCCTGCACCATCCATGCATCTGTCCTGCACAACTTTAGGACAATTATAGGAAGATGTATGCGACAATTATAGGAAGATGTATGCGAAAATTTGGCTTATACTGACTTTAGGTAAAAGAATATTAATCCTGTGTTTTGTAAATGCTGGATATTGTTTTGGGGAAATGGGCTCACATTTGTCAGACAAATTAGTATAAGGACATTTTTTTCATGATTTGGTCAATCTTAAGGGTGCCATCACATAGCAATGCCTGGGCAACTTTACTCTCCTGTCGTCTGCCTGGTACAAGGCTCGCTGTCGGATTGGTGATCTTGTGGGCAGTAACTTATGTTGGATGATCAAGTAGATAACCCGATGTTAGCTAGTCTGAATAATAGGCCGGCTGGGATGGGCCGGTAGTTAAAATTTTACTGGTTCGATAATAGCAGATATTCAAACTAGGAAAATAACTGAGAACTAATACGAGAATACAATACTTATAACAACGGATGGCATGGACATGAACTGTATTTGGCCACGAGCGGTCAGTGAGGCTTTACAAAAATAAAGTGCATGCATAGTGTAGCTAAATATTGATTTGAATGTTCATGGAGGTTCTGCTAGGCCCGCACATCATGTAACAATGAAAGTAAAACATCTGATGAATGGGACTTGTGCATGCTTCTTGTTTATTGTCAAAATTATTTTTTCATTAAATATTACACACTATAATTTGAAAATGTCATTTAGCTTAGCTATTATTTGCAAGTGAATATTTTTATACGTCATCTTAGTGTTATAAGTGGTATACAGTTAAACATCTGTTTATTTATTTCAGAGGGACAAAAAATATGCCATAAACAGCAAAATTATTCAGCTGTGTTTACCGTTTCCTAATAATTATAAAGAATTAGAATATATGAAACTGTCTTTAATTTGATCTAATGTGAACAATGTGCAACAGACATGTAGGACAAGATGTGTTCAGTACTTTCCGTAAAGTTTATAGTGTGAGTTTCATTAAGGAGTTGAAATTTTCTGCCCAAGTATTCCTCCATTGGGATATCTATACAGTGCCACCATCTGTTTACACACACATACATACAAGTTATTATAGTAATCATTTACTCCTGACAATAATTAGATATATACTTTCGTTGAATTCTGCTTAATCGAGCTAGTATAAAACAGTGCAATTAATCTAAAAGTCATTATTATTGTACCATAGATGCGGACTATCAAGCGCCTTCGCTTATGTGAGGGTAGGTTCGTTGCTGCCACCAGGAGAAAGAGGTGATGGTCAATAATTATGTTATTGGGAAGATAGAGAGTACTCGCCCCAGATAGTCCATGAGCCAGAGCCCATAATTTTACACGTTGGTACCACTTGGGGGGGCAAACTTTCACTGTGATATTTAAATTTTTCAGTTTCTGAAGTTTAAATTTTTATGTGATAACCCTTGCTAGGTGGTAGCTAAGTACTTGTTATCACCATGTGAAGTTAACACATATTTTTCTTTTCATTACAACTGTGTGCTAGCATTTTTAAGACTATTTGCTTAATTTTTTTTCCAAATTTAAATTCATATTGACTGCATAATCAAAATATATTAATTATGTGCAAGACCATGCCCACAATTAATTAGAAATAATTGTGTATGAGAATACTGTTATTACAAAAGGAAAACAAACAAATATCAATAGTTTCAATCATCTGCATCATCATCATCAGAGTCATGAAGGTCTAACTGAAGCTCATCTTCTTTCTTCTGGTTGCTGCATGTCTGTAGCTTGCACATGTTGGTACATTCTAGTCCATTATTGAGACCGGGGCAGCTAGGGAGTACACAAGAACGTTGGCACTTGCAGGATAACAGTTCCAAAACTGTATCTGGAGCTGGTGGTGAACTCATCCATTTAATGATGAGGTTACCGGTGTCAACGTCAGTTGTCCATCCAAAACCTACAGGGTTTGGTATGTCTGGGTAGGTTTGCAGACTACGCCTCCAGATTGATGCTTGATAGTTAGCATGAAGGACATGCATATGTAAGCAATCCCTGCATGGTGGTAGCTGACTTGACTCTACCTCTCCTCGTTTGGCACAAAAAAGCTGGTATCGCAGAGTATTCACCTCAGGAGTGCTGGTTGTGGTCGAATACAGGTGACAGGTAAATGTTTCTATTTTTTTTGAAAGCTCTACACTTAGCTCCCATGATTCTCCAAGCTTACTGAAAATCTCCATGTAATCTTTGTTCTTCTTCAACAGTTTTAGAGCCTTCAACTTACCATGGCCAGCAAAGGCACTGACTGTATCACAGCCAGTGAAGGCGTGCAACCCAATGAGGGCCTCACTGATATCGGAACCCAGGAAATTGCTTAATTTGGTGATGTCAATGAATCTTGTTCGATTCTTGGTTCCACATTTCTGATACAAACCGCATTGGATATTCCTGCTAAAGGCAAGGCAAATAATCATAACATCTGTATCTTCTGCTGTTACCATTACAGCTTGAGATCCTGTCTTTGATGCATCTATCTCTTCCATTTGGGAATATGATACACAATGACCAAGTCGATTGAGAGTCTATCAGTTCTACATTCCCAGTCAGACATTTGACAGTAAATGGCAGTAGGAATGCTTCGGTGGTTTTTTCTTCCCATGGGTGACAGCATACAAAAGGTCACTGCTAAATGATGTAGTTAGTCTTTGAGTTCTTGAATCGTAACCTTTGGAACCTGCTAGCAGATGTTGCAGGAAAAGTGTGACAGACTCAGGAAAATTAAATGCATTTTCTTCTCCTTCTGCCACATGTGGTGGCCAAGCTTGTGGAAATTCATGCTGCTCTAAGTCTGCTCTAACCTTCAAAGCTGCAGTGGTTATGGCATTGCTGCGCGTAAGGGACTTCAGTGATTGCAGCTCTGTTGTCAGTGCTATGTTGGACTGGGCAAGTGCAGTGATTGATAGGTTGTCAGGATACAAGAAGAGTTTTCCCTTCTCATCAGAGAAGATGTGTAGAGCCTGACCAAATACAAGCTTTCGGCGGAGGTGCTTTTTTGAAGACTCTTTCACTTGATCAATGCCACAAGTTCTCATAGCTGTAAAAAAATGGGATGTAAGGTCAGACATTGCTACAATCTTAAGATTTGCAAATAGTTCATTTCTGATGAACATGAACAATTCATCATATGAGTAACTCAGTGCTTTCTCATATTCATCTGCACTGTCTTCTGCATGTCTTCCACTGCCAGTGACTTTCTCCTGTCTTGTATATGATCTGTAACAAGACCTGTGATAGTGACCTTCGGCTGCCACAAGATCCCTGCTGACAATAGCAAGCATTCTGCCATCCATTTTCTTTATAGCTGCATTTCTGATGCTGCTGTCCGCTCACAACTCTCTGCACTGTATCAACGATTCCAGAGTTTTCTGTCCTCTGATAAATTTTGTATTTTTCTGGCAGAAGATACACTTCACATCATAAACTGTAGAACATGAGTGTGGCACTTGCCTGGAGGACAGTCTTAAGCTAGTAGCAACTTCAGAGTCCTCAGATTCACCAGCTTTGTCTTCCTTTTTTGTGATGGTTTCAAGGAGCTTCTTCATAGTAAAAATGCTGCAACATTTCCTATGGTAGTGGATGGATGGGATTTCTTCTTCAGCTAATTCTTTCATCAGGTCTAGAATTGGAGCATGTTTTCTTATTCTGGCAGCATTAACTAGAGAATTCCACGAATCTAAACTTTGTGGGGACACCAATCTTGAGCCTTCTTCATCATCACAGCAATGAATGATGCACTCTAACCGTGGCCGCTTTGTAGGACAGCCAATACTTTCTTCTCCTGTGTTCATGCCAGATATCAGCTGTAGAACTGCTTTGTAGGACAGCCAATACTTTTCCAGATATCAGCTGTAGAACATTCTAGCCAGAAGTGAGAACATGACTGTGCATGTTTCAGGAAAAGTGTGAAATTCACAACCAAACTCAAAGAGAAGTGTGAAAACCATGGAGATTTTTTTTTCCGAAGAAGCATTTTTGATTAGGCTGATAACTAGTATTTAGCTACCTTGTATCTTAGGTTATCATATGTCAAAATGTACTACTGATATTGGCCTATTCAAAAAACTTAATGAAAGTTTGCCCCCCCAGATGGTACCAGTATCTTGTCTGGCCCATGGACTAAGAGAGTCCCCAGAGTAGTCGACCCAGAGTCGGTCCTTAGAGTTGACAATCGAGCTTATAGATTCAACTAATCTCACTAAATCATTCTATATTCCTCTGCAGAGAAATTTTCCACAGCAGTAAAAACACTAAAATTTATTTTGGTGTAATGATCGTTGTGTACTTACCTTCTGAAAGAATGTAGCTCCCTCAGTGATGACTACTAACCACCTCCACTTGAACTCCCTTGCCAGAGACAACACTGTTCTGGCATAAATGGGCGGGGTCGGGTGAACACTGAACATTACTGGCTGCTTTTGAGAGATCTCAGAATGAGGCAGCAAAGTTTCCACTGAAGTGGGTGTGTGTACACTACCTTTATTTAGAATCCGTAGAGGACATAATGTTATTTATACCTTTCACTTGAAAAAAAAAACTTCAACAAAGGTCGAAGAAACAATTAGTTCAAAGAATAGGTTTCACTAATATATCAAAATTACATGCCTTAACAATAGAGGATAATTTACCAGTGACATTAACTGCATAAATTTAGGCTGCTATTATGAAAAAGGATTAACTACTTTTGTAGTGTATTAGCTCTGTCAAATCTTCATAGATGTGCATAGCATAATTTCTTGACATTTAATATCGACCCCTACTTCTATCATCATATAAGTAGTATATGGTAGAAGTGCACAGATTTTAGTAAACTTACAGCAACCATTTGGAGGTACTTATGAGCATAAGTCATATTGACAAGCATTTTAGGTTGTTTGCAGATAGTTGAGGATGGAACGCAGTTGCCTGTTGACAGGCTTTAATTAGTACTCAGATTTTACTCCAATAGCAATTAGAAGACAGTCAATACTGTGTTAACTGGCTACCTTGTAGGCTAGAGAGAGTTGCAACAACTGCTCCAGTAAGAAACAAACAAACAAATAAAATCTTGCCACAGCAAAAATTACACATAAGAATAATCATGAATTGGTAAATGGGTATTCGTAGGTGGAGATTACAATGGTGCATGTTAAATAGGATAGTTTATACTTTTACAATGTGCAGAAGTTATGCTGTATCTTCGTTCATTGGTCAGTAATCCATGTATTGGACGCAATGGCGGGTCAATATTAGGACATAGTTGATAACTTGAGCCAGACTGCTTTTGCTTAAGCTTTGCCTGGAGTCCTACAAATAGCTATAAAGAAGTAAGGCAAGGCTATCTTATAATTTGCGTTTGGTCCACACAATAACATTTTAAGTTGTCTAGCTATAAGTTGTGTTGTGAGGCACAAAATAATACCGATATACGAGGACTTACACTAATTTAATTGAATCGAGTTTCAATTGCTTTGTAGCCTTTACACTGAATTAATGTCATAGATTAGTGAGCCATTGTCCGTGCAAATGTTGTGTGACTTACTGAGCGTGCTCATTACAGCTGTATCCCAGAATGGCATAGTTGTGCATTGATAAAAGATTATTCAGGAAACTTCCACTCAATGGACACTAAAATAACACAACAAATGCTTTATACAAATTTATACTAAAAGCTGTATTTTCTGCATATAGCTAGCTATATAGCTAATAATATTATATTTAAACTTAACAGGACATTTAGATTTTTGCTGAAGTTCTTTACTTGCAAGAAGTCAAAAATAAATTAATTTTGCTGTATGAACAGGGATTACCGTTACAATTATTAGCTATTATTATTTATCCTAAAACAACAGTGGTGGAAATGTAGTAAGAAACATATTATTCGTAAGTTTTTAGTGATGGCTATATTAGTACTCACCTTGGTAAATTTCACAGCTTCATGCGATAAGTTGATCCCTGATAGCAGATTTACATTACTATTGACATAATCTACGGCGTGGTTGACTGCTACTACGGTAACACCGTAGAGAGATTCTAAACCGCACGAAGACGACGAAGTCACAACGTAAAAGTGCTTTGAAAATGTTTGGTGTCTGTACATGATGAAAATTAGCAAATACAATTAAATATGTAAAAATATTTTCACCGTCAGAACTAATCCATCCAAATATTGGGACAAATTGGCTCACTGAAGTAAAAATGCGCCATGTCAATGACTTTTACAGAGTTGAACAACTGCATTTGTTGAAGTTGAAAGCTTTTCTGAACTTTGAAAGCTCCACCCACTCTGACGTTGTGAAGTGGCCTGTTGAGTTTGGCTTCATAGTTGGGTCTCGTTATGTACAAGTTTATCCTCTGGCTAACCAAATCTGTGTCCACACTTGCAAAGACTTTTCTTTTGTAGAATATCTTCATACTAACAATATAAAGTGCTTTGAAAATGTTTGGTGTCTGTATGTGATGAAAATTAGCAAATACAATTAAATATGCAAAAAATATTTTCAAATAGTCGTTGTGGTGAAGTCCACCACATTACCAGAACAGCAGCAGTATTAACTATATTCATAGCTAGCTAAGTATTAACATTCCAATTAATGCATGTCTGCTCATTTTGCTTGTTCACCAAAAAATTACTCGAACACCTTTTTAATGATGTCCTCTTCATTGGTTTCCATTGACTTATCTTTTGTAGCAATAGGTGTTGAAGTCATTACAGGTGCTTCCATTACAATGGTGGAAGTGGTAACCTATGCTCCCATTACAGTAGCTGGTGCACCAGTAGCCTCCTCAGGACCACTGAAAGATGGGCCTGGTCTTTCACCTCAGTTATAAAATAGGATGATTTCTGTGAGCACTTGTGGGCTTTTTTTTTTTGTAATATTTTTTCTTACATCGGAGGCACCTATAACATCACAATATTAATACATACTATAATTGTCATGGACAAAGTGGGGTGTAATTACTGTGCTCCCCCAAGAGGTAATTATGTAGCTAACATTTGCAAAAAAAAGACAGTTATGTGGGGTCCAGTGCTCACTCGAGCTCTAGTTATGTAAAATCGTCGAACCTTTTGTAATATCCCTTTTTCATCCCCATGATGGCAGCAAAGGTAAAGCTACAACTAGTTACTACCAGAGAGAGAGATGACTACAACCAGGGAGAGAGATGCCTGAGTACTGATTGCTCAGGACTACGGAAAGCAAATTGGAAAAAAAAATAAGACGCTAACTAGAGCTTCCTGAATGGAGTAGCCGGCCACGCCCTCTAAACTTGCCCAGACTTTCCTTCCTTAGAAATTTCTGTCTTTTATTTATTTTGTATTCTAATATGAACCAGAACCAACATACCAACATACACCCCTTTTTGTCACTCACCTTGGTAAATTTCACAGCTTCATGCGATAAGTTGATCCCTGATAGCAGATTTACATTACTATTGACATAATCTACGGCGTGGTTGACTGCTACTACGGTAACACCGTAGAGAGATTCTAAACCGCACGAAGACGACGAAGTCACAACGTAAGAAAATGCTACTTCTCCTGCTCGCACAGGGAAAGCAAAATAACAGAGTAACGTACTGGTAAACTAATTTTAAGTGCTTCTCGACGTAGCTATACTGTGATGCTGAATAGGTTCATTACTACGTAATACAATTTCTGGTTATTTTATTTATTAGCTTTCGTAGTAGATTATAACTATAAATAGTCAAAACGTTTCGACCCGTAGGTCTTCATCAGTTGACAAAAAAAACACAATACTGAAAATGACAAAAAACAAAACCAGTTCAATAAAATGCAAAAACCCTAAGGATGAACTAGTTAAATGGTTTTTTAATCTTGCCAGTTTCTCATTATCATGTTTTAGGCGATAGACTAATTTTACTGTGGCTCGCTCCGATCGATCTATGATGCTGTATAGGTTCATTACTACGTAATACAATTTCTGGTTATTTTATTTATTAGCTTTCGTAGTAGATTATAACTATAAATAGTCAAAACGTTTCGACCCGTAGGTCTTCATCAGTTGACAAAAAAAAACACAATACTGAAAATGACAAAAAACAAAACCAGTTCAATAAAATGCAAAAACCCTGAGGATGAACTAGTTAAATGGTTTTTTAATCTTGCCAGTTTCTCATTATCATGTTTTAGGCGATAGACTAATTTTACTGTGGCTCGCTCCGAGCGATCTATGATGCTGTATAGGTTCATTACTACGTAATACAATTTCTGGTTATTTTATTTATTAGCTTTCGTAGTAGATTATAACTATAAATAGTCAAAACGTTTCGACCCGTAGGTCTTCATCAGTTGACAAAAAAACACAATACTGAAAATGACAAAAAACAAAACCAGTTCAATAAAATGCAAAAACCCTGAGGATGAACTAGTTAAATGGTTTTTTAATCTTGCCAGTTTCTCATTATCATGTTTTAGGCGATAGACTAATTTTACTGTGGCTCGCTCCGAGCGATCTATGATGCTGTATAGGTTCATTACTACGTAATACAATTTCTGGTTATTTTATTTATTAGCTTTCGTAGTAGATTATAACTATAAATAGTCAAAACGTTTCGACCCGTAGGTCTTCATCAGTTGACAAAAAAACACAATACTGAAAATGACAAAAAACAAAACCAGTTCAATAAAATGCAAAAACCCTGAGGATGAACTAGTTAAATGGTTTTTTAATCTTGCCAGTTTCTCATTATCATGTTTTAGGCGATAGACTAATTTTACTGTGGCTCGCTCCGAGCGATCTATGATGCTGTATAGGTTCATTACTACGTAATACAATTTCTGGTTATTTTATTTATTAGCTTTCGTAGTAGATTATAACTATAAAAAAAAGAGACAATAAATGTAATGAATAAAGAAAGTTTAGAAAGAAAGTTGTGAAATGTCTGAATTATTATTTTATTTTTTAATAAACTCTGTAAAATTTTGATCTATATTTATTTATGTTACTTAAAATATCATACTTTTTGGTTTAGTATATCATTCACTTATTGTTCAGTAGAATGTCAGGTTGGGACCAAAAGGTGTTTGGTTTACCAACATTTTCTGAACATAGAATATTTATTACAACAAAAAGGGGAAAAAAGCTTCAAAATGCGCTGCAAAAGTTTGGATGATAACTAAATAAAATGAGAATAAACAGAACTGATGGTTAAAGGATGAATTATCTGGACAAAAGTGATGGGAAGCAGAAACTTTGCATCATCTCAGGTGGGACTGGTCCAATTTCTAAGAGAATGATACCCTTCCTGTCTCTGAAATTTAAGAAATTCGCTTTGGAGGCATTGTATTCATCATTTCAACACTGCTTTTCAGGTCAAGATTTTAGTAATAGTATTATTTAAAATGTCAGGTTAAAACTGCTTTACAAGATATAATGCTCATTACCACAGTTTTCCTGACTAATTGTGACAGTTCCATATTATAATATTATACCACCTCTAACTTTATCATTTCATTGTTAAGTTTCAATATCAATTAGTTACTTATCTATAATAGCTATATTAATTAGCAATCTTTATGTTGGGGTTGTCAGTAAATACAGAAAATTACTAATCTAGCTACCTTGCATGTTACACAGATACAAATTAGGAACACATCAAAACTTTGATCTCTGCAGAAAATATACAGAAGCAAAGATTAATGAGTTTATGGAGGACAAGATAAAAGCTATGTCCACACAGACAAAGTATTACATTAATTGTAAGATAGTAAACATTATAGCTACCATTAAAGTATTGTAAACACTACAATGAATATTCCTGTAAACAAGTTTACAAAGCTTTTTACTTCTCTTTGAAATACTCAGAACTACACTTTGTTTGTACATTGACCAAAGAAGAACTATGTCTTCAATTTAGACCCTCTAACAAGCAATATCAAGGTTATTGAATAGCTAAAAGAAAACAAAATAAGGCGATTAGTAAGATCAATACATGCTCAGAGGTTTATGCTGAGGTTTCTCAAAATTACTGCATTTAGCTCATAATAGTTTCATGCTAGCATAAAACTACTAGCTTTTGCCTGTATTTTAGTATAAATGAAGGGTGATGGACATGCATGAACTTTCACCCCAAACAACATCTTCCAGACAGAACTCTGATGCTTATAAGTAATATTTTATGCTCTACCCATAGAGTCCAAGTGTTCCAAAACTTAAGGACAGTTCATGATTTATTAATTTTGTCCTTGGTCCTCTAAGTATAACCTGCTTGTTCTTAAACTTTAGTCCATTACAATCATCAAAACTTTGAGTACACATCTGTCATAATTAATGATAGAAGTCTGTAAATGGTGTTGAAATGTGTATTGCTGTTTAGTTACTGAATCTCATGCTGCTATGACTGCAATATGTTTTCATCAAGCATCAAGAATTACTGACTGCCTCTGCAAAACTTACATCTTTAGCAATGCATCCTCCTCTACATCTTCAAACTCACTAACTATAATTTTTTTTTTTAGTAATTGTGGTGAACCCACCACATCGACAGGACAAGTCATAACAGAACACAACATCTTAGCTAATGACACACACTAATAATGTATTTTGTCACAAACACTAACATCTCATTCAGAACACATTCCATTCTCACAGCCTCAGCCTGTTTTCTGTATCATCCTTTAGTGAGCATGCTCAGGCTGGTTTGCTATATATATATGGCCAGCTCAGGCTTGTGCTTCAGTTACTGTCGTGCTGCTTGGCCCTTTATCTGGCCTAACCTAAGAACTGAACTAAGACATCAGGGATTGGGTTGGGAAAAAGCTTCAAACAGCTTGGAAATATAGCAGTAGTAACTTTGGTGGCAGCCTGCTTGGTCTGTCTTCCCCTACACCTGGTAACAGCTCTCTGTGACTACACCGGTTTCATAGAGGGAATGAGGGAAGGTAGAGGTAATCAAATCCCCCTGTATTGCTAGGACTGTTTTTCGTACCCAAGGTATAAATATAGAAATGATACATCACAGTGTGTAGCAATAAATGTTAGACACAAAGCTCACTTTAATACTGCCTAGCCAATCAGTTCTGATGGTAAGTCATCTTGAATTCCGTTGTAAAGTAATAGACCCGGGTTGTTAAGCTCCCCCTCTTGTTAAGCTCCCATTTTCATCACGCCTTTGAGCACTTTTTATTAAATGCTCCATGAGTCTTGTTAACTGCTAACAAGCTCTCAGTCCCAGTTTTTGGATACCACTTGCTGGTAAGCAGGCATTTTTTTTTATTAAACACCTATTTCCTTATCGTGAACGACCTGCAATATCTGTGTTGTAATAAAGTTGACCATAACAAACTGCAGTTTCATACAGTTAACTTAAGCTGCTACTAAAGTCGAGTTTTAATATTTAATTAGTTCCTTCCAGGAGTAATAGGTACATACTTAAAAACTAAAATTTTCTCACATTTGATTACGTTGCACATCGAACTTACATGCATTTCTGCCATGTAATAACTGCTATGTCATTTATGCAGAGAACTAGTAAATTCTCTGCATGTTACGTGAACAGTTAGCTTACGAGCCTGTCATGAAATTGTGATAACCATATATTATTCTATTAACTCCTTTAGTCCCAAATTAAATTCACACATTTTGGGTCAAAACGGCCCATATGTAAAACGGGTCTATGCTATTTAGCTTGTCTGAGGAAAGGGTCAGCAGTTAATAACATTGCTACCCCTCAATTCAGCATCATATAGCAACATTAAATCAAATATGCTTTAGCCATTTTTGACATCTCCAGTAGTGTAGTTAGAAAAACTGATGATTCATCATAACTTCATCATCTCACTTTGAGTGGATATTAGAGCCTTCCTTCCCTTGAAGTATTTCATCCACGGCACATTTTTGCGCATGGTTATGCCTGTCCCCGTCTGCCGAGTATTTCTGCAGGCTAGAAAGTACTATAGACTCGCAAACCAGACCCTTTACCCAATTGCTACATTGGGAAAGGTTCTGTAACTTTCACTGTATGCGTTTCGTAATGTGATTAAAAAATTGGCACCATTAGCCACATGGTCTCTACTGTATCTCAATTGTGGTTTGGTTGACTTGATTATGCTTTATAGTTTAGCTGAACGCAACTTCACAACTCCAAAATGCTTCGTTTGTGAAAATCTTTTTGCTGATTGTAATGAAAGTGCTGCAGAAATGATAAGTGTTAAGAACATGCTTCTTACAGTAATAAATCTGGTGTTGGAAAATTCTTGTGAAATTGATGTGACAAAAACTACAATGAGTAAAATAAAATTAGTGGAAGCCGAATGGTTTAGAGGAATTTTCCTGTCAAAGAAAGATTGCAACAAGGTCCTCCTATTCATCTTCATTACGGAGCTGAGGAAGGCACATGAGAATACAGTGATGTAGGAAACCGGGAGGGGGGGGGTTCCGGGAAGTAGAGCCGTCCCCCCTATAATGGGGGTTCCGGGAACTAGAGCCGCCCCCCCCCCCCTATAATTTTGGAGACTTATCTCACAAGGTGATTTCTGACATGTATAATTTTTAACCCCCCCCCCCCAAAAAAAAACAACAACATGCCTTTGGAGCCCTCACTGTTAAAGTGGGGTGCTTAAATAACATTTGGCGAGGTGTTTACCAGGAGGCACGTCTGGACACCCCACTTTGAGCCATTATAACTTCTACACCAATGCATACTTTACCAAGTGAGCTTAAATAAAATAATAATAGCTTATATCCATTAGTTCCTTCCTTTCAAATATCTTTTAGTTGGAGACAAATGTGACCGGATTTGGGAAAATCCGCCTAAACGCGGCAAACAATTTTTTTCAGTATCACCAGGCCTTATGGGTCGATTTTTTTCGAAAATTTTTTTATGGCAGAAATGGATAGACACCAGTTAGCTCTAGCTTATGACGCAGTTGTAAGCTCTGGCATGCTCTAGAACTCACACTAGGAGGCTAGAAACACTAGCCGGTTGGACTCGTGTACGGAGAGTTGCTAAGAAATTTTTGGCGGGCTTTTCACTAACAGCCGGGAAAAAACTGTAGCTAACTAATTCACTTGCTATTCAACATAATTCACGTACTCACGCAATTCTCGTCATCATAGTTTCTTAAGGAGCCCTGCATTAAGCCTTTTAGACTTCTTTCAATCCGCCTGTAACCGATTTATTCCATAGTGTCCCGGAGACAAGCAGTAATAGTATACGGACACAAGGCACGCCCCCTGACCTTAGCAACGCCTTTACCGGGCGTTTTTTCGAAATCAGCAATAATAAGTTCAGCAAAAATACTGAAGTGTTGTAGTGCGTAGGGCGAAGACGGCTAGTGCTACAGCTTCCAAATTAGGAGGAAGGCATCCCAAGGCCCCGTGCAGCCTACTGGTAGAATAAATTAGAAAACTTTAGATGCCGCGTTTAGCCGGGTTTTCACAAATCCGGTCACAAATATTAGGCTTTAAACTGGGTTGTCCCGGCAGCGCCTCCTATTTAACACCAAAACTAAATTATCCAAACACCCCATTTTTATCAGTGTACTATACCGAAACATTTTCCTACACCACCGGAATAGGTTCAGTAATTATTCTTTTCATATCGGATGATTGTTACAATCTATTCAACCAACGCTCTGCCCAAACTCGATGTGTGCAATAGGTGAGGCCTAGCTGCATTTCATGAGCACTGATTTATTGCAAAACATGGTGTGCTTTGTAGTAGTTTATTAACCCTTTCCAAACTGAATTGAGGGAACAAAAACTTGAGTTTTGAGGGGCTTCATTAAAATTGCCAATAACTTGAAAAATAAAAAAAATTGTTAGACATAATGTAGGTATCATATGAATTTTTATTAATTTTACTTTCAGTTCTGTGGATACCTTATACGAACTATTATATTGTTATTGAACACTATCAGCAATTATATTCACAATAATAGATAGAAATATAATTATATCAATGAACTTGTGTCTAGAGTAATCTGAATGATAACATAATTCTAAATATAATGAGTTACGATACATAGCTAATCATCTAGAGTGGTCCGTAATTGACTATTGTATGGTACTTCAAAGCAGTTCCCTAAAACAAAGATGAGCAGAAAACTTAGGACACAATGTTATTTTCTTTTTATCTCTGCAAATTCTGATCGCAAAAGCCTAATTCTTCTAGTAGTAAAGAAACATTTTGCAGATGTAATGGCATTGACAATGTGAAGAAGCTCCATGCCTCCTAGACTCAGATGTTCGTGGGGAACAAGCATACCTGACCCATCTGCAAGGCTACCATTATCTACCTTTAGGGTTGCCTCCATTTTCGCTCCCAGCTTCTAGGTCCTAGAAACTGAGTAGATTTCTCACTCAATCCCTCCAATTCTTACTATTGATAGAAGAAGTGAAGAACCTTGCGAGCGTATAAGTCTGGTTACTAGCCGTGGCCATAGCAAGAAAATTTTGTATTGTAAAATCCCAATAAAATATACAAAAATGATTATTTCATGCCGATATCTATGTAAACGCGCATACGCCAAGCATATCACGGTAATTGGGTTTTTTGTAGCCCACAATCCGACCAGGTCAAATGGACCCCTATCCGCAGGGAAACGGTTAAGCTATAGAGTGATATACCAACGGCGCCCAGGCATTATGTGACAGCACCCCATGAGAGTCAGCAATGCTTGCTTCACTGCTCAACATAGCTAATAAACTAACATGTCTCAAAAACTAAAATTAAGTCACATTTGTAAACATAACCAAACATTTTTTAAAATTAAAGTAATTTTATTCACTAATACGTCATACCTTGATAATTATTTCAACTGTATAATTGAATTAATATCTTTAGATTTTTAACTCAATATTTAACAAAGAAACATTATAAGGTTTGATACATAAACTAAGTGAATAATGAAGCTCTCAAAGTATGAGACTATGACTACTAGATACTAGAGATATGCCTACATAAATAACAAAGTGTTCAGTACTTAATGTGACTAAAGACTAAACTAAGTGAGTGTGCAGTAATGTACTAGTTCAATAAAAAAAATAAAGAACATGTACAATAGAATTAGTATTATAGTCTATTTTCAAGATTTGCACATAGAAAACAAATCACTGCCTTTGAATACACTGTGCTTATCAAGAATCTCGAATAAATCTGATGATGATGATATCTTGAAATTCGGGGTTTTTCTGTCTAATATCTCTTTGATGATACAATGTGGATGAGAGATAACCTCATCTATACCCTTGCCGGGGCTATCCACTAACAATTCCAAATGAATGTATGGGTCGATATTCATAAAGCGTTCAAGACGCTCTGGCTTCCGATCTGAAATATAGTAAGCTCTTTTTTGTATTGGTAATTGTAATATGGGTTTAATTTTAAGAATCGGTGCAAGCTCTTCATTAGTATACTCATGCTTGTAATCACATTCTAACAACAAGTATTCTTCACCAAGGGGAATATCTCTCAAGTTATCACACATTGATTTTTTGGCACATCTTATCTCATTTACAATACTGGCTGCATACTTAGATGTATCACATGCCAACTGACCTTGACAAATAAGAAGTACCTCCCTTTTATTCCTGACTTCAACCAAGATTTTAACCATGTCAGGTGTGACCCAAAATATCCCACTTTTCCATAATTCAATCCTACGAGAAAAATTGGAGTTTTCCTTTACTTCTGTGAATTTAAATAAACGAAACATTAAAGGTTGAAAAAAACGCAAATCCAATGGACTGTTAGCTTTCAGCAAATATCCAAACTGGAAAGGATCGTTTTTAGTGTCAGAAAAAAAGGCATCAAAGTCTGTTGGCTTATTAGCTGAGATTAAGCCAGGAAAAAAATAGTACTTCATCTTGCCATTGTACTGTTCAGCCAATACCATTTCCATAATCCATCCTATTTTGGCATTATCGAGAAGTTGGCAATAATCCATATTCTGAAGATACCCCAAAAACACATCAAAATGAAACTTGGCCGCCAATTTCATTTCCGTAAAAATTGAAAGAAGTTGTTCACTGCTCACAATTCCTGTATTATTGGTTTTTGATAGGCAGGTCAGTTCAGACTGAGGTTTGAATAAGGAGCTAACTCTACTGAAAAGCATGTCCTGAACAGATTGGCTCACAATCCACCATGAAGATTTGTCCTCTGAATGATTTAGTAACATGATAAGGTTGTGAGCATGTAATTCACGCAATGGGTCTAACAGCAATTCCAGTATTTCAGGAATTACAAATGTATCTCCTTCTTGTACAATACGCCCATAATCATCGAGTTTGAATAACTGATTACTCTTTATATTTTCAAGCAATGTTTTAACCTGAAATGGAACTTTATTTAATTTGGAGTTGATAAAACTCAATAGTTCAGTAGCCCCTGGTGACAGAGTATATGCAGTCAGCCCTACAGATTTACTTTCACAAATTTTGAGTAGATCACTTATTGATGTTTGTTTGGGAAATATTCTTTTCATTACGTGTTGGTCTGTGACTGACTTACAGTTTATGAATATTATGTCATCTCGTACTTTGAGCTTTTTACCAATATTTTGAAAATGCTCTGTTAGCTTTTTAACCTCTTCATATTTTTCTTCTTTATTGTCTATACAGTCTGCATGACTGCACACTAGAACTGCACTTATTGAAAGGAGTGGGTTGATATGATCCGTTATAAAAGATGCTCTTTCCTGAATTTGATCTTGGTTTTCCTGTAAATCCTTCTCAGCATTTACCACAAGAACAACGAGAAATTTGTTATGCATGTAGTATTGAGACATAGTAGCAAATCGACTTTCAAGGTACCTCGATTTAATTAAGTCAAATTCAGGTTGGCCTGCAAAATCGCTAAATTGGTATTTGCACATTCTACTACAAATTTCACTTCTAACCACTCCAGTTGTGGATGTAATATTTGACTCGCTCTCAGCTATGCAATTGCAATGCTTTTTCAGAGAATTAATTAAGGTAGTTTTACCTACTCCAGAATTCCCCACAACAAGAATATGAAGTGATGGCAAAGTAGAAGAAGAAGATGCTAGGCGAACTCGAGAATTATGATGAACACCTTTAGCCATTAAGTAACGGTGAAGTACACCGTGCGATAAAGCATCCTTCATCAATCGTTTATGTACACTTTCTTTATTAATGAACTCATAAGATACGCCTCGTTCTAATACTTTTAGAATGAGCCATTGATTGTTACTATTCAGAGCATAATGTAAAACAGATTCTTTGTGATCATTCAAACGAGTCACAAGACTACCATGCTGCTGGAAAGCTTTTTCAACTATACTTTCAAAAACTTTACATTTGCGATGGTAGCAACAATTAGCTAAGCAATGGAATATAGTATTTCCTAAGGTGTCAATGACATGTTCTGATGCGGTATTTAGAAGTTTCATTATGATTTCACTATTTGATGTTTCTGTGTGATCTGAACTTCTACAACTAGAACTGAAACCTTTTTTTATAAGGTAGAGAACTAATGGCACATCCATTTCATCACACCCATCAGTCATTCGACACAAATAATAAGGTTTGTGAAGATACTTTTCCGGAATGGAAGTAAACAAATGCCTAAAATGGTGGTCAGAACTATTAATTAACTCCATTAAAGGTGAATTAAAGCTTTTATTATACCATGATTCAATACTATAATCTAGTTTAAATAACTCTTTAATGACTTTGAATCGATCAGTTTTGCAAGCCATGTGAAGAGCAGTGTTACCTGACAGCTTGTTTTTGCAACTATGACCAATTAGTTCAGCCATACCTGAAACAAAAAGGCTCAAGGTATCAGTATCATCAGCATAAATTTTTGCCATAGAATGAAGTATATTGTCGCCACGTGACTCTACACAATCTCCTAAGAAAGCTTGCCCTTTCTGTTGCCAAATCAAAACTACTATACTGAACAGAAGCTGATAGTACTGATGTTTAAGGGCTACATGAAGTGGTGTTCGACCATCATCATTCAAAATATCTATGGAACAGTTATTGTTTAAACTGAGTATAGCAAACTCTTCATTATTATTTTTACAACACAAATGAAGCAAAGTGTCCCCTTTTCCTCCCCTAATATTAGGATCACATTCAGGCAAACTTAGGAGAAACTCAAATACTGCTTTATTTTTAGACATGCAAGACTGCTGGAGTAAAGTTAATCTTGAGTGAGAATTAAGTTCATTTAAATGTTTCAAAAAGAATTCTTTGTGGTTTTTGTATAAATAAGAAATCATTCCTAATTCATAACACTGACTCTTATGATCAGTCATTGTTCCACTGCATTGTAATGCAGCTACAAGAAAGGATTGGTCAAGATCAATCTTATTATTGGAAATAATATCATCCAGCACTTCAGTCCTATTAAGCCTACAGGCAATGAAGGCTACAGTTTCATTCTTGTGATTCATTGCTCGCATGTTGCTATTTAAAGGCTCACTTAAAAGAAAATTTATGAGTTTGGAACTTTGTGTACGAAAAGCATTGAAAAGAGGAGTTTCTCCACAACAGTCAGCCTTTTCAACATTTAGCAAATCAAATTTTTCATGCTTTACAATACCTTTCACATACTCAATTTTACTTGCTTCATATGTAGCAATATGTAGTGGTGTCTCCATAGTGCTAGTTACAGCATTAATGTCGTCATTATTCATGCACATCACATGTTCAAAAACTTCTTTTCGGTCATGGAGTATAGCTAAATGGAGAGGAGTGTATCCTAGATTTGTTACATCCATTGTAGAAAACCCAGCATTGATAAAAAATTTAGCCAGCTCTAAAGATCCCAGCTCACAGACAATATGCAGACAAGTATAGCCAAAAACATTTTTTAGAGTTCTTAATTCCTCACAAGAGTAAATTTTTTCTGTGGTCAGAAAATCAAATATTAACTTAACAAAGTCAATGTTGCAAGAAACACAAGCAGCATGAAGCAAAGTATCCCAATATGCAGTTTTAGAGGAAAAAATTGAAACATCGGTAGTGCAGTTACGACATTTTTCAAATGCCTCTATATCACCATGACGTGCAACTGAGAAAAAATACAATTCAACCAAGGACTCGCTTATGTCACGGTCACCTAGTCTACAGATCACACCACTAGATGAAAAAAATTTAGAATAACCGGTATAAGATAATGATGTTTCCCTATCAAAACCAAACCGGTTGCCATAATTGTTGGAATTAATAACAGCAGTGAAATTATTGTTACATTTTGACTGAAAGTAATTAACCATGTTAGAATCATTCATCTCATATGCAAGGTTTATTAGGGAAGCAGAAAAATTGGCTGTTGTGTGGATTTTGTACTCTCCAAAAAAGAACTCAATTACATGAAGATTATGATGCAAGCAAGCAATATGCAATGGAGTATGCCCGAACTCGTTATAGGAATGAACATCTTGAAAGGTGATACTTTCCTTAATTGTATCATTGTATTCATTTAATTTGATTGGTCTTCGATATCCAGCACTGCTACCGGATAGTATCAATCTTATTAATGGGATAGAACCAGATTTGCAAGCAAGATGTAGCAATGTGTTGCCCTCAGAGTTCTTGGAGGAATAATAATTAGGATAAGGACATTTATCAAAGTAATCCATGACTTTGATTTGACCAGCTTCACATGCTGAATGACACGGGCTATTGCCATGATCATCTGTCACAAGAAGTGAACATCTACATACCTCAACTAAAGCACGGACAATGTCTAGGTGGCCCTTGCGACATGCTATATGCAATAGAGTCTCTCCATTATCAAAATACGTATTTGTTACATTAAAAGAAGGCTTACTGCATAATTGCAGTAGTGCTGATCTGACACCAGCCATCACTTGTTCTTCTAATTGAAGCACATCCTCTAAAACAAAAAAGGCATATTATTAACATGAGAATTAAGCTGTATACAAAAGTCACAAAAATATGAAAATTCAACATTATGCAATTTAGTATGTTATAGTTTTCATTACATGATATTGTACACACCATACAATTAGTAACTACAATCAGGCATTCATAACCTTCATCTATAGTCTGTCCAAGTTGACTTGGTACAACCGTAAGCGGGTTAAATGAGGAATGCATTTAGTAGTAGACTGGAAGCAATTTAGTCATGTGAATCTAAGGCAATTACGCACGCAAACGTCTATGTTGCACATATAAAGGGGCAGTTACGAAGGCGTGCATTAATGTTGTATCTTTGACAAGAAGTGAAGTCAGTAGAGCTCTTCTGGTGCAGTTCAGTTCATCTCTTCCACTTTTACTTTCTTACCGCAAGTAGTGTGCAACAGATGGAAAACACGAACTGGTAAGAAGTCCATCCTTCCAAAGAGACAAGAGTAAAAGCAGTCAATTCTGTCTACTTATGTCCAAAGAATTATTCTGAAATTCACAAAGTTCAGCTGTACAATACTATTATCTTGTAGCTAAAGTTGGCTGACTTCCTCATTAATTGTGAATAAAATGATCTAGTGCTTCATTCATTTATATATATATATATATATATAATATATAACATATTATATATATATAATATATACAATAATATATATATTTATTCCACCCTAGATATCTTCACAATGATATCTTTAGGTACATGACCTGTGAAATAACTCAGGATATTTCATGTTATTTCACCCTGTACTGCTCAAGCTCACTACCAGTGTAGTTATAGTAACCGGCCAAACTTGTCAATTTTCTAGGTTTTTACTGCTACCTTCTGCCTGTGTAGCCTACTATCTACCAGGGTTAGAGCAGCTGCTAAAATGTCAGCTGGGTGTGTGGGTAGCCCCCTACAACCAACTTACACTGTGAGTTACCCTTCCTCTAGTACTAACTACAGCAGTGAAGATATCTAGTGTGGAATAAACCACTTATTACACTTATCAGAGTAATATGGCAAGATATTTCACTCTCAGGCATTATTTTCACTTGGCCTCTGGCTCTTGAAAATAAATTAGCCTGTTTGTGAAATATTTCGCCATATATAAATACTATATAATATATAGTACTTATTACATGAGTCAGAGTGTGATATGGTGGAAATTTCATGAGCAGCCTAAGAGTGAAATATCTAGCCAGATCACTCTTTCCAGTGCTATTTTATTCCAAGCTAGATATCTTCACTGAAGTAGTTTTTTGGTAACTCTTGGTATACAGTTGGCTGTAAAACTCTCTAGGAGCTCCCCAACACCCACAGATATTTTCTAGCTAGAATCTCTTCCACAGTTATATCAGCAAGCTAAGACCTTGTATCAACCATTAAACACTACAGAGATAGATCAAAACAGCTCGTACAAAAATTTAACTTGCTCGAACGGAACGGCCGTTTTTCACCAAATGGCGTACCAAATTTTCCCTGTTTTTTAATCGTGTGATGGCTATTATATGGAACGGAATTCAGAACTTTATTTTGTCTCCTACAGTATGACCTACCTCATACATTCTTTAAGTAAGTATGCAACAAGAATAAACTGAACTTACAATCAAACAAAATTATGTTCAAGATAGCAACAAATACTAATTGACTTGAATGGTAGCTGAATTGAACAAAAAAAATTGAACTTAATGTGTCTACAATTAGCAATTTTTTTTGTGCTCTCAATTGTGCAGTGCAGAGAGGCAGTTATATAATTGTTATATCTTGCATGATCTCCGTAGTATGACGTGAAAGTGATTTATATATGGGTAACAAGGTGCTTCTTTCTACTTCACTTATCATAGAATATACCTTCTACAATAGAAGTGGATGAAATTGAATCCAAACTATTGCCCTCTGAACTGACTGGCCAATTAGCCAATGGAAACTGATCTATAATGGGAAAAAAAGGATAAACTTTAAGCAATATTAAAAACCACACACCTTTTATTGTAGAAGCCAATAATTTAGCAGGTTCTTGGCTCTTCTCAGCATGAACATGCACTGCAGACTGTGGTGGAGACCCTAACCCAATAATATTGATTTATAACAGCCAACCAATATGGCATGTTCCATACAGCCTAATTGTATGTTTAAAAAAATCTTTAAATATTCGTATGTAAATGTATGTGTCACCAGTGTGAATAGTTATTTCTACACAATAGTATTGAACACAGTCGTCTGCTGCTACATTGTTTTACACTGTTGTTACACAGAACTGAAAGGGGAAAAAGCAAGTGATAGATATTTAAGAAGAAATCTTTGAACTTATGCTCAGGCAGAGAAATAGAGGGAAAGTTGAGCTTACTTTAAATAGAAAATCACCCTCATTGAAAAATAACATGACATAATCTCATTTTCTATGATGTCTATGAGAAGACAATAAGTTTTGAAATCAAACTGTTTTAAGCAGAGCAAGTGTAATGAATAATATTGCCTGGGGTAGCATATGCACGAGATGGTGCTGTTAGCATCTTGATTCTGGTTGTAGTCTTCTGTTTGTAACTATATGAACTCATTAATTCTGCTCTATGATTAGTATTTTCAGTCCCTTCCCTTTTTTTCAGTATTTTACATGTCACAGTTCATAGAGAGCCGACTGAAACAACAACTTACTTCCACAATTAGACAAATTTATTTTAATATTCGAAGGTAAATGAGGTTGGAAGGGAAGAGTTGTAAGGTTATGATCATTCTCATTCACGGGTAAAAAAATAAGTTTTTCCCCTTAATATTATAAAAATATACATAAACTAATGATGTGCTTCAGCACAAATGGCAAGCGAGCTGGTCTGACTGAAATTTAAATTGGAATGCTAACTGCTAATAATAATTATTAGTTAGTTAAATATTTTTGTTGAATTTACTCGTGGTATTCTACAAACTTTTATAAACACATGTATCTTGTTCACTGGATATACCAGCACAAGACTTACATTGTATTCACTTTGTGATTTGACTTGGACAAAGAGTTTTCAAGGAGTAATCAATCAAATATCCTAGGATGATATGGGTAAAGATTGCAAAACCAATGCATTCTGAATAAACTAGCTGCCTTTCCAAAGCACACTTTGTTAAAAAATGCTCTATTGCAACAGAGCTCTAATACGTTGGACAATGGATTTTCAAGTTTTCAAGTACGAACAAAGTGCATTTAAATTAAGATAACTTACAACTGCCACTAAAAAAGCAGAAAATGAACTCCACTAAGTTTGTAAGACATATCTGCAAACACCTCTCCCATTCTGTCTCCGTAGCTCTTTGCCGTTATATTTCCTGGCATTTTTCGAAATCTTTTCTCTGGAATTTCTTGCGCCCATGCTAAAGTTAATGTATAAAAGTATCCTCCCGGGGGCGGACACGCACTGAACTCTTTGAACAGCATGTTACCATTCAATTACTATTAGGACGACCATCAAGGTATTCTCATAATAGAAGAAAGTGACTTTGGAGTTTATTGCTGCCGTATAGAAGTATTGGATATCATGCAAGCAAATTGGGCTAGCTAACAGGTCTTGATAGCTAATGAGATATATAATACTAGCCTAGTCAGTTAACTAGCTAGCTATGTTATTTTATACTGGATACTCCATTACTTACCTATCCAAAGCCTTACAAAAAGTAGACACCAACCACTTTAGTCAAACATTTTGAAATCATTCTCAGTTTTTACCTTAGTCTCGTGTAGCCAGACCCTTTTACGGGGAAAGTTCTGGTGACACTGCAGAACCTCATCAGTTTTTAACCCTCAGCGCGCATGCGCAAGAGGGTTACAGTAGTCCTAGTGTCATTATTCATTCATTCATTCTGTCACTCTGTCTGTCAACAGGCACTTCTGGAAGGTAGGAACCGGCCAGGCTCTGAAAGCGGCATCAAACAGCAGTATTTCACGAAGTAAGTTCTTCTAATATGCCAGAATTTTGATTTTGGACTTCATTTTCCAGAAAAAAGCGAGTCTTTCCAGAGCCGTGCGATCGTAGGCTTACAGCGGGAACCGCCCCTTAAAAAACTTGCTTGTCACGTGAGCCAGCTTGCAGGTTGCAAATCACTTTTAAATAGCTAACAATTACATGCTTTCAGCGTGAGGTGTTGCGTTGCGTATTTGTTGAGTGAGCAAATACCTAACCTAAAAGTCTCTGGTTCGAACTTGTCGACTCTTTTTTTTTTCATCCTGTTTTTTTTTTCTTTTGTCTTCTTGCCTTATTTTTCTTTATTTTCCTCTTTCTTCCTACTGTTTTTATTTCTTTCCTACCTTTTCCTTTCTTTTCCTCTTTCTTTCGTGTGCTGTTTTTCTTTCTTTCTTCTTCCTTTTTTCATTCATTCCTCTTTCTTTTGTCCCTCTTCATTGTCTTTTTCTCTTTCCTGCCTCTCTTCATGCCACTTCTCTTTCTTTTTTTTGTTTCTACACTTTTCCTTTGTTATTATTTTCTTTATCATACTAGCTAACTAGCGCTGAGGGTTTGCACTTCAGTGCTCTAGTTTACCCTAGTTTCTGAAGAGTGACACGTGGTCAGAAGTATCGAATGAATACATTAACGTGACAACAGTAACCACTGGTAGGAATTAAGCTTAGATGCTATCATAATAAAAAACCAAAAAGGGGGGAGGGTGGGGGAATGCAGCGTGAATTTAATCATGTGTATTTCTCATCAACTCTATATATATATACTTAAAATTAATAACTTCTGATGCATGTCATAAAACTTATATTAAAACAATCGATCTTTAGTGATGCTTTTACTCTACTTTCATTATTGAATTAGCTAGTAGACACATGCAGTATTCAGGCAGTGACTAAGACAGTGTCAAGGAAAGAGGCTTGGGTTAGTAAAACAGATTACTCCATAGATCAAACTAAGCTTTGCCCACTGATGTATAATAAAAACCCTAACTAATGAGTCTCAATTGAGACTTTGGGATATATATATATACATATGTGACCGTCTATAGGAAAACCAGGCACAACGCGGCACCCTTCGAAATTTTTTTTTTTGCACTTGCGGAGTTGTCGGTGTCTGAGCTCTCCAAGTTTTATCGTCGTAGCTTAAGTCGTTCCCGCTATAATAGACCTAACCGTTCCCTTCCGTTGGCTTGAAACAATACATTTTTAAGAAATCGATCGATCTTTTCTCAATATTACGCACGCTGCGTTGTGCCCGGTTTTCCCGTAGACGGTCACATATAATATATATATAGTTGTACTTATTACATGACTCAGAGTGTGATATGGGGAAATATTTCATGAGCAGGCTAATTTATTTTCATGAGCCAGAGGTGAGTGAAAATAAATCCTGAGAGTGAAATATCTAGCCATACCACTCTGACAAGTGTAAAAAGTGATTTATTCCACACTAGATATCTTTACTAACTGTAGTTAGTACTAGAGGAAGGGTAACTCACAGCATAAAGTTGGTTGTAGGGGCTACCCACACCCCCAGCTAATATATTAGCAGCTGCTCTATCCCTGCTGAGCAGGGTACACTGGAGGAAGGTAGCTGTAAAAACCTATAAAATTGAAAAGTTTGGCTGGTTGCTATAACTACAGGGGTAATGAGCTTGCCAGTACAGCTGTGAGTTATTTCAGATTTCACAGTCATATACCTAAAGATATCATTGTGAAGGTATCTAGGGTGGAATAAATAAATAAATAAATATATATATATATGTAGGGCACATAATATTCGGGAGAAAAGACTTCAAAATAATGCCAAGAAAATAGAGCTAAGGAGACCTAGAGGACAGATGTTTGGAGTTAGGTTTTACTACCTTAGCGGAGTTCTTTTTTTTTTTTTCTATTAGGGGAGGTGGCAAGTTATCTTGGTTAATGCGCTGTTAGTCATAGCTATATGCTTATAACACATTTGTTCTACTTGAAAATCCATTGTTCAATAGTCAAACTACTAAGAGAATACAATGTAATGCTTTGTCTACTAGAGCTCTGATACAATAGAGCATTTTCAATGGAGCATACTTTAGAAAGGCTGCTTGTTTAAACAGAATCTGTTGATTCATCAATCCTTACTCGTATTATCCTAGGAAATTTGATTGCTTACTACTTGAAATTCCTTTGTCCAATAGTCAAGTCACACTGTGACTACAATGGTAAGATTGGTAAGATTAGTGCTGATATCCACGGAAAATTGTGTATGTGCATGTAAAAGTGTTGCATATTGCTAAAGAATAGCACAATAACTAAAAACAAATATTTAACTAATAAAAGTAGGGGCTAGCATTAAAATTAAAATTTCAGTCAGACCAGCTCACTCGCCATTTGTGCTGAAGCATGTCACTAATTCTATCATAATACTTACCAACCATTAGAAGTTCAATGACATCCTTGTAACGGCTTTTACGTTTCGGTTTGGAGAGAAGAGTGATAAATTCCTTTAAATAGCTTGCCTTAAGTTTGACTTTATTTAGAAGACATGATATCACTAATTCCACTTCCTCTACAGGGGATTGACGGATTTCAGGATCCTTCAGCTTCTCATAAACATCGTGAGATAACAAGTTTGCATCATGTAAATCATCCAGAATGACAGAAATATTTCCCCTAAGAGCAAGTTCAAGATTTCCTCGATTTTTTCGCAGGAGTAAGAATTCAGGAGTTTCTTCTTCCATCTCAGTTCTTTCGGGTATCAACCAGTCTCGTGACCACGTCCGCAAACTACCCCACCTCCCATGCATTCTTCTTGCAGAAATCTTTTCCCGCGCCCGCCACACCCCAGCTTAGAAGGATGTGGGCGGGACTATTAATCTTGATGCCCTTGGGTTGCGATAGATGGCGCTTACTAGCTTAACTGAATTTCTGACAAATTACTTAGCTGCTGAGGATGTTCTGAATATAGCTGATGCCTTTGTATCGGAAAAATTACTGCCTCAAGATGTTTATGGTCAAATGCAAATCGAGGGTGTCCCAAATAATCGAGCAAGGTTGATGGTCAGCAGTCTTCAAAGAAAGGTCAAGTCACAACCTTCAGACATCTATAATATTATAGATTTATTCAAACGTCGAGGTCATTCAAAAGTTGCTGCTAGCATTGAGACTGAATTAGGTAAGTTATGAATGAAGATAAGCAATGACCTGACCTCCCCGTTTTGTTGGTAAAGGGTCGTGGTTAGGCAATGTGTAGTACAAGTACAAGTGTAGCTAAATTATGCAAATTAGTCTAAAGGTTGTGTAAATATACAAACATATTATTAGTCTGGCAACAATGGATTGGCACTTAAGTTTGTAAAAACTTGTTTTAACATATGGTTAGAGAAAACCGTCGTTCCATGAATAATGGGAAATTCTGAGATTCGGGCATTCTCTTGTTCCAAGGTGCCTTGGATAAGAGGAAATTGAGTGTATGTGAGACCAAATATTTTGACCAACTCAAGTTATCCGTCCGGACCAAACTTCTTTATTATTATTATGCCACTGCTACTTTCTAACAAATTTACTCGCCGTATTTTCCATAATTCTGGATTTTTTAAAATGAATTTGGTGATCGTTACGGATTTCCAATGACTGTTGCTGCTGTCACACGTCGATTAATTGGCAAAAATATTGAATAACTGATGATTCCTATAATGAACCGATTTCTTGAACAGTAACATACAGGGCATGAGAGTTCAGCAAATGACTCAGTCAATCTTTATACAGTAAATTAAACATATAAAATGTAGAGGTGGTTGACATTTTACTAAGGATGTCTGTGGTGCTAGCAACTGGGAACTGCCGCAGTATTGGAAGAATTAGGGAATTCTGGTGAAGCCTCCATCGTAGTTGTCACCACCACCAGAGTCTCACTCTGAAGGTGATAGCAAGCGTCCTAGGATTGACGAACTCCCGGTAACACTGGTTTAATAAAGTAATGGAGAAGCTGAGTAATGACAGGATACACAAACAATACGCACGAGGTACAAACTGATTATATATTAAAAATGAGGTGACTTATATTCAGCAAGAGTATGCCCAGTTAACACTGACCACACCCCCTAAATTGAACACGTGCACGCAGATAGTGTGTGTGTGTGTGCGTGCATATTGATATTGGCATTAGCTAAACTGTTCAAGTCACTGGGAGTGTCGTCCAGCCTTCATATCCGGGAGGAGGGCGGTCCCACAGTGCCCATAGTCTATGTATAGCTACTATTTATATTTAGATATTTGTAGTACCATGTTCAATATGAAGACCTTTCAACCCTGAATAATCTTCATCAGTAAAAAATACCATTACAGTTATTATAACCTGTACATTGACAGCTGCATGTATTCCACTTTTGTTTACATTATTTTTGTGTTTGTGTGCGTGCTTTCAAACTGATTGAAACCTTTAGGGATTAATATGTCTTTTTGCCATGAAAAAGTTAAAAATAAGTCAGTGGATTACAGATTAGTTGGGCTCTGTGGTCTAGTGGTGGAATATTAACATTGAAAGACAGTACACATAATGTATTATTGTTGAACTAGACTCCATTGCAACCCTGAATTAAAGCTGTGTGAGAATTGCCATCACCTTACCGGTGTTATAACCATTTATTTGTAACCGAGCCTGACCTCACCAATGTAGGAATATTTAGTATATAACACATTTATGCAAAGCTATTTGAAAAGGATAATTTCAGACATATAGCACTGTAACATTGTGCTGTGGTGATTTTATATTTCTCCAAATTGCACTTTTTGCAAATTTTGTTTAACATTGAAATAGTAAACAAAAAGTTTGTATCTTCTATCTAAGCCGTAGGTCTACACTGTCTGTACACATCTATAGTGTATTGTGACATCGTTAGAATGTAGTTGACAGCAATTCACTTTTGTTTAGATTTCAATAATGATATTACAAAAAATATATATGGTTGATTTTCTTATTGCTAATAATTTAAACTGTAATAATTTACACTTTCAGAGAAAGATGGGGAGTATGATCCGGGAATGAAGAGCGAGAAAAGGAAAATTGGTAAGTATACATGTACATATTTTAGATAGTGCAGTGAAAAACTGCTAAGCTATCAGGATTTTTGTCAATTATTGAGTAGCGTTCACCGTAAGTTTATTTAGTTTTATTATTGTAGTTAATTGGTGAGCAAGTGAAGCAAGCGAGATACTCTACAGGTTGGTATGAGATTTACACAACCGAGGGCCAAAGGTTGTTAAAGTGTCGTCATTACTTGAATGGGTAAAGTGTCGTCACACTCTTTAGAAGGCTGTTAATTGCAACTAAAAAGCAGGTGGAATCAGTGATAAGGCTGAGTAGATTTCAAAATGGAAAGGCAACAGTACGAAAGAGAAGACAAGAAAGCCGACTATACTAACATCCCCCGAACAAATAAGAATAACCAATAGCAAGTTAGAGTCATAATTGAGGTTTTAATGACTTGAATTTCCAATTTTATTTTGTTAAATTCTTCAAATTTGACATAACTGAGATGCTAAGTTCCCTGAATTAGTTATCTCTTCTCACGGCTTTCCTGCATTTAACTTCATTTTTCTTTTCTTGTTTACTTCGGAGGATGTTACTGTTTATCCCTGTTTTTTTAATAGTTTGTTTTGTTTTGTGTGTGCAAATGGTGTTCTACAGAACAGAATTCTGAATTCATTATATTGCGTACTGTATATTTAAATACATACAGTATACATGCTACGCATACACAGAAATAAACGTGCCAGTTTTTGCATCAAAGAAATCGTCACCAAAATGGCTGTTTTTGTCCTAATCACATGAACATTAGTGGCTGTAAAACTAATGTTCTGTTGTTACGAAATAGCATCACTGTTTGGGCCACATTGATAAAAAGAAGAGGTGAGAGTGGCAACAATAGCACCAAGGTTTTATGGTGTGAATACAGTAGGAGACAAAAAAAAGTTTCGAATTCCGTTTCGTAGTACGGCAGTAAAACGGTAGCTTTTTTACCGTAGTTTTTATCGTTGCATTCTGTACCGTTAGGACACAACGGCCGACACCGTTTACAAAAACGGTTAAGCTTTTCTGTCGATTCACAGATATTTTCTAGCTAGAATCTCTTCCATAGCTATATCAGCAAGCTAAGGCCTTGTATCGACCATGAAACGCTACGGGGATAGTGCAAAAAAGATTGTACAAAAATTTAACTTGCTTCAATAAAGCTGCAGACTGAAGTTCCAATGGGCACAGAGCTATAACGAGGTCCGCACTTCGTAGACCTTCTGTTAGCTACTGATGGACCTCCAGCAGTAAAAAATCTATGCCCGAGGAGGCCCTAACATCGAGAAAACATCGATATTGTACGGTGGTCGAACTAACAATTCTCCGCGAAACAACTTCGAACAGGACAGTTTCTAATTTTTTAACTCGAAAAGCTCCGCCTTGGGAGCCTGTAAACAAAAAAATCGAAACGTTTTATTGGATAAACGATTTTTTATATTTCTTTGAGCGAGACATGCGGTGAACGAGAAAGATTAAAATGGTAACGCGGTCGAACGGAACGGCCATTTTCCCTCCCATTTTTTAATCGTGCGACGGCCGTTCTACGGAACATGTCTTCTACTGTATATGCGCATACTGTTACGGTAAAGGGATTTCAATGCCATAGTAACCACTCACACCAGCTGTTTGACTTTAAATAATAATATTTACAGAGAGCTGGTGTGGTTGTTTAACACAAACTGCTAGGCCAGACAAAATTGCTGATGGATTACAATACTTAAAGGGTGTGGCATTAGCTATAGTTACATTTGGCTAATATGTTCTTACACCATTTGTTTATCATTCAAGCAAGCTTAAGTTCTTAATAATGCACCACACCTGATAAACAATTACTGGAGAGCTCCGTGAATTTCAGCCAGCCTTATCATGACAGTGTTGGGCTAGACAGCTTCCAGTTAGTTCTGTCCACAGTTACTAAATTGCTACAATAATTAATTTGTTCTAACAAACTCGTGCGCTAAAAACTGATGCATATGGTGCTAATTAATGCACTGCATTTATTGATACTGTTTTTACACTTGTTTTTTTGTTCAATCTTGAAAATGAAACTTATGTTTTATGTCTGTTATATTGACACGTTTTGACATGTACGTATATTATACATACATACATATATACATACATACATACATACTGCATGCATACATACATACATACATACATACATACATACATACATACTGCATGCATACATAGTATACACTTACTCACAGTTTGCTATAAATTATTTGGCAATAATGAAGTAAACTAGAGGTGTGCTTGAGAACAAATTATGAGGAAACCTTTTCAGTTAGGTTACATAAAACTACAGTATTGTGATTAATTTAACTTCTAATATTCCAGCACTAAAAACCGTCAAGTTTATAATTACATACGGTAAAGGGATTTCAATGCCATCGTAACCACTCACACCAGCTGTTTGACTTTTAAAAAATAATAATAATAACAGTGAACATTTCTAAAGAATTACACTACAGGTTTGAACCTAACCCCATATTTATTATGACATGCTTACTGCTGTAGTAGCCAGAAGATCTATGTAAAGGTAGCTAAAATAACTATTTGTTTGTTAAACACTTACTTCGTGCTAGTCTTAAGCTATGCAGTAGCTGTAAGGCACGACACTGTCACACAAACTTGTTCACTGGACATACCAACACAAGACTTATTTCGTGGTTAGATTAGACTATTGGACATTGAATTTTCAAATAATTGACAACACTGTTTGTAAGGGTATAACAATGACAAATATCTTAACTTACCACTGCCACTCATTCAAATAGTTTTAACTGCACCTGCAAAAGAAAAAAAAAGTTCAGTTTCCTTGGATGATACGGGTAAAAATCTATAAGCCAGAGGATGAAGTTCGGGACAGGGTGGACCCTGAACTAACACTAATATGTGAGGGTCAAAGTACAAATGACATACGTACGTCCACACATATATAAACCAACGCCCTGATAGTGTCGCTCACTTCACTCACTCGCCAACAAAAGTAATAAGTATTTGTGTCTGTCCAAAACGCCTAAAATGTCATTACTGAATGGGTTGACCACCCATTTACCATAGGGATAATACAAGATTCACTCCACATTACATCTGGTTTCCATCAACAATAATTCCAAAACAGTGGTTAGTTGTCTTTGGAGTCTCTAATGATGATATATATTCAATTTCTATTTTTAAGTGTACAACTAAACTGGAGAACCTTGCAGTTCAGGATTGACCCGTATTAAATCCTCGCTCTAAAAGCAAAATATAAAAATATACAACACCACACACACACAGAGTGCAAAAAACAAACAAAAAAACAACAACCAGAGTTATATAAAAATTCAAAAAGTCGAGTTTCGCCATATTATCAACTACTTCTTCTCCTTGAATCAGCCTAGAGGAAAACTGTAAGTATTTGTGGGTCTGATAGCATAAATCAGTAGCACTTTTTTCCAATGTAGGTCCATGACCCTTCAGTTTTCTTCCTTACATGACTCAACATACAGTTGTTTCACGAAGAAGCATCCTAGCCTGCCTAGTTTTGATGCTATTTTAAGCTGCTCACGTGCGGCTGAACGAGTGTCATGCCTTTTTCATAACGCAGTGCAGGGATAAAAAAAAAAAGAAGAGTAGTGTAAATCGCTACGTCTTCTTTGCGGCAGCCACTGGAGAACTGTAAATGCTTGGCGTAAACCGTTTCAGAAGTAAACGTTTAGTAATAGAAGCTGTCGTGGATAGAGGTAATGTGAATGTTAAAAAGTGGGAAGCTGAGACTAAGATGTTGTAGTAAAGCATAGCTAATGGAATCTCTATTCTCAATTTGGGCAAGTTTTGTAATGCTCATCTTTCAAATTAACACTTTGGCTTTGAAATTCCTTGTTTCCATATTTTTTAAAACAACTTTTTCAATACTTATGTAATGTTTTTTTGTTTTTTTACAATGTATCAATCACTCTTGATGGTTTACTCAGAACGCGGAATAGCAAGTACAAATTACTATTTAGGTTCTTAACAATCTGTATACACAAATTATTGTGACTTTACAGTAGGAGACAAAAAAAGTTTCGAATTCTGTTCCGTAGTACGGCCGTAAAACGGTAGTTTTTAAACCGTTGTTTTATCGTTGCGTTCCGTACCATTTGGACTAAACGGCCGACACCGTTTACTAAAACGGTAAAAAACGGTTTTAGCTTTTCCGTCGATTCACAGATATTTTCTAGCTAGAAACTCTTTCATAGCTATATCAGCAAGCTAAGGCCTTGTATCGACCATTAAACGCTACGGGGATAGTGCAAAAAAGATCGTACAAAAAAGTAACTTGCTTCAATAAAGCTGCAGACCGAAGTTCCGATAGTCACAGAGCTATAACGAGGTCCGCACTTCATAGATCTTCTGTTGCTACCGATGGACCTCCAGCAGTAAAAAATCTAAGCCTGAGAAGGCCCTAATGTTGACAAAAGGTCGATACTGTATGGCAGTCGAACTAACTATTCTCCGCGAGACAACTTCAAATAGGACGGCTTCAATTTATTTTAGCTCGAAAAGCTCCACTCTGGAGCCTGTAAACCAAAAATAGGAACGTTTTATTTGATAAACGATTCTTTATATTTCTTTGAGCGAGGCATGCGGTGAACGAGAAAGATTAAAATGGTAATGTGGTCTAACAGAACGGTTGTTTTTAACAAACGGCGTACCGTTTTTTTCCCGTTTTTTAATCGTGCGACAGCCGTTCTATGGAACTGAATTTGAAACTTTTTTTTGTCTTCTACTGTATACTAGAATCAGCTACTTATTACAATTATTTAGTTAGTTCTAACAGTCAATATGTGTAATTAAAACTTTACTGACATTTTGACTCTTACAAATTGGTCAATGAGGTCGAACTGTCCGTGTGGTGCACAATATAAACAGCACGATAACTGGAGGGCAAACTTACTGTATATGTTTATTATATCCTGAAGGGAGGAAGCTCTAAGCCTATGTCTCTGCTGAACTTGTAGTTTTTTGGTGTCACCAAAAAGTTTAACGGAGACATAGGTTTAGAGTTTCCTGGATGATGACTGTCTATGATTTGCACAAATCACCCTCTAAGATATATTAAACAGTCGTGTCCACCAGTTATCTTAGACTGTAATTTGTGCTTGCTATTCCATGTTGTATAATTATATTTATTTTACAATACCTCATCTTAATTAAACACGTCTTCTTTTCTTTTTCTTTTTCTTTTTTTTTTTTAGATGGAGACAGTGAGCACCATTTGGAATTGAAGAGAGAGAAAAGGAAAACAGGTAAGGTATACAAAGTGTAATGGAGGATTTTTTTTAGTAAGGAATGTGAACCTACATATGTAGCTAGAATGTACAGTAGGAGACAAAACAAAGTTCAGAATTCCATTCCGTAGGAACGGCTGTCACATGATTAAAAAACGGGAGGGGGGGGGGGGGGGGGGGATGGTACGCCGTTTGGTAAAAAAGCGGCCATTCTTTTCGACCGTGTTACTGTTTTAATCGTTCTCATTTACCGCATGCCTCTCTCAAAGAAATATAAAAAACCCGTTCATCCAATAAATTGTTCTGATTTTTTGTTTGCAGGCTCCTGGAGGCGTAGCTTTTTGGGTAAAAATAATTGAAGTCGCCCTGTTCGAAGCTGTCTCACAGAGAATTGTTAGCTTGACTACCACACAGTATCGATGTTTTCTCGATGTTAGGGCCTTCTCGGGCTTAGATTTTTTACTACTGAAAATCCATCAGTTCTAAGCTGTGTCCGTTGAAACTTCGGTCTGAAGCTTTATTGAAGGAAGTTAAATTTTAGTACAAGCTTTTTTGCACTATCCCCGTAGCGTTTAATGGGTGATACAAGGCCTTAGCTTGCTGATATAGCTATGGAAGAGTTCCTAGCTAGAAAATATCAAGAAGAATCGATGGAAAAGCTTAACCGTTTATTTATTTATTTTTTTATTTTTTACCATTTTAGTAAATGGTGTTGGCGATTTAGTTGAAACGGTAAGGAATGCATTGGTAAAAACTACGGTTTACAACTACCGTTTTACGGCTGTACAAACGGACGGAATCCGAAACTTTATTTTGTCTCGTACTGTACTAAGTAATAGTTAGAGCATACACGCTTAGATACTGGTGGATTTAGTGCACTGAAGCCCAAGGGCCGTAGGCCCGAGGGCTTTGTGCACTAAATCCACCAGTACCTAAGCGCATGCTCTAACTATTTTAGAACCCGTTTACCCAAAGCCGGCCCAGTTTCCACTAGCAACTTGGTTTATCAGCATTTTCAGGGTGTCAAGCGAATTTCCGGCCCAAAATTAAAATTCAATAAAAATTCAATTGAAGCACACCTGGCAAGTTTACTTTAGCATTGTAGCTGCCGCCAGCTGTTATCTCCAGATCTAACTCTACCCTAGGCTGCTCTGCTCAGTGGTAAACAGTTAAGCAGCTAGCTATGGTAAATTCCTGTGGTATGAGCGGCAGCAGGAGAGTTATCCGAACTAGGGCTGGTCCCATATAGGTCGGATATGAGAGGGTAGTAGACCCTCACATATCATACCGCTTTATCCGGCCTATTCTATTAAACTTAAACTCAAAAATAGCAATACCCCAAGGGTGGTTAGTATGCACAGTTCATATACCTAAAGGCAAAAAATAGTGCATACTTACCAAGTTAGTACACATAGTAACAATATAGCAACGGGTTCTAATTAACCCTGAGTTGCTGTTTTGATGTTTGTTTGGAATTTCAGTGTGGCCGCACATAGCAACGCGCACTGCACATAGCAACGCGCACCGCACATAGCAACATAGATCCGGACATTAATTTATTCCCCACCAATATCTCACCATTCAATAATACGCGAGCAGAAACAATTGCGCAGTAGCAGCAAAAGTATACTTCGCAAAGTTGTGGTGTCTTTAGCTTCAGGTTGTCTCATTGCCATTTACAGCAACATTCCTATAGTAGCCCTCATCTGAGCTCATGCGGCAAGGTGCACCAGGCTGCCTCTCCTCCTGTAGCCATTCTCCAGACTCTACACATATATGTGACCCTCTACGGGAAAATCTGGCACAACGCAGCAAGTACCGTTTTTAGCTACGATCTAAATTGTCATTTTAGTCATGTTTTATCAATTATTTTTTATTGCATATATGAAATAATAAACCCTTAATACACCTACCTGCAAATTTTCAAGATCAGCCCTCTTTAGAATGATAGTAATAAGCCCGAGAATTCATGAACTTCACTTACTCCTGAACTCGTATCCGGGCCGTTGCTAAGTCTGTGTTTTAGCGCAGGCCCAATCCGCGGTAAATGCCGCCGTCAACGGCGGGAAAATACAGCTCTCAGTTTAGTAGTAAGTACAGTGGCTATCATGAGTGAAGCCAGGAATCTTGCTAGAGCATTAAACCTCAGCCACCGTGATGGTCTGGACATGATGGGTGGAGCTGACGCTGAAGCCATAGAGGAGCTCATAAATGAATTCATGGCTCCAGGAAGTGAGGACCCACTTTCTGACTGTAAGTCACTTATTACAGTTAACTATCCTCATCAATTCATCTTTTTTTTTTTTTTTTTTTAAGGTGATGAAGAATTTGATGGCCATTCTACCAACTATTATGAAGGTAATAAATTTAAATTTAAATAATTTTTTCGATAAAAAACCAAAGCTTCTAGGGATGTCTCATCATCAGAGTCAGGCTCTGCTACTCCACTGTTTGAAGACGAAGATGACCTCTATGATCCTCTGGATTCTTTGGACTGCTCTGTACCAGACATCGAGCCTTCATCATTGCATCCTGACCACTCATCTGTTTTCTTGTCACCACCCCATTCCGACCCCACTTTTCTTTCCCCTTCCGATACTGTGTCCGTTGCCTGCCGACATCATCAGCATCATCTGTGTAAAGGAAATAATACATGAATTTGTCCCCGATTCATTCAAAGACATAGTTTGTCCTTCACCTCATTCAGACACTGACACCACACATTCACAGTCACCAACTCCTTCACCATCACCAGCTTCGTCACGCCCTTCTAAAAGAATTAAAAGTACAGACATCAATTATTAATTTTTATTTTTTATTTTTAGTCATCTCTTTTAAATTATGTATCATCTATACAAGTAATACACATCTTTACTTTGTTCTTATGTCCAGTGTTATCAAAATCTATTTATTTGCATTGAATATGCAATATAATTCCCAACTCAGCTAAAACCACTAAAAAAATACTCTTGTGGACAATAGTAAAAACAGACATTACCAAGATAAATAAAACTATTACGTGCGAACACTAATAAGAATGACTCTAGTACATGTGGACACGAATAAGAATGACTCTAGTACATGCGGGCACTAAAAAGAATGACTCTAGTACGTGTACACACTAATAAAAACCCACAAGCCCACCTCAGAACCACTCAGATAACCTCGAAGGACACAATTTTGCGACAGGAAGTGAAACTGGAAGTGACATCATGTGACATGCCCACCAGTGAAGAAATAATTTGGCCTCAAGGACTTCGCCCATACGTCCAAAGATCACCTGATTAGTAAATTATTTCATCGGGTATCGTAATTTCCTTACAACAACAGCTACTACAATCAAACTGACACTAGCAAACACTAACTTAATCGAACATACTACAACTGACAGACACTAGTATGTGCTGACACTAATACGAATAAATCTAGTACTTGATAACACTAATAAGAATGACTCTAGTATGGTGTAATTACTATGTGCATGCATGGTGTTAGCACTATGTGCGTGCACAGTAATAGTACTGGTGCGTGCATAGTGTTTGGTGTTAGTACTATGTGTGTGCACAGTGTTAGTACTATGTGTGTGCACAGTGTTAGTACTATGTGTGTGCACGGTGCTAGCACTATGTGCGTGCACGGTGTTAGCACTACGTGCGAGCACGGTGCTAGCACTATGTGTGTGCAGTGTTAGCACTATGTGTGTGCACAGTGCTAGCACTATGTGCGTGCACAGTGCTAGCACTATGTGCGTGCACAGTAATAGCACTAGTGTGTGCACAGTGCTAGCACTATGTGCGTGCACAGTAATAGTACTACGTGCATGCACAGTGCTAGCACTATGTGCGTGCAGTGTTAGTACTATGTGTGTGCACGGTGTTAGCACTATGTGCGTGCACAGTAATAGTACTACGTGCATGCACAGTGCTAGCACTATGTGTGTGCAGTGTTAGTACTATGTGCGTGCATAGTATTACGTGCGTGCAGAGTGTTAGTACTATGTGTGTGTGCACAGTGTTAGCACTTCGTGTGCAGTACTACTTCGTGAATAGAACACCAGAACCTCAGTACAGATAGCAGCAGCCCAAGCACCATGAAATCTAGGAAATGGAAAGAAAAAAAAGGTTACTAGCAACTACAGCAACAAAAAGTAGACAATCTAACTAGTTAACAATTACCTTTCTTCTTTTTTCAGGAACACCAGATCCCCAGTTGTCATAGCATATTGCAGCACTAGCATCATCAAAGCTAAAAAGAAAGAGAGGAAAAAAAAAAGAACAAGTATTATAAGGGCTACCTACAACTACAACGAGAATAGGAAACTAGCTAGCTAAAAAATCACCACCCATTCTTCAGCATAGCAAGATACTAACTAACTATCCTCTAATAACAAGAAAGACAAGCTCACTAACCTTTTTTCCACCGGCAGTGTTGTTGAGAGAACAACTCCTCGTTGATGTTTCTACGCAATGCGCGCGGTAAAAACCTATAGTATGTGGAGAGTGCGGTAGAATACGGAATCATTGCTGCCACGCCTTAGCAACGACTAAGAGGCTAAAAATCTTGATTTTAATGAAAAGTGTATAGCTTGCGTAATGGAGATGTATAGTGTATTATCTCGGGAACGGTTAGAGCGTGGACTTTCAAACTTGGAGGATTATATTTTCAGACATAGGCGAGCCCATTTCTGTAAAAAAAAATATAAAAAAAGGATGCTCCCCGCGTTGTGCCAGATTTTCCCATAGACGGTCACATATGAGCTCAAGCGGTAGATCCAGCAGGCTCGATTTCTGCGGAGCGAAGACTTCCCAAGCTGCACCTAACACTTCACCGCGGGCTATCTAAACACAAACTGCCCTCTTTTCTGACTTTCTTGTTATTGTTGCATTGATGTTAGTTTACTCTTGATATAGGTGGGCTCTTTTTAGAACTAATACACATGAACTGAAATAAATTGCTCATGTACTAGTTGTACGAGAAAAGGGGGTGGGGTTATTTCATAAGAATTGTGAGTGGAATAGAATTATCAGTTTTTCTTGGAATTTAATAGTGAGAATGACAAAAAAAATTTACACATGGGTAGACCTAAAAAATGAACTGCACCACAACTTGAAATTTTCAATAATGCGAATAGATCATAAAGTAATATTAAAATAAAAAAGAACTTGTTGTCTTGCAGTAGTATCGGCTTGGCTAGTAGTGCACCAAATTGCGGAGCTCAACTTACTGCACTGCTCCAAAAAAGTGCTACAAAGTTTTATAACCGGCCCGGATATTTCCTCGAGATTCACTTTAAAATTAGTGAGCGGCGCCTTTGGGAGGTTTTTTATCCTTGTGTTGTAGTGGAGAAGTTCCTGTAAGTATACTATAGTAATCGTGCATAGCAACCATCAACAAAAATTTGCACACTTAATATAAGGGGAAGATGTAATAACTTGGCCTGTACATAACATCATTACAATTAAAGTGTAATAGCTTCAATGAAGTTACATAATACTAATTTAATTTACAAACCTATTTAAATTTTGTGAGCCATCAAATAAAGTATACCTGTATGCCCTGAGTATATTGAGTAGAAATGTACACTCCACCTGCATAGCTATCTGAACTAGTGATGTGCTTCAGCACCAATGGCGAGCGAGCCTAAAACTACACTATTGTTTAATGATTGATTTTAACTTCTAACACTCAAGCTACAAAAAAAAGCTTCAAGTTTTTTAATAATGTATATATACGGTACAGGGTTTCAATGCCATAATAACTCGCCGCAACTGTTTGAATTAAAAAATAAAACCAAAACAAACTGGTCACGTTATTTTTAACGTTTTCTTTGTGATATTCTTGTAACATGCAATATTTTCACACAACTGGACATACTTACAGCACTTACAGTCTAGTGTTAGGTTAGTCTAGTGGACAATTAATTTCAAGTAAATACTGTTGCGTATGGCTTATAACTATGAAAAATAGCTTATTAATTTGTCGGGACGTAACTCCCTACACAATTCACGAATGCACTTAGAAGAGCGGTAGCTTCACAAATGCACTTAGGAGTGTTCGAAGGACCAGATCACTGAAGTGATCAAAAGTAAAGTTAACCTAAACAGGCTGATCAGTTAGTTATAGGTAATTAGAATAGACACAAGGTAACTTGATCTTTACAATAACTGACAAAAACAACAACTGAAAGAACGAGGATAAATAAACAAAATATAACTTGGAAACGGTAAAGTTCGACGAACATCAACGATTGATGAACATCGACAAAATATGACAGAAAATAATAATTCAATAAGTGGTATAACGAAAGAAAACGATAACTACAACAGGTGAATGAATAAGTGAAATAATGAAAATTATAATAGTTATTTGATGGCTGCTTCTGGACTTCAGGGAGGAAAACTTGAAGAGACTGTGTTCAGGACAGCAGCAGCCTCCTGAACAGGAGCATCAGCACACAAACAATTAGACTCAATCAACACATTCATTAGCACATTAATTATAGCTAGCTTACCTTACCTTATGGCACACACTATTTAATCATATTCATATGCACAAACCAGCACAAGTTGTATCACCCTAAATGCTTATAAGGTATATATGCGCTGCATGTTGAAAATTGTATTCAAGTAAACTCAAACCTTAGTTAATTAAATTAGTGTGTTAGCTAATGAATATTCATGAGCTAAAGTATCATCATTTTTGCAAGAAACTATATGAAATAGTCGCATATGCAAAATACGAACAAGAAATTTGCCAGAATAACCTTCAGAGTTTCTTCACTTCATATGCCGCCAGCTAGACTACATACGGGCAACCTATGCCACTGCTATCGGCTTCTTGGAAAGTTCTACTCCCAATGAAGAACCAGTCGCTTAGAAATGGTTCCAGAGTCATATGCAGCAGCAACTACGAGAGTTAGAGGGAGCAAGAGTATTGAACACAAACAGCTAGAAAGTTTAGATGGGAGTAGAATTGTTAATTTAGACCAGCTGCAGCAATACATAGATGGCTTAGTAAGTCATGCTAGACAATGCCAATGCTCCATTACACTAAATGGAGAGACTAGAAATGGTTTGGCCTCAATTTTGTCCAGTTATTGCACCTCTTGCGGTCATAGAGCTGTTTTGCAAACTTCTAAAAAAGTGAAGGGACCTAATGGTTATCAGAGATGGGAATGCAATCTTGCGGCTGTTTGGGGTCAAATGAGTACAGGTGGAGGACACAGTGTGTTGCAAGAATCTATGAGTACCCTAGGTGTCCCAGTTGTGACCAAGTCAAGTTTTATACACACTTGACACTGAGCATGACATTGGGGAGTGTTGGCGTGCGCAACTCAGTAAGTCGATGATAGAAGCTGGGAAAGAGGAGAGAAAGTTAGCTATAGAAAGAAATGATTACCATCAGGGTGTTCCTGCTATTACTGTGTATGTGGATGGAGGGTGGTCCAAGCGATCACATAAGCATAGTTACAATGCTAATTCAGGTGTAGCAATTATAATTGGAAAGGCTACTGGTAAACTACTTTATTTAGGAGTGCGAAATAAGTATTGTGCAGCCTGTGCTCAAGGTGTCTCCACAGAAAAGCACTAGTGTTAGAAGAATTGGACATCATTTTCTTCTGAAATGGAGACTGATATACTTTTGGAAGGTTTCTGTGCAGCTGAGAGTACACATGGGGTACGTTACATGAGAATGGTAGGGGATGGTGATAGTTCGGTTTATCCCACTCTTTTGCTGAGTGTTCCGGTTTGGGGCCGATACATACAGAAGATTGAATGTGCGAACCACACCTGTAAGTGTTACAGGAGTGGGATGGAGCGATTAGCTCAAGACAACTCGGCTTATAGAGGTGTAGAGCATATACATTGAAGATTCAGCACGACTATTACTTTCAAGTTCAGTGTCAGTTATATTGTGCTGACAAAGAATGGTGCGATTTCGTGGTACGAACAGAGAAGGATTTACATGTTCAAAGGATTTACAGAAATCGAGTATGGTGGAGCAAACAATTACCAAAGTTAACCAAGTTTTATGAAGAAGCTCTTTTACCTGAACTTGCTTGCCCACGATTTGGAAAAGGACCTATCAGAGACAAGTAACTGATTTTTAGTATCAGATCACTCTGTTCACTGTATGATATACAAGTTTTTTAGTAACAATAATATGCTTCGAATTTACTATACACATCTACTAGAAACGAAATGTTAGTAGGCAATTATGATAATTCAGGACAGTTTAGCTTGAATATAAAGTAAATAAGTACTAAAATAGAATACAGGCAGGGCACCACCATAATTGGGGCCCTCCCCTCTTGCATAGGTCCAAAATATTCCTGCAAGTTGCTCTACATGTGTGTGTGTGTGGTCAACCACACTGGTATAAACACCACTTCACAAGTGGGCATTTTTACCACTACATCTCACCACATAATGAGACTAGCAATGAGTGGGCACAACTCTATACCAGAACCTTAAGGTGTAGGCGCTTTAGCTAGGTTAGACGACTGCAATTGCCTCAGGTGACAGCGGCTCTCTGACTTAGTAGTTTCCTCTTTGGATAACTGGTCCTTTGGGCGTGGCCATTCCGTCGCCACGGTATTAGCCAAAACGACCCCAGCTCGGGAATTTGCGCCTTCTGAACAGGCTGCTCAGCTGGCCTGAACAAACTTACCACCGCCACTAACTCGAATAGAAATGGAACTCAGGTAAGTTTTTAAGTTTTAACTGAACCCGCAAAAGAATTCAAATTCCATTTCTAGGATGATATGGGTAATGATTGATAAACCAGAGGATTCTGTTTAGTGTAGTTTGGGATGGGGTTGACTACTGAACTAACACAAAAACGCCAGGGTCAAAGTACAAAGTGACGCACGTATGTCCAAAAATATATATATAAACAGATGTCCCCGACAATTGTGTTACCCCTGAGGGTGTCTCGCTCGCTTCACTCGCTCACCAATTATATAGCAATTACTTTTTGTTGATTATATTTACATGTTTACATAGTACTGTTTAATAACTTCATTTTACTATTAGTTTGTTAAAATATCCAATACTTCTTCAAAATCAACTTTTTCTAATAGTTCTGGTCCTTCAATAACAATTTGTAATACATTGTCTCTGCTTTCATCTGACAATCTGATTCATAGTCGTGACTTCACCATTTTCATGTGGTTAAACTGTTTTCTTGTGATTCTACAAAATTTCCTCCCCCTAGCAAATATTCCTGTATGTGTTACTGAAAACTGACTAGAGTGAACTGAATGAACTAAATGGTGGGATTCATGGTGTCATTTTTTTTTGTTTTTTTTGTTTTTTTTTATTACAATGTGTGCTCAATGGTGAAGTTCTACTCAGTTTGAGGCTTATTCTTGCTTCTTTCTCTTTCTCTCTCTCTTTAACTAATCCTAATTTTTTATTTATTATGATGAGACTTAATTTTCTTGGATGTTGCAATTATCTAGCATTCCCAACCATTTATATTTATATTTGCAGGAACTGAGTTGCGAAAGAAAATAGTTGAACATGGAGACAGACAAGCTTTGCTGACTCTAGTGACGCAGTTCAAGTGGGATATGGATGCACCACTGAATGGAGAACAGGAGACATTTCTTCACCTGGCATGTAAGGCAGGACATTTGGATGTCATTCGCACTTTGATTGAGGTTTGTGGCTGCAACGTAAATGTAATGGATAGACAAGGAAATACTCCATGTCTAATTGCGTGTGCAAATGGCCACCTGAAAGTAATGAATTACTTCAGGTACTGTCAGTATCATTCGAAATTTGACTGCAGCAACCATGCTGGAGATACTCTGCTTCATGCTGCTTGTCAGTCTGGGTCTGTTCCATTAGTGAGATGGGTTATACTGACATGTATGAGTCAAGTACACATAAAGCTCAACATGTACTATGATGAAGTATTTTCTTACTTACAAGAAAACCTAGGTAAGAAGGAAACGTTTTTCTTTCCAATTAATAAATTGGGATATAGCCCGGTACACACTGCTTGCTCAAAAAATCACTGTAAAGTAATTAAATTTTTTTTCTTTGAGTTTAGCAATTATTTTGAATCTGATTTGCGAGATTTTATACCATCACTGAAGGGCTTAGCTTATAAGTTGGGCCATACAGGTACTTTAAAAATGCTTTGCTCTAATTTCAAATGCACATTGGATTATCAGGTTCACTTTGCCAGGAGAGACAGTCATAATGGTACTTTCTCAATTTTCAAAACTTTGTCACCTTTCATTACTGAAAGTCATTGTCGTATAAATAAAGGCAAAGGTGAATGCAAGCCTAAACGATCAATTGGTATTCTTAATCAGCTTATGATGAAAGATAAATCGGAATTTTTTTCTACTTCGGAACCTCTTTTTTTTTATGCAGTCAGATGTGGTGATAAGAAATACAGAGATTGGTGTGATGATAGCCTCTTAACTTCCTGCAATGACAATGGTGACACTTTGCTTCATGCTGCCTGTGTTTCTGGAGATAAAGACATTGTGAAAGACATATATGCACTATTAATGGGCTTATGGAACGAAGAAGACTTGATAACAGAAAAAAACAAGATGGGAAATACTTGCTTGCACTTAGCTTGTGAATGGGGTTTTATTGATATTGCAAACTTTCTGTTAGAAAAGCGTTTTTCCCTTAAGGAAGTGAATAAACTGAATTTAACACCGTTGCATATAGCTGTGGTCTACAATAGACCTGACATAGTTTATCATTTGTTGAGTTTGGATGTGGATAGGTGTGTGCAGACAAGGTTTGGTGAAACCATACTACACATTGTGTCTGCTGATAGTGATTTAAATGAGTTTGCCCACGAACTATTATCTCATGCTGAAGTTAAGCCCTTGTTAAATGCTAAAGATAAGTTCGGTGAGACACCAATTTTTAATGCCTATCGGTTACCTGAAGTATACAGAAAAGAAATGGTAATGATTCTGAAAGATAGTGACCTGTGTTTCACCAATGATAAGAAGGAAACTTTAGCATATATTGCTGGCAGATTGAAAGATTATGCACTTTTAGACAGTGTTCTTAGCCAGGAAAAATATCCCATTCAAAACCAAAATACTTTAAAGCAAACCCTTCTTCAAGTTGTGTTGTCCTTGCATGACCTTAGTGTAGCAAAACATATTAACAACAACACTAATAAATATGTTTACAAGATTAAAGATGATATCAACTTGGTCGATAACTTCAGCGATCAAACCCCACTACAGTCAGCCTACTGTCAGAATGACATTGAAGTGTTTAAATTTCTTTTGTCTATTAATGGCTGTGATCTAGATATACAAAATCTAAAAGATGGAAATGCATTGCTTCATTTTATATGTTCTGACTATCGGAAAGAATTTGCAGAGCAGTGTTTAGAAAAGTGTTCCTTAGAAACAGTCAATAAAGAAGGAAATACTCCTTTACATATAGCAGCCAGCAAAAGTGACATTGAATTGCTTGGGTGTCTGCTAAAAGGAGTCAAAAAAGATTTGACAAGTCAAACAAATGATAAGGGGGATAACTTGCTTCATATTGTAGCAGCTTTAAAAGAAGGTGAGGTTGTTCTTGATTCACTATTAGCTAGAAACTTAGTGAACGTTTTATCAAAAAACTTGATAACGGGTGACACTGCTGTGCACATTGCTTTTAATAAACAACTGATGCCTAATCTATTGTGCTTGCTTAAGCACTGTCCTAAATATAGTGAAGTAGACTACGAATCATTGTGTAACATACACAAATTTACACCATTTTATATGCGTCTGATTGATAAGTTGGACTTCTTTTCAAATTTGGTTGACAACTTTCAACCTGTTTTGTATTATCCTGGTGCTGTGAATGTACAGTTGGGAGCAGGATCTAACACTCCAGTGAATATGCCTGTTTTCTTCCATTTCATATGTTTGATGAATCAGAATAATAGTAATACTGAATGCTGTAAGTATTTACAATTTATTCAAAGAGTACTTTCTAATCCCTCTTGTCGTGATGATTTATTTCAACTACGTGATTCCCATAATAACACACTTCTTCATTATATAGCATTGATTAAAGCATCTGACTGTTACTGTTATGGTGATAAGAATACTATTTTTCATGACATCTATGACTTAAGTTTAAAAATTCAGGATAAAAATATTAATCACTTAAATTCTAGCAATTATGCTCCTATCCATTTAGCTTGTTGCACTGGAAATGATCGCATGATTTGGGCATTACTTAAGCATCCTGAAGGTTCCATATTAATTAACGAAAAAAGTGAACGTGGGTCACCAATGGAACTGTATAGGTCCCATTCTAACAGTGATGCTGATTCTTTCCTTGTTTCCCATGGAGCACATCCTAAAAAACAATACATTAAAGATACCCAAAATATGCATCCTTCTTTAAAAGTATTCGTTATCGGAAACTCTGGTGTGGGTAAAACTACTTTAATTGATGCAGTAAAACGATTGTTTCTGAATGATCAAACTTACACTACCTCAGACCAAACTAGTACTATTGGGGTTTTAAGCAGTGAAATGGTATTTCAAGACCTAGTTTATGACTTCAAAGATTTTGGTGGTCACACAGAATTTGAAATGGTTAGGTCAATATCCTTTCAAAGCATTTTGTTATCTGCTACGAAATCTCATATTCCATTACCACTTTATGTATTGCTGGTCTTAAAAAGTACAGATTCATTAGAAAACAAGAAAAGGCAAATTGACAGGTGGATAGAATTTTTGTTGAGACACATTAATGAAAATGGATCATTTGTTCATGTAATATTAGTTTGTACTCATGCAGACAAACTAGGAAACAGTTCAGACGAGAATGAAAAGATTTTTCAGCATTTTAAGGCAACAGTCTCTTCTCCACTAATTTATAGTGGTCTGGAAGTACTTTTAAATGGCAAAATTCGTGATGCCAGTCCACTGGGTAAATTACGACAATACTTTGAAAGAACATTTTTTCATTTCAAAAAGTCCTTTTCTTTGTCTGACTCAGCTAAGCTGATGTTTCATTATTTAAATAAACAAAGTTTTATCATAAAATTTGGTACATTGAAAGAGAATATAAGGGAATATCAAAAATTTAAACTGTCAGATCAAGGAGTCATTCAATTTGTTCATAATGATCGTGACCGAAATATTGGCATAATTCCTCAAGATGATGACTCCTTGTCTGATTGTATCACTCGGCTACATAATTTTGGATCGATTTCTCTTCTGTTGAATAGCCATGACAAGGCAGATTGTTGGGTCGTTAATAAACAAATGGAAGTGGCTTTACACAGCAAGGTTATGTCATTTCTAGCTCCTGGTGAAATGCAAGATAACAACAATTGTCTTCAATTGAAAAATAATGTTGGTCTAGTTCCTGAGGCTGAGCTCCTACAATATTTTATTAAGCAGAATTTAAACATAGATCCTAAAGTTATAATTCCCTATCTACTCAGTAATGAAATTTGTACTAGAGTGCAGGGAGGCCAACTGGATATTATTGATGATGAAAAATGTTTTGAAAACGATAAGGCGTTGTTCATTCCATCATTAATCAAAAAGACTAAAGATATGAAGGCTAGCATAAATCCAAGAGGCCCCTTTTTAGTGATATGGTCCATGGAATCCAAAATTAATTTTGACATAGTGTTTACAAATAGTTTGTTGCTAAATTTAGCCTTCAAATTTTCACCTAAAGATGAAAGTCATTATAAAAGGAGGTTGTACATTTGGAAAACAGGCCTTTTTTGGTGTACGGAAGATCAAATTGAGGTTTTGGTAGAATTTTCTGAAGGTAATAAGTTATCCCTTACCATTCATTCCACTTCGGGCCAAGGTAACAACATGCTTTATAACTATACAAAGTATAGGTGTGAGGTAATCAGGGAAATAAGGAAAATTAGGAGAAAATGTTTGCTTCAAGATGATGCAAGTTGTGATGATAAGGAGTATTTTCACTATCCTGCAGAAAATTTGATGACTCATGATACTCAGTTTTTGGTACAAGATATTTTAAATTGTTTTAAAAAGGAAGTCAGCTGCAGAACAATTTATAAGAAGGATGAAGGCAGATATATTCATCTTGAAAAAATTCTTCTTTTTGACCCGTTTATTTGTTTACAGTCTTCACACCTAAAAAATTTGAAAAATTTGAGGATTGACGAATTTTCAGAAGATTGTCGAAATTTTTTCAAGTTTTTGCGTAATCAAGGAATAGAACTTTCTTTATCTTCTCTACAAGAATATAGCATATTTGATGTGGAAGATATAACTAGTTTAACTGTATGAATCCTTTCTTTCTTTGTTTTTTTGAGACAAACATGTATACTTTTTAATCTTACAACATTGCATATACCATTATTTCACACCTTTATTATGTGTAGTTTGTTATATTAGAATTTTTACAACTTAGTTCAAAATGTTTGTCATATCTAATAGGTTTGCAAAATTGGGAATGAAAGCTTAGATTGCGGAAATAAACATTATTAATGCTTTTTTTTTTTTTTTGGTAAAATGCTGTGATTCACGCCAAAACATGATTCGTGTTTTTCATTGTTATTACTGCATTGTTAGGATTTGACAAGTCTATGCAGTAATATCACGTAATCAAAACAAGTATTTCTTGTAAACAATATGTACCTTTGTCTGGGTGTATATTCCTGTATTTATCATTTTCAATTTTCAGTGTGTAAAGGGTGCCGTCACATAGCAATGCCTGGGCGTGCCTTTAGTAGCGCACTCCAGCTGAATAGTCGCGCATTATCTACCACAAAGTCACACCCCACTTTGCAACAAATTAGTGCCCACGAAATGCAGCTGCACCTCACTTACCATTGCGTGCGTGTAGTTGGTGCGGGGCAGAGTCAACAAAATCCTCACGCACAAAAAGTAATGGATCCAAAATTTACTCTCGCGTACTGCTGAGGATGGATGAATGGCTATTGTTCAAACTTTGCCACGGCTAAGGGCCACAAGTATTCGACCCTATAACGATGAGACATTTTTAATATGGAATTTTACTAAAATATTTGACAATTGTTCACACGGTAAGGTAAGTAAATAGAAAACTAAAATATAATTTTTAAAAAACTCATCGTTATGGCATACATGCAAAGATGAGAAAATGATATACAAAAAATCGGCTTTAAGCTTGTGGTGAAGTCCAAAATGGTGACGAGGCTATTTCTTGAAATGCGATAGACTGCCAGTCTTTATTCTTAGTAGGTGCTTTCTCCTAGTTGTATTTCCTGGTCTTCTGAAACCAGATAACTCGAGGGGAAAAGCAGAAGTTTAACATGCCCTAGTAACCATGGTCTATTCCGCGAGTTTTTCGCGCTCAAATAGTGTGACGGCACCCTTAAAAGTATTCTTAAAATCCCTATATAATTTTTAAAGTCTCTGAATCAGACAATATTGGACGAAATACTAGAAATCAACACATTATGTTTTGATACAGTCTATTCAAGTCGATTTGACATTACCACAAGCGCAGCTAATATGGAATGTTAGTCCCAAACAACCCAGAAGAAATTTTCTTATATGGATCTTATGACAATGATTCAGTATGCACATACATATATCATATATCAATATATCACTGTGGGGGGAGGGGGGGAGTCCAATTCTGGTCGTAGAGTGTTAAGCCAAAGGACCACCCAGCTTGTTATCTAACCAGAATTAAAAGTTGAGCGCTGCACCAATCTGGAGCCAGGGAGACATGTAGTTAGGCCTGATCAGGGAAGTATGCAAGGTCTTAACCACAAAGTTACTTATCTGGGTACTTAAGTCTAGAAATATTACAGAACTATATATACAATTGATTGATATGACACAACTCAGAGTGGTTTAAGGGTACGGGGACGTCAACACATCAACTACAATATGCCTGCACACTTGACAACCTTAACTGAGTGTCAAAGCACCTGTGGTAGCTTTGTTTATGATAGTAAGAAAGCTAAGAGACTGACCTTCCTGATGATCTCACAATAAGCTACTAAACTGCAGTGTCTAGTGCCCCTTTAAAGCTTTTATAACGAAAAATGAAAGAAAGATCGAACAGCGCGAACACCGACGTCCATTTTCCACCCTAATTTTTCGGGCATAAAAACAAATTAATGAACTTTTTTTTTTCAGTCGACTTAGAATACATTTAACGTATAATTGGAACAGTAACCGTCGGTATGACGCCATCCAGTGTCGCTAAATTTGACGCTGAAGAGGACCTCGGCAATGACTTACCACGTTCAGGCCTTTGAAAACCGCAGATCAGCTGAAGCGGGCTGTCACCCACGCATATGATTTGATTTTTTGGCGGCACTTGAGCGGCTTTTTTCGGTCTGGGCTTTTGAGTGGCTTCTTTCTGGCTGTGTAGTGAATACTTTCTTTGAGATTACAAGACTTTTGAGTCTTCTTTCTGGCTGTGTTGAGATTACAAGTAAGTTTTAGTCACTGTGTAGTGCATTTAGGCTAAAGTTTTTGAGTGGCTTTTTTTCTGGCTGTGCAGTGAATTATACTTTCTTTGAGATTTTAGAAACTGTGTAGTGCATTTAGGCTAAAGTCCTTTCATTCTGTTTGACAAAAAGTGCTAGATCTTTCTGAGATTTAGTAATATTTTATCATAAATTAGCAGGAGGCATGGGAAACAAGAAAAACCAACGGAACCACAGGAACAACCATCGTAGGTCCATGCAGCGAAGGTGGCATGCTTCCAAATATCAGAAGAAGACTAGTGAGCATATGAAACCGAGGCAGTCATTTAGTGGTTGCTTGAAAGGATCCAGAATTGTAAATTTAGACAACCTGCAAGAGTTCATTGATCAACTGATGGCTCATGCTTTGCAGTGCGACAGCCAGATTATTTTAAGTGGTGAGAAAAAGGCTGGGCTTGCATCCATCGTGTCTAGTCGATGTTCCAGATGCAACTATAATGTTCCTTTGATAACATCTAAGAAAGTAATTGGTCCCAATGGTAAATTAAGGTGGGAAGCCAATCTTGCAGCAGTTTGGGGTCAAATGTCGACAGGTGGGGGGTACTCCAAATTGCATGAAACAATGACCGCACTGGGTGTTCCAGTAATGACCCCAAAGAACTTCATAAATACTGAACGTAGCATAGGTCGATGGTGGGAAGAACAGCTGATGGATGTGATGGCAGAGGCTGGTAAAGAGGAAAAACGACTTGCTGAGGAACGAGGTGACTACCATCAAGGAGTCCCTGCCATCACGGTCATAGTCGATGGAGGATGGAGCAAACGTTCTCATCGCCATAGCTACAATGCTAAATCTGGAGTTGGTATTATTATTGGACAGATTACTGGAAAACTCCTTCATATTGGAGTTCGTAATAAGTATTGTACAGCTTGCACCCAAGGTGTGCCCCAAGAGAAACATGAATGTTTTAAAAATTGGAGTGAGTCATCTTCCCAAATGGAAAGCAACATCATATTAGAAGGCTTTCAGCAAGCAGAAGCAGTTCATGGGGTCAGGTATATGCGTTTTATTGGAGACGGCGATAGCAGTGTTCATTCCACGTTAATTCAGTGTGTGCCAGTGTGGGGACGTTTTATAGAAAAGATGGAATGTGCAAATCATGCTTGCAAATGTTATCGGTCCTCTCTTGAAAAGCTTGTTTCAGAGAAACCAGAGTACAAAGGAAAGGGAGGCCTAACTGAGAAGATGCGTCGTCGACTCACTAGTGCTGCTCGCTGTGCTATAAAAAGGAGGAGCCAGGAGCCTGATGTAGCTAAGGCAGTGAAGAAGTTACAGAGTGATCTAATCAATGGCCCATTTCATTGCTTTGGTCAGCATGAGAAATGCAGCTCTGACTTTTGTTAGACTGCTAAGGAGAAGGAGCAAGAGTCCTCTACGCCAGATGATGATGGAAGTCAGTGTGAACAGTCTATTGGAAGTGAAGACCTAAGTAAGTGCCTGCAATCAATGACATAGTAGTAATTATAACAATTGTGATTATTGTCAACATCATTATCAAACATCATCACTGTATATTATTGCTACATACTATTTTTATTATTATCGTCAACATCATTATTATTTATTATTTTATGTTATTATTGTTATCAATGTAATAGTGACAGTAATTTATAACACATTGTCATTTCTTAGGTTCTATTGACATCATTGTAGAGCAAGAACAGATATGGGAGCAAACCATCAATGACCATCTAGTACAAGACATGCAAGTACAGGCACCTAGTCAACTACTCATGCACGGCATACAGAATTTAGTTGGTCGACTTGTGTCCAAAGCCAAGCAACTGATTCAAAATTCCACCACTAATCTTGCAGAAAATTGGATGCAAATTAGGTGCAAATTTGATGGTGGGAAGGTGGTCAACAGGATTCAGAGTGGTTCATTTCAGTTCAGGTGTTGTGGTGCTGGACTACAGAAGAATCTTGGCAAAACCTGGGGAGTTTCTGTGTGGGAAAGAATGACTGGCAGCTCAGCGAATGAAGTTTTTGTCAATGCTGCAAATTCTTCTGAGAAGAGAGTCGAAAAAGATGGGAAGCGAAAATCATCAGAAAAAGCTAAGGAATGCAGAAGAAGGAGTAAGTATTCTCAAAATGATAATTCAATTGCAGCTCGCAAAGCGTACAATAGACGTGATGGTGTCATTGAGCCTGATGAGGTTGTGGATGATATTTCACCCGAGTGTCTACAGGAACTGATGAGAACTTTTTACTCCACTCAAGTAGCAGTGTCGACTCGAGACAGAACATGTATTGAACACACAACACGTGAGCAAAATAGATGTGCAGTGTGGGTACAAGAAAGAGCCAAGAGATTGACAGCATCAAAAGTTGGTGGCATTGCCAAAATGAGAAGAAATACAAAGAGAAGTAACAAGGTGAAAGAGTTACTGTACAGCACTTTCAAAGGGAGCAAAGCCACAATGTATGGTACTCTCAGAGAAGATAAGGCTCGAGAAGAGTATGTGGCACATCAACAACGGAATGGTCATTTGGCATTAACTGTTGTATTGTCTGGGCTTGTAATTAGTGTGGATACTCCATGGTTGGCTGCTAGTCCTGATGGGATAGTGCATGACCCAACTGCGATCTCACCAAAGGGCCTTGTAGAATTAAAAAACCCTTTCTTTGTGAGAGAGAAAACAATTGCCGAAGCTAGTGAAAGCAAAACATTTTGCTTGGAGAACTCTGGTTCGTCTGTGTATTCGCTCAAGAAACGGCACGATTACTATTATCAGGTACAATGCCAAATGTACTGCTGTGATGTGGAATGGTGCGATTTTATAGTGTGTACGGAGAAAGATATTCATATTGGAAAGAACAGATTCCTAAACTGAAGGACTTCTATTTTGGTGCTTTACTCCCAGAGCTTGCAAGTCCAAGACAGGGGATAGGCTGTATCAGGGAGCCTGAAGTAGCAACCATAACTTATATTGATTAAATACTCTTATTCATTTCTTTTCATTGACTTGTATTTGTTTCTTTATTTTATTATTATTTTATTGTTGTTGTTATATTTTTGATTTTGTCAGTCTCATCCCCTTGGAATTGAACTGTTATCAATCTGCTAAGTACCTCCATTGCCACTAAACCACTAGTACAACCAAAGTACAACCACGAGTACAACCACCAGGGTAGCACCTTGATAGTGAGGATTGGGGTAACCGTAACCTTAACCATGAATATTGTGATGAGCATAATGGTTAGGTATGGTAAAGTAGCTAGCAAGTTCATTGTTCACGATTAGTTTTCCTCTTGTTCAGAGACATCTTCAAGTCCCATATAGTCCCATGAAGGAAGGTGCAGTTATGCATTGATGCCCATGTCATTTATGTATATTTATATGAGAGTTGAGCAAGGACAATACGTGGAAATCTTGATGGTTTGATCTGCTATAGTGTAATTTCGACATAATGTTTGCATAGCCTACACTTTTGAATATCGAAAAAGGATTCTACTGTTGTCCTATTTTGAATGTTTTGAAGTCATTGTTGATGGATATCTATTCTTCTTGAAAACTTATTTTAAATATTTCATCTCCTTACCAAGTGAGGTCTCATCTTGGCAAATCATTCTGGCACAATGTTTAGTGTGTGTGTACAATGTCATGACAGATAGGACTGGTAGTACTTGAGATAGTTATCTGTGTGTGTGTTAATTTGCAAAAAAATTCAGTTTTGATGTATACATGTCTGATGTATGGAGATCTGCTGACGACAGTGTATAGTCCAAGCACTCTTCCTGAAGCTTATCCTGAGCAGTGGTACCCGATATTCCCAGTAGAGGAAAATGCTTAGCTAACTTAATGGCAATATTTACGGTTGTAGATGTCCCCTTATATCTACTAATAGAATAGTGGAAGGAATAGAAATATACAATCAGCCCAGCAAGTAGCCTTCACAATATACAAATTTATTCGTCTAATATTCAAACAGAATTGAATAGAGGTAGTGTAGAAAGTGACATAGTGCTCACATTTACTTATTCTATAGTGATTGATTCTAAAGCTAAATGCTGCTTAAATGCAAGATAAATTTAATACGATACCAATTTAAACACATTCTCAACAATATTGAATAATTTCTTAACTATTTTTTTGAAGAAAACTTTAATTTTTGAGGAAAATTTCCCAAAAATCTTAATAAAATGATTTTAACTTATTTGTGGACTATGCTTCAGATTGCATACTTTATAGAATGGGTTCGTGTTACCATACTTTTATTACGTTGCTTGGTAAAGGGGTTAGTAAAATCAGGATTGCTGAAAAGCTTCACTTAAATTGGGTCCAGAAATAAGCATTAAATAATACCGTCCTTCTGAAATCAATCGCTGGTATACAAATAGTGAAAACATTATTGTTATGTTGATCCAAAGCATGGGTCCTAATTTTAAAATAGGACCCAAGAATGGGTCCTTATTTTTGAAGAGGACCCAAGAATGGGTCCTTATTCTTTTATTAGGGACTCAATTATAGTTTCATATTCTTGAATATCGACCCAATGATGGGTCCTTATCTTGAATAGGTCCCAAGAATTGGTCCCTATTTTTTTAATAGGACCCAATAATGGGTCCTAATTTTTATTTTATTTGGGACCCTATCATGGTTCCGTATTCTTGAATACGGACCCAAGGAGTGGGTCCTTTTTTGGAATAAGTCCCAAGAAAGGGCCCTTATTCTTAAAAAGGACCCCACAATGGGTCCTTATTCTTGAATATGGACCCAAGAATGGATCCTTTGTTTATATAGTTGGGACCCTATTACGGGTACACATTCTTCAATAGGGACCCAGGAATGGGTCCTTATTCTTGAATAGGACCCAAGATTGGGCCCTTATTCAAACAAGAATGGGTTATTCTTGAATAGGACCCAACAGTGAACAAGACTCAAGAATGAGTCTTTATTAAAACTCAATGACGAGTCTTAGCCGAACAATGGATGAGTTGGACCCCATCATGCAACTCAGATAATGATGAGCTAAAGTGATTGCCACAAAACCATTGTGCACATCAGGTGAGTCTTTCATATTAGTATCTGCAACTTATTTATACTATTAGAGCATGCAATAATATTTAAGAATACGTAGAAATGGTTAAGTAAAAGGGACATATGATAATAGTCGATACACCAATTTAGTCAATAACTTGCTCATTTGAGTCACACTCAACAACAGATAGCTTCTGAAGTGTATAAGATTCTTCTTCCTTAGACTTCATGACGGCAACCACACTCCGGTCCATCTTTACACCAATACTTGCAACCAAGTCTATATACATGAAGTAGTAAACATACAGATAATAATAATATGAATATGAACATCCTTCATAGAAAAAATTTTCAAAACATAATTTTTAGTAATCAGGAAAATGCTAGCCATGAAAACCACTTCATAAACAAAATGATTAAAAAATAATAATTCTTAGCTTTTTCAATACCTTCATCCAGTATATCGGTCATAAATCTTCTCCTTATTGAAGGAGATGGCTTGTCATAACCAACTACTCCACTAGACACAACAGAGGCACCAGTTGTACGAGTTGTGGTGGACTTAGAAGCCTAGAATCATCATGATTTCCAGTTTGTGCTATCTCCTCCCATTTAGAAAAGCTATCATCTATTCCAATGAAGTTGGTAGAGAAGCCCTTAGTGCAGTCATAGTTTTGAATCACTAAGATGATTCTACCGCTAGCACAATGAAACTGCAATTATAAATATAGCTATAATTAATTTTATAATGTAGTAGCTCTGTATTTACAACTTACAAGAATGGATTCCTGTGATCGAGTACACATCTCAGGAGCTGGAACACTGACTTCAAGAACTATTCTCATAGCTTGTTTAGCATTGCGTTTCTTAATACATTCACCACCATCAGACTTCAATACAATGCCACTCCCGTGCTTTCTAAGTACCACTTCTTAGGCTTTGTTATGTCTTCTACTCAAAAACTGCTCCCTGGGCAGGTCGAACAGCAGGTACACTTATACACTCTAGACACTGACAAAGTGAAAACTGATGGTAATTTCTTCCAGTCACAGGTTGGGCAAACCACATGATGCATACATTCAACACAAAGGCACACATACATATGAATGACCATTCTATTAATATGAATAGCACAGTACCAGAGTATTACATTACACCATACACACAATTAGCTGTTTTTACTTGTTTGACCTTTCAACCCTCTCTTCTTTTTCTGTCATCATCTCATGGTGTGTGTATAGAGGCTCTGGTTCTGAGATTGTTGACTGTGCCTACTTTTTTAGTTGATGAGTTGATGATCATTATTTAGTGAAATATTTATTTGATCTTCAGCCTATTTACTACTACATGGTCTAGTTGTTCACTTTGGCCAACCATTAGCTTTAGCTGCAACGGATGAGGAATTTGATGTGCCGTTGGGACCACCAGCTAAAAAGCTTAGTGAAGATATGATTATACTTATCATCAGATTCTTCTTCCGAGAGCTCAGAAGACTTCTTGTTTCCTTCTGATACAGAAAATGAAAACGCTGTTTGTGGACTGCAAGATGAAATGGTATCAAGTCAGCAAATTAGTGTTCCTGTGCCAGAAAACAAATGGGATTTACATTCATTGATCTCTACATCGATCACTTCTGGAGCTACCATAATTGATATATCCCCTTTGAGTGAATACCTTGCTAGCATTTTTAGAAAAAAGAGTGCAATTCCATCGAAGGTGTGTAATCCAATTAAATCCATCAAATAGAGTATTTAACTTCTTTTTTTTTTACAGAATAGATTACGTGTAGAGGCCAAAAGAATCAACATTCTCAGGCATCCCATACTAATCCTTCCAATGTTTCAACCACATCTTCTCCAACCCAGCCATCCTCAAATGAGCTTTCCAATTCTATCTCAGATGGTGCTCCTCAGGTTGAAGTAGGTGATTATGTTGCAGTTTATCTCGAGAAGTATGACCCAGAACAGCCTCAGATTGGAAAGACAACATCTATTTCAAGCATGGATGAGACAGTGGACATAGACTGGTATATGGGGTGCTATAGTGGTAGCTGGAAGGTGTGCATGATTGGAGAGGAACAACAAGAAAGGTTTGGAATTTATCTGTTCCATTTACAACAATACTTTGTTCCATTTAGTTCATGAAGTCAATGAAACTTCATAAGGATACTGTGTTGGCATTGAAGAATAAATACTCTGGTCTTTGTTAGTCACTAATATACTATTTTTGGACGAATTACTATGTGGAATTGATATGCTATAAACATTCTTCCTCTATTAGATCCAATAAACACTTGTTCTAATAAGTGCCTGTAGTTCTTATTAGGAACCCTGGGCCAACCGAGGACCAATAGCTCTATGATCCTTGTTCTTACTGGAAATCCATGCTCAACATGCAGTTAAGACCATTGTTCTAACTTGGGACCTATCATTGGGGCCGTTGTTGTAATTAAAGACTTTTAGTTGAAACCCTTGTTGTAATCAAATTTCCGTAATTGGGCTCCTAGTTGTAATCAAGGACCCATAGTTGGGTCCCTTGTTGTCATCATGGACCCATAGTTGGGTCCCAAGTTGTAATCAAGGACCCACAGTTGGGTCCCTTGTTGTAATCAAGGACCCATAGTTGGGTCCCTTGTCGTAATCAAGGACCCATAGTTGGGTCCCTTGTTGAATGAAGGACCCATAGTTGGGTGGGTCCCTTGTTGTAATCAACATAGTTGGGTCCCTTGTTGTAATCAAGGACCCATAGTTGGGTCCCTTGTTGTAATCAAGGACCCATAGTTGGGTCCCTTGTTGAATGAAGGACCCATAGTTGGGTCCCTTGTTGTAATCAAGGACCCATAGTTGGGTCCCTTGTCGTAATCAAGGACCCATAGTTGGGTCCCTTGTTGTAATCAAGGACCCATAGTTGGGTCCCTTGTCGTAATCAAGGACCCATAGTTGGGTCCCTTGTTGTAATCAAGGACTCATAGTTGGGTCCCTTGTTGTAATCAAGGACCCATAGTTGGGTCCCTTGTTGTAATCAAGGACTCATAGTTGGGACTAGCAGGGACCCTTTTGTGAATATGGACAAAAGACTTGGAGTATTGGAAGAATAGGGGTCACAATTTTCACAGATATTACCAAGTCATATTTAATGTGGAAGCCAAATATCTGCTCAGAAAAGAAGTCACTCAACTTTATTGTGACCTTATTTTTTACAGTCCCTTTGAGTACTCTAAACTTTTATGACATAAATAAAATAAAGCACACAATTTATTTCAACAAAAATCTTTAACCCCCTAAAAATGATGTTTTAAGTATGGGCTGAATAAAGAACATGGCACAAAATGTTGTTCTTCAGGGATTATAAATAGCAGTCACCGGTAACCAAACTGACCAGCAACAATAAAAACTATTGTGATAGTTTGATAAGTGAAAGTGATCATGGATTCAAAAAAAGACGACAACAACAGTGAATCATTCCAACTAATCGTGACTACAAGTTGAAGTGAAAAAATTATGCTAGAGGTTGAGGGTGCATTCCAGTAAATATTGGCAGTTCAGGAAATGGGCATGGCTAAAACACTCGAAATGGAAGCCCATCAAGCCAGAGTTGTGGACCAGAGCAGTTTAAGACCAACACAACAGTGTGATGAAGGCAGAAATAGAAACAGGGAGAGTGGAATATGCAGGCCAATGAGTACCATTGGAAAATGCTATAATAACCAAATGAAAAATGTGACGTAAGGTAAACTCTAGCTTTACAATATAAAATACACAGTATAGTAGGACCAAAATAATGACTAGAGATTAATTGAAATAGTACACATGCTATCTACACCTTGAAAATAGACCTATAAAGTGAGCTATTGCTTCGGTAAACATATTCACAATAATAGCTAGCAAAATACTAAACCGGTCAAATATAATGCACCCTAAATATATTCTTGCCTAGACTCGTGCTAAAAACAATCTACTAACGCTTATCATAACTACTTACCTACAGGAATAATGCTAGAGGCATAAAGCTATACTAGCACTCACCCTTTTTCTTACTCCATGCTGCATGCTCCACTGGTAAAATGTCATCTCCGTGAATGAATAATTTTTACACGTTTGCGAATTTATGAATAAATCAGCCCATCAATGTTCGTCTGCTAAGGGTTAAACATCACATTCTTCTCTATTACCTTGATTTTGTTCAACACATCACGCACTTCCACATAGCTGTCCTGTATCTTGGCTCTCGAGGATTGTTGCTCATGCTGGTCAATAGTTCCTCAGCTCCTTTCAGGCACAGACCTGCACTGGCTGCTCTTTCGTGTGGTGAAATGACAGCACAGATTAAGTGTGCCCTGCCACCGGAAACCGAAGCGTGTAACAACAAATTGACTGTTTTTGTTATGTATTTATAAGCTACAGCTATTTCGCTGATTTTTTTCCAGCCGTAGCTCTCGGGTTTTTCCGCAACATTACAAAGCCATAGAGTAGTCACAACATCATTGGATGACTGTGGCTCTGACAGGTAAGATAAATCTATTGACTTATGGCTGCTAAAAAAAAGAGCCCAGTTGTAAACAAAAAACAACAACGAAATAGATTAATGAGGCACGAGTTGGTCATTGTGACTTTAGAAATGGTCCCTAATGCAGAAGTGGCGGCGTATTCCCAATGTTTCTTATAGTTGGTTGTTGCAAGTGAGAGGGGGTGGGGGGGGGGGGGCGGGGGGGGTTTTTAGGGGGTTTAGTAGTAGTTCAGCACAAGATTGAGACCTGTAGGCTGATAGGGATGAAGGACACTACCAGTAGCAACTCTGACAGTAAGAACTGAAGTGATGATGACAAAGCCGTTCATTCTCTATTAATTCTACTAATAGTGTGTATAGCATACTCAGACCCTCATTAGCTTCTTTTGACAAAAAGAGCAAGATTGCATACCTTTTTGCAGGGAACGAGTAATGTTTGAGGACGATTATAGCAGTAACTAATATATTGATAAACCAACTACGAAAAGTGATCATGGATTTGGAGTAACAACTATAGTGAAGTATCTTTACAATTAGTGAGTAGAAGTAGCAATTAGAAAATTGTCCTGGTGTGTGAAGGGTGGTAACTGTAACTAAATGATTAAGATCCTGAAACTAAACAAAAACTGTAAATTGGATGCAACAACTTTTACCACAAATTGTACAATGACCACACCCACACTTGAAGTGGGGAGACCACTTGAAACCAAGAGATGCAGTTGCTACGATACAAGGCAACTTGCTGACATTCACTCTGTAGTATAATTTTAATGTTCATTAGTTTATATTTTCATCTACTCACTAAACAAGTCTGGTCCACCCTTACATTTCCATTGATGCTAATTAGGGTGTGTTTTTTTTGTTGTTGTAATAATCTATGCTAATTAAGTTCACAGTAAATATCTAGTTTCCATGCTAATTAAATCTAAATCTGACATCGTATTTCTCTGCCAATAATGTTCACATGTGATAACCAATCTTTTGTTGCAAATTTTGTCACAGTATTATTTTAAATATTAATTCAAGCAAATAAGTGTAACCACGGTGACATAAGAATAATTGTATAGTATACTGACATCATGACTGTGAAATGGTATGAACGGAAGTGTGAACTGATTTGGATGTCGATTCTGATATTGAAGTAGTTCTCTTCTGCAAAGGAAAGATTTCCCTTCCATCAGGGTCCTTGTACAGGCTTCTCATCTAATCATGCAAAGAAAACAGTATAAGAGGGAAATTTGCAGAGTAATTAAAGCAACAATTATCATAGTTTGATATGTTTGAAATTATCAAGCCATTATCAAGCCATTATGACTAGTCCCTAGATGGGAAGTACAGAGCTGGGAACTGTTCCCAATAAGCATTCCCTGTCTGGTGTACTAAGAGCAAATAGAGGTTGACTGTCATGATTTTCATTTGGGAGGAACATAAGCGTTAGAGGGTGGGGCTATATATACTTCGGATGTAAGTACACATGCAGCAATTTATAACAGATTAATCAAAAAGCAAACTAATCCTATTTAGTGCCTTTTAACAGTGACAATTATAAGCAATTAGAGTTTCTAGATTCAGACCCCTTCACCCACAATTTATATGAATGTGGACAGCAAAACTAGAGTGTACGTAGTGGTAGAAAATATTTTTGTCAACCGTTCAAGTATATTAAATTACCTAATGTATATTAAATTACCTAATGTTATATTGAGTATTGAGGACGTTATTGTGGGTGGGAAAAAGGAAAGAGGGCAGGCTAGCATAAGGGATAGACCAGAAGTCCGTCGCATCTCAGTAAATAGCCCAAACAGATTAGGATGAACGCGATAACTGCAAAAGTTTAGAAGCTAACTCTTCATATATCACTTTCTTACCCACGTGTGTATATCATTATGACTTGTTGATTTTTATTTTACTTTTCTATATGCTCACCTCAGCACATGAACTATGGTCGATTATTTCTATAAAATTGTATATCAAAATATAGCTCATCATTATAAGGTCAAGCCTTGGCAAAGTATGAACCATTGCTGTTCATCCATTCCTGAGCAATACGCGAGAATCTACACAACTGTACGCGCGCAACGGTGAATCACAATCATATTTCACGGACACTTATAATACAAAACGGGGCGTGATTTTGTGGTTGATAACGTGCGACTATTCAACTGGAGCGCACCACTAACATTGCCCAGGCTTGGCTGGCCCTTTACATTTTAATTGAATTTCAATTATTGTCCAGATATTGAGCTCTCCAAGTTTTATAGCTGTTGTTTCATTTGCTGTTTGTGACCTAACTGTTTCAATCCACAGGTTTCTTTGCTTTTTTAAGGGTGCTCTCACATAGCACTGTGCTTGATTTTCCTGCAGACAGTCACATATTCTAACAAGGGGTTTAGCTTTAACAACACAATAGGAACTATCTGATATAGCTATAGTACTTTGTGTGAGGACCTAGATTGTATCAGAACAAAATTAGAATTGCATTTAAATTAGAATGTACACTATAGCTCACTAATTCCACCACCTAAACTATTGCTTCTTTTTTTTTCCATATGCAAGTGTGTTTTTGTTATGGTTTGGTTCATTCCCAAATCGATTATTCCTGTATATTCATACCCTTTGCAAACAATTTTTGAGTTGTGCTATTTTTGTTCTATTATCTGTATAGATCATTTTGGCAATTATTCAGCCAATTACCTAATACTTAGTCATTGTCAAACCTCTTCGCCTGGTCAAAGTAAACTGTTGCTTATATATATATATATATATATATATACTGTTAGGGGTACTGCTATGCTACAGTCTCGTTTTTAACAAACCGAAGGAAATTTCAGGCTTATCATATGTGACCGGTTTTGGGAAAATCTGCCTAAACGCGGCATCTAAAGTTTTCTAATTTATTCTACCAGTGGGCTGCACGGGGTCTTGGGATGCCGTCCTCCTAATTTGGAAGCTGTAGCACAAGCCGTCTTCGCCCTACGCACTACAACACTTCAGTATTTTTGCTAAACTTATTATTGCTGATTTCGAAAAAACGCCGGGTAAGGCGTTGCTAAGGTCAGGGGGCGTGCCTTGTGTCCGTATACTATTACTGCGTGTCTCCGGGACACTATGAAATAAACCGGTTACAGGCGGATTGAAAGAAGTCTAAAAGGCTTAATGCAGGGCTCTTTAAGAAACTATGATGGCGAGAATTGCGTGAGTACATGAATTATGTAGATTAGTAAGTGAATTAGTTAGCTACAGTTTTTTCCCGGCTGTTAGTGAAAAGCCCGCCAATAATTTCTTAGCAACTCTCCGTACACGAGTCCAACCGGCTAGTGTTTTTAGCCTCCTAGTGTGAGTTCTACAGCACGCCAGAGCTTACAACTGCGTCATAAGCTAGAGCTAACTGGTGTCTATCCATTTCTGCCATAAAAAATTTTTCGAAAAAAATCGACCCATAAGGCTTTACCCGGGGATACTGAAAAAATTTGTTTGCCGCGTTTAGGCCGATTTTCCCAAAACCGGTCACATATATGAAAACATTTAAATATATATTGCTAAACAACCTGAATTAACTGTTTCTATTTTTAATTGATTGTTTAGACTTACTTATTTTTGTTTCAGTCACCATAATGGGTTATTCGTTGATGTCTACAAAAGGATGTGGGTAGCGTAAACGACTGCTTATCGACCGGTATGTATTTGACCAGAGTGGGACCTATCATCGACTACGTCAAACAGAAATTAGGTACAGCAATTGTACAAGAAATTTACGACTTTCATTAAATTAGCAAGAGATTGTAAATTTTCACTTTGTCTTTAAAGAAAAAGCAGCAGCTTCTCACACTTTGTTTCGCTGTGGTGATGGTTCTCGCTTCTTTTTAGCATGTCTAGATTAGGAAGGAGAAAGCGCTTGACTAAAAAGAAGTCCTATAAATCACCTCCAACTGGTGTAAGGGTTGCCCAAGTACCCAGGAGACGAATGTTGTGGACCAGTGAGCAAATGCAGCTAGCAATGAAAGTTGTTGAAGCGGGAAGCTTTATCAATCGAGCAGATTTACCATGGTATTCCTCCAACAACTCTTAAGGATAGGTTAAGTGGACGTGTGAAACATGGAGAAAAGCCTGGGCCTACAGAGTTCTGAAAAAGAGGCTTAGCTGGCGGCATTTCTCAAGAGTTGTGCATCCATTGGCTATGGATAAACCAGAAAAGATGTTATGGGAATAGCAGAATCTGTAGCAATGGACAAAGGTATTCTTAGAGGACACAGAATCAGTCAAGGTTGATGGCGGCAATTTTTTAAGAGGCTGAAAGATCTCTCCCTAAGGCGTGGTGATAACTGTGCTCAGGTGCGAATGAATGCTATCAATCCTGATACATTGAAGCAATACTTTAATCTTCTGGAGAGCAATTTGAAAGAATATGACCTGCTGCACCATTCATCACAAATATACAAATATACAATGTCGGCGAGTCTGGCATTCCACTAGGTTCAAAAGCACCCAACATTGTCAGCAAAAGAGGTGTCAAGAAAGTACGTTATCATTCAACTGGCAAGAGAGGATAGATAACGGTTGTCGCTAGTGGCAATGCTATGGGACAAGTTATTCCTCCTATGGTTATTTTTGATGCCAAGAACCTAAATCATGATGATAATGACGGTCATCCAGATATAGAAGACCCAGTATGTAACACTGAGTTTGATAGCCAACAAGAGGAATTATTTTGGTAACAATTCAATAAAGGTTACAATCTGAACACTGATCCGGAATATAATCGTTGGCTGGAAATTAATCATCCTTAGTTGGAACAACATAGTGATCATTCATCAAATCAAGAGACTACACAGTCAGTTATTGATCCATCACAACCAATTGCACAAATTACAAATGAAGCAAAGAATTTGGATTATGACACACAATGTTCTCACTCAAAGTACTTAGTAAACTCGGCTTCTAAATCATTGTCATTGGTTGCTGATGTTGAAGATGAAGCAAAGGAATAGGATTCTTGTGTAGGCTCTTCTTCTCATCCTAATAATTCACAGGATACAACTACAAATTCCTCCCGTAGGTCTTCACCTATATTATAATTCTGGTTCATCATCCAATTAAATAGTTCCAATAATTGATTGTCTAAGTTCCTTAATAATATAGCATTTTATCTACTCCTACAGTGCCACCTTCTTCATCTCGCCAGCTTCGTGCTAAACTTCTTACTAGCACATCTTTTTTGGCATTACTTGAAGAGAAGAAAAAGCAGCAAGCAAAAGACGAAAGGAGCAAAACAAAAGAGAGAAGAGAAGCGGAAGAAGAAGCAACAGGAGTTAGAAAGCAGAGCTAAAGAAAGAGAGGAAAAGAAGAAGCAGAGAGAAAAAAACAACAGAAAAAAGAAGAGAAAACACGAAAAGCAGAGGAAAAGGAACAGTCAAAGAAAAAGGCAAGGGGAAATCTCAGTCTAAGTCAGTAAGTCAAAGTCTGAACTGTGTCCATCACAAGAAATAGAGTAAAGAGTAATCAAATCCTTCAACTGAGCTCAAGAATGCCATGAAAAAGAGTCTATCCAAATGCTATGAGATCAATCCTGATGTGTGCTGCATGTAATTTTAGTTACCTATGAAGAAAATTTACTTGATGGCACTGGACTTGATTGGATATCGTGTGCTTGTGGTCGAGGACTGTGCAGAAGATGGAGAAATAGATAATAATGGAAAATAATTGTTTTGTCCCTACTGCATTGTGTAATAAACTTAAATTCGCCTATATATCATGACTTACATCTTTTTCTTTTTTTTTACCTATCACTGTTTTTGTGCCTGTCAGGTTTGCTGATGACCAAAAATACAATATCTGAAGCCGACATTATACTGTTATTTTGTGTGCTATACTTCAATTAAACTATTAGGTAAAGCATCGTAATTTTTAATAAACGACAGACGTTCGTCCCAGTTAGATACTGTAAAAAATTGGAAAGTGATCGATAATTCTACTACACCAGTAGTACAATTAGACGATAATTGGTAGCGGTGATCAATATTCGGTCTTCGACCAAGTCACTAAAAACTGTTCAACTAACTTTTTCAGGTTAGCTAAGCTTTTAAACTTCAGATGAATTGACTCAAAGTATTGACTACAAGTTATACTAAGCACATCACTTGAGAGTATTCTAGACGGGATTTACAAATCTCGAACAAAATCTGGTCGATAGTTGGTAGATTACGCTAACAGCCATATAATTAAGAAAGGACAGTTAAAATTGCTCACAACACGTATTACTCAGAAGAGTAGGAAGTCTAATCAATTTGGTGCGGCCACTATACTACACCCATTTAACCACAACCCAGTCATTCTTTGATACTAAACTTCATCAAATGCACTAAATAGTTTAGTCAATGCTGTGAATTTCTAGCAGATGCAATAGCCACTGCAATTACTCCAAACAATTCAGTACAAGCTGATTTACAATGCAAATGATTTTATAAACAATCAGTAGTATTATGTCAAATAAATAATTTGTTAAATTATATTATGCAAAGTGTCCATATTGTATAACTAACGTAGCTAGTACTTGGACATATAAAGCGAATAACACAATGACAAAAACAAGAACTACGAAAAAGACTGAATCCACTATAATCAGTACTTACAAATGCTTGCTCTGCGTTTGTGGCAGTAGCACTTTATTTACTATTTCAGCATACCCCTTGTAGTGCAAAAGTGGCCACTTTGCAAACCAACAATTCTAGGATCTCTGAACTACATTGTTGTTGTTTATTTCTCCTTAAGATCAATTAGGAAAACTGAAAGAAGGATTAGCCTGGTGTTAAGAGTAAAAAAGCTCAATATTGGCCATTTACTCCCCCCAGAAGCCATTTCGACAGCATGATTTCAACAATGACCATGAGATCCGGTAAAGAGTGAACAAGCTAAGAGAGACACCTTGTTTTAGTGAGGCCTTGGCTGCACTGGTCACAGCTGTATCAACACCCCTGTTTTAGCTCACAAAACAATAACTTACTTTATGTGTAGCAAAAGCTTGCTACATTTACATCTCGACAACATAATGCATGTCATAAGTTAGTTTCCATCGAGAGAAGCAAAAAAAAAAAACACCGGTAAATAAATAGAAACTAGGCACATATCAAACTATTCAAAGAAATATGCACTACCACAACTAACTTTGGGGACAAATGTGAAGAAGAGAAATACCGTAGTCGCAAGCATGATAGCTCCAGAGAAGAAGATCTCAGAAATGGTTGTGTAGGAGCTCACACCATATGTGATGGCGAAGAGAGGAATAAACATGACACTAATGGTATACACTATGATACTCATCTCCTTGAAGTCATTCAGAACCTCAATCTTGACTTTACGATTAGCAATTGCGAGCACCAGAGCAGTTACTTGAAGGAAGATCAAATAAAGAAATTCAATCCCTGTCCAAGCAAGTGGTAGATAACTATTAGCACCATAGCACTCGTATATGCAGAAATTTACAGTAATGTTTTCACTCTGGAAAAAAATATAAAAAGAGCAATATAACAAACAGTCACTTAAAAAATAACAAAAACGTTTAACATGGTCACACACTACCAGTGAATGTGTTGCTGTTTATACTTAATTTTATTTTATTTTTTCTGTCTTACTTCTAATTATTTTTCACTGTGTTTCTATATACAAATTTAGCTTAAAAAATAATACAAAGACACAAAGCTTTAATCCATTAAAACTATAATACCCTCACATTCAAGTGACTTGGCCGTTCATAATCAGGAACAAGAGTAATATCCGGTCGAAGCATTGGTACTGCTACTGATAGAGTGACCAGAATAGAAATAATACCTATGAGAATGGTGATGCCTAGTATCAAGTAGCAGTCCCTGAGTGGCTGGAAAATTTAAAACAACCAATATAACCCCAAATTTTTAACACAAACAACAATCCTATATTTCTGTATCTTTACCAACTGTGTAATTGTGACTAGTACATGCTAAAAATATCACAATACCACTCACCTTTTTTGCTGAGTTAAAAGGATTGTGAAATATATAATTAATACGCAGCATTTTCATCACAATAGGAGCAAAGCAAAGGACATATCCCTCAAGGCAGAACACAGCTTGAGCCTAGAATTAATACATTAATATGATCAATAGAGTAAATTGAGCACAATTTTGCTATTTCATACATTAGAAATATTATTATGACTGTATTACAGTTATAAATTGAATAATAAATATCTACGAGTCTTTTTAATAGCCCTTAGTATGATCATTGCCTCCTTTGCTACCAAATTACATATTATTTAGGAGTACACAACTATATATTCAATAGCAAGGCCTAAATACACAGGCTTAAGGTAAAAGAGTGTAGCCAATCTTATTTATTGCAGGACATAAAAAAACAAAGTAAATACAAAAATCAGAATGACATCAACAAAAATGGGTAATGTTTGTGTAACAAAAACAAGATCATAAACTTGCAAATAAGAATGTCTGTCTAACAAAAATGCTGGAGGTAGCCTTGCATGTTGCTCCACCAAATTCACACACAAATTTCTAATCTCAATTGAATATGCTCATTTAATCATATTTCACTGCTTGTCGCGTCAGCTAAACAAAATTATTATAAATAATGAAGCACTAAAGGTGCGAACCTTCCTAAAGAACAAAGCAATCTGTTAGCTAATGAAGAACCAAAGGTGCAAACCCTCAGCGCTATCAAACACTACCTAGCTATTACAATATAATCTCCTTCCAAAAGAACAACCAATCAGTTAGCTATTTTAATGAGGCATCAAAATAGCTCAACCAATGAAAATGTTACATGGAAACACTGTCTTCATAAGAAAAGAAGCTAAACTAGCCAGAAATACTCACCGATATACATTTCAATGCGAAACTTCACTTCTTTCAACTCCGTTAACTTCCCTGACCATAAATCAAACTATACCACTGGCTGAAAGAAGTATTTGCTCACGTGATTATGACGTGACGATAGGGGGCGTTGCCCATAAAAGCTGGTACCTACTGCATAGCTGAAAGCTTCGCGTTTTTTCAACGATTGGCCCAAAATTTAAAAATTACCACAATAAAATGTCTTAAATCTTCGTCCTGAGTCAGTTCATACCTAAATCAACTGTTAATTGTCAGTATTCTCCAAAATCAGAGCGTGAGACAGACAAACAGATAGGCAAACAGACAGGACGACTACTATAACCCTCTCGCGCATGCACGCTGAGCATTAATATAGCTTGAGCAATGAAAATGGTACATGGAAATGCTCTCTTAAGAAGTAAACTAGTCAGAAACACTCACCGGTATACATTTTGAACGCGAAAGTTTACTTCTTCTGTTAGCTATTTTAATGAGGCTCAAGCAATGAAAATGGTACATGGAAACTCTATCTTCATAAGAGAAGAAGCTAAACTAGCCAGAAATACTCACCTGTATACATTTTCAACGTGAAACTTCACTTCTTTCAACTCCCCCTGAGCATAAAGCAAACTACACCGCTGGTTTCAAGAAATTATTTGCTCACATGATTATGACGTGACGCTGGGGGGCATTACCCATAAAAGCTGGTACCTATGCGGAGCTAAAAGCTTCACATTTTCTCAACAATTAGTCACAATAAAAGGTCCTAAATCTTTGTTCTGAGTAAGTTCATACCTAAGTCAACGGTAATTCTCAGTAGTCTCCAAAATCAGAGTGTGACAGACAAACAGACAAGACTACTACTATAACCCTCTCGCATATGCACGCTGAGGGTTAATAAGCCGTGCTAGTATCTCGATATCTTTATGTCAATAGGAAATTTCAAAGACAGTAGTATCTGCAGCAATGAAAGCATTAGCACTCAACGAAACATTTTACTTCACCACAATAAGACTTCGTATGTTGTCATTATTGTAATTTTCTTTATTAGGTCACCCTTTACCTTTTATCCTATACTTACTAACCAGCTCTACATGTTCATCCTTTACCAATTGAATCAGACACCGGCTTACCCAACTTATGGTCACTCAACACCATCAAACTATTCTCATTGGCTCCGCCAATATATCACTGAACTCATATAAGCTCAATTTCATAATTCTAATTCTAATTTGATAAGGCAAAAAAGTGACCTTTAACCACATTTACTTAAAGCAGGTGGAACAGATGAGGGAAGGTACACAAAGGAGGAGAAGGGACTCCATGACTTGAGAAGAAAGAGCTGGAAAAAAAGAAAAGAAAAAAAAAGTGGGGGATAAGAAAAGCTGTGATAGTTCTGGACAAAAGAGAGCAGGAGAGGAAACTGATGTAACCTTAACCAATGGTAGAGAATGATAACACGTTGAAATACGTCTAGCACCACTGTGTGGCGAGGTACTTGCTAGTCATTATAATTATTTTTCAGCCAAGAATAACTGAATCATTGAATAGTACAAAATAACTGGTAGAGCACATTTTTGTATCGATAAAGCTTAATATTGTGACAGTCTTCCATCTTTACATAACATACAGTAATTTTCCATTGTAACCAAACTTTACTTACAAGTATATATGTTTTATTGTAAATTTAGAAAATATATTAGACATTAGAAAGTCAGTTATCATCGAGCCTTCCTGGAATTGAGAATGTTTGGATAACAGCATGTCCCCAAAATCACATAAATCCATTCCATTGTAACCAAACTTTACTTACAAGTAAATTTAGAAAATATATTAGACATTAGAAAGTCAGTTATCATCGAGCCTTCCTGGAATTGAGAATGTTTGGATAACAGCATGTCCCCAAAATCACATAAATTAATAAATTATTATCTGACAAGTATATTATTTAATATTATTTACCTACCCTCATAGACTAAAAAGATTGTTAAACACTCACATATGTATTAATAATAAATAAATAAATAATTTAATGATCCAGTCATTTTCACCTGAAATAATAATAATAATAATAACAATAGAAAATTTTCTTAGTTCTAGCAGCCAATATATGTTTAATAAAGTTGTTTTTTTGTTTAATTAAACACAATATGAGCTGTTAAAAGTGAGAAAAATTGCTATCAAATAAATATCTAATACTTGTATAAAGACAATAGTATCACTAAATAAATTAACACCATTTAATAATTAACCAAAGTGTTCATTTACAAATTAAATAGGCTGCCATTAGTATTGGCCATATCCCCTTAACATATGGTCCCTTACATTACAGATCACTTCAGTAAATATCCAGCCAGTATTGGGATAGAGCCTCAGAAACACCGAAATATAGAGAAGACTGGCCCCAAGAAGAATAAAGTAGTTCAAATTAGGGCTGGTCAATCTAACAATTCTATAACACACAATGGAACAATCCAACAAAATAATATTAATAATAATAATAAAAAATAAAAAAAATAATAAACAATATTACATCTATTATCATGTATAACAACTTCATAAACATACCTTTTCTTTCGAAAGATGACATTGAATAGGAAGCAGACAGCCACAAACACAAGTCCAGCAGTGGCCAGAATATAATACACTGTAATGAGTTGAATTGGATGGTGATGAATCTTCTTCAATGGAGTGCCATCATATGGCGTCAAACCTGATGGAAATGAATAGTTAAGACTCGTACTAGAAAGTAAAGATATGGATATATGTGCACCTCTAAATATGGTGGATGAGTTTTCTGCATTGATGTATTGAAATATCGACTGGCCAATTGAAAGTGAAATATTAAGAGACGCCACCTGATGGTATTGGTATTGTAATAGTTCTCCTGGAGATAGGTCAAATATGAAAGAAAAAACACATTAATGATGACCGTCAGTAAAAAACTAGAAGTATAAACATTTGGGGAATACTCATAGTACATTAGTTTGTCAAATCAAAAGACAACACTGATCCTTATCTTTACCTTTGTAGTTTCTATACTGTGATATTCCAAGCAAATGGAGTCGTTTGCACCCCGAACTTTCAAAGCTAATAGGTCCCTGTGTCAAGAAAATACACTTAGCTAGGTCACAAATAAATAAACTAAATATAATGGAAAGTTTTAGCTCACTGTCATCCCAGAGATGGAAATGTCATGAACTGCAGCACAACCAGAAGATATCTGAGAAGTAATGGAATGGGTTTAAAAAAAGAATCAATGAATGAATGAGTAAATGAATGAATGAATGAATGAGTAAATGAATGAATGAATGGAAATTTCTATTGCAGTAACTGTACTTACTGTTCGATTATGCACTGAAGCGTTGTATATGTGTGCTAGTGTCCAAACTGCATCAAAGGCAAAGTATTTCATTGGCTGCGCGTTCAAGAAAATGTTTGGTTGGTGGTCTAAATGCTATATAAATAAATCAACGTTCAAATAATTTTGAAAGTAAGCGGTGATAAGTAATTCAAACTTAAAACTCATAAATTTGAAGCAAATGGCCTTCAAATAAATAACTTGCGAACTCATTAGCCCAGTTAGTCTTAAACTGGGGATTTGTACTGACTTCATATAGCTTTTCCATTTATTGGTTATTCAGATATGTATTTACATAATTATTTATATTGTCTGTTTTCCTGTTAAATCTTACTTCAGTCAGAGCAGTGGTGTTCTCAGTAATAAGTAAAGGTGTAATGAACAAAACTCCATCCAGTAAGTCTGCTACACGCTGTGAGCAAGACAATCCTTCTACATCCATATTTAGTACATCTTCTCTATCTCCATATGTCAACCACACATATTGAGGAAAAAGTTTAGACTGAAGTGATGCCTAATCAATATATAATAATACTTTTACAATGATAGTCTGATGCTAAATTTCAACATTTCCATTTGTAGATGTACTTATTTACAGTTATTTGACAATGTTTATAAAACATTACATGTTAAGTAATATAGCTTGCAAGCTAGGCTAATTGGCAGCTTTTAGTAAAAAGCATTGCTGGTATGTATATTCATACTGGGAAATACTTAAATTAACCTTCATTGCATGCATGTGTGTAGAAATTACTAAACTCATTCTTTCTGTTTGTGTGTTGCCAGTGAAGTTAGATGGATGGAGAACTTTATTTATTGATAAAGACGAATCACTTAATATAGCACACAGTACTGTGTTTTCACAAATGCAATATACAAATATTTCCCTATAGCATATTATACACAAAAATGGCGAAACCCCAACCAAATATTGTAAACAGAAACATTGATCTATCATTACCACACTATATGCTCACCTGGCATAATACTCTAATGCTTTCTGAGATATTCATGTTCAATAAAAATATCCTGACATCTTTAGGCTATAACAATATATATGTACGTATTTATATATGATATATGTTAATTATATAACATACAGTATTGAAGATGGTAATAACAAGTAAAAGGCATAAGTTAATTATATAACATACAGTATTGAAGATGGAACTAACAAGTAAAAGGCATAAGTTAATTATAACATACAATATGGAAGATGGGAATCAAGAAAAAGGCACTTTTGCTTGCTAGAAAAAGGGGATTTAATAAATTAATATTCAGACATTTTAATTCATTGTTCAACACAGCTTGTTAAAGCCTTTCAAAGAACTCTAAATAAACACACTGAAATTTTAATAATAATAATAATAATAATTACAATAATAATAACTAGCAAGTACCCCGCCATATAGTGGCGCTTGACGTATTGCAAAGTAAGAATGCATATCTTGCTCAGTTATCATTCTCTACCATTGGTTAAGGCTATATAAATTTCCCTCTCCTGCTCTCTTTTTTCTGAACTATCTGAGCTTTTCTTATACCCCACCTCTCCTATCTTCAGCTCTTCTTCTTGAGTCATGGAGTCCCCTTTTCCTTAGTCTATCTCTCCTGCTTCTGAATTTCTGTCCTACTTTAAGAAACTTTAGTCTTCTATTTTGTACTTTCACCTTCCTTTTGGAAACAAACCCCCGCCTTTACTCCTCGATTCCACCCACTTTTTAGTTACACTTGCCTTTTTGCCTTCTCTTCCCTTCCATTTTAAACCTATGCCGCCTTACCTCGCCGATTTCACTCACTTTTTAGTTACAATTACAACCTTTCACCTTCTCTTAGTACTTTTGCCTTCCTATTTCCGTCTATTGCACCAGCTTTTTAGCATTAACCAGAAATGTGTACTGAATGTGAGGACACTTTACCTAACATGAGATGACAATGCCTTACCAATTCATCCAAAGCATAAGAATTATTCATGAATACACACACTGTCGGTCGTTGTCGTTACTGACACACAAGCTTATTATTATATAGATTGGCTTTGGAAAGAAACCAATGTACCAGTATTTCAATACAGATGTTTCAAACTGCATGCAGCTGGTTAATTCCAAGTAATTAGTAGCTGATTGGCTATTCTAGCTGCATTCCAGGCATAGTAGTTCCACTATTAGCACTAGACTACATTCTAATGGCACTGTAAGTTTAAAATTAACATCTAGCATAGCCAGTTTGGCTTTTCAAGCATGCTGAATTGGTCAAGTCTCAACAATGCCTGGTGCTAAATATCTACCAAGTTCTTCTAATCTCCTGATGGCCATGGTAATCCATGATTGCAGCGGGAAAAAAATATAGAAAATATACTATATTTACTTAATATAGTATACTATATCTATATTGCTGATATAGCCCAGCTTTAAATAATAATGATAAAAATAATAATAATAATAATAATAAAATAAAATAATGGGAAGTTTTGTAAATTGACTTCTATATAAGCTTGAACTGAAGTGATGCCTAATATAAAATAATACGTTTACAATGATAGTCTGATGCTAAATTTCAACATTTTCATTTGTATAGATGTACTCATTTATAGTTATTTGACAATGTATATAAAAAAGATTACAAGTTCAAGTAAAATAGCTAGCAAGTAAAGCTTGGCCATCAGGAGAATAGAAGAACTTGGTAGAAATTTAGCACCAGGCATTGTTGAGACTTGACCAATTCAGCATGCTTGAAAAGCCAAACAGGCTGTGCTTGATGTTACTTTTAAACTTACAGTTCTATTTGTAAATGGTCTAGTGCTAATAGTGGAACTACAATGCCTGGAATGCAGCTAGAATAGCCAATCAGCTAATAATTACTTGGATTAACCAGCTGCATGCAGTTCGA